>Ga0207421_10004306_pt1 | contig 16434 bp, 16 predicted proteins | sample SodLakKL_010_SED_4_FD_187542 | JGI IMG/M metagenome (GOLD analysis project Ga0207421, IMG submission 187542) | Alkaline sediment microbial communities from Lake Tanatar, Kulunda Steppe, Russia - 8KL_010_SED (SPAdes) (version 2) | ecosystem: Environmental > Aquatic > Non-marine Saline and... | reverse complement strand
GATCATATTGGAGGCTCTATTTCATGGAACAGGCAATTGAACTGATTATCCAATCGGGAGAACGGGGCATTAACCTCTCCCTTTATCTGATTCTACCGGTCATGGTGACCATGATGGCACTGATGAAGGTGCTGGAGGAGAAAAATGTGCTGAACCGGGTGGCCCTTTTCGTCTCCCCGGTCCTTCTTCTCTTCGGTCTGCCGGGCCTTGGGGTCTTTGCCCTGATTCAGATTCTTTTCATCTCCTTCGCCGCCCCCGTGGCAACCCTGAAGGTCATGGAGAACCAGAGGTCCATCAGCGATGCCAGAATCGCTGCAACCCTTGCGGCAATCCTCGTCATGGCCCAGGCCAATGCCACCTTTCCTTTGGTGGCCGTGGGACTGAATCTGCCCATCAACATCCTCACCAGTATCCCAACGGGCCTTGCGGCCAGTTTTATCGCTTTTCGGATGTGTGTGAAGATGGATCTTCATCACCCGGAAAAGGAAAAAGAGCAATCCTCCGTTGATGAGGATGCTCCGAAGATCAAACAAAAAATTATCCCCCTTCTCTTTAAAGGGGGGGAGGAAGGCCTGCAGATCGCTTTAAAATCTGTGCCTCCCTTGATTTTAGCCATTTTAATGGTGAACATCTTTGAGGTGCTGGGCCTCATCAATGTTATGGAGACCCTGATGGCACCCTTACTTACCCGAATCGGGATTCCCGGAATCGCCGTTCTCCCCATCGTTACGAAGTTTATTGCAGGGGGAACGGCCATGATGGCCATCATCCTCGACCTCATGGAGGCGGAGATGATGACCGTGCAAGAGCTCAACCGGATGGCGGGATTCACCCTGAATCCCCTGGATCCGGTGGGCCTTGCGGTGTTGGTCGCCACGGGACCGCGGGTTGCAAAGGTTGCGAGACCCGCAGTCCTGGCGGCGGTTGTGGGGATCATCCTCCGTGGAATTCTGCATCTGTTGATTTTTTAATCAGCAGATGCGGCCGCGGAGCTGCAGCCACGGGGATGCAGCCACGGGGATACGACCACGGAGCTGCCGCTAAAGGACGGTTCTCGTGCCTGGTTATGACAAAAAATGTCAAAACCAACCACGAGAACCGTCCCCGTGGTTGGTTTTTTGAGCCTGCTTTAAAATTCAATTTCTCCGAGAAAGGCTTGAAGCCGCTCGGATTTGGGACTCCCGAAGAGCTCTTCCGGGGTCCCTTTTTCTTCGATCACACCGTCGTTGAGATAAATCACCTTATCCGCCACTTCCCGGGCGAAGTTCATCTCATGGGTGACCACAATCATGGTCATTCCCTCAGCGGCAAGATCCTTCATAACATTCAGAACCTCTCCAACCAGCTCCGGGTCCAGGGCGGAGGTGGGCTCGTCAAAGAGGACCACCTTGGGCTCCATGGCCAGGGTTCTGGCAATGGCCACCCTCTGCTGCTGACCTCCGGAAAGCATGGCGGGATACTCGTTTTCTTTATCGGAAAGCCCCACTTTCTCAAGAAGCTCCCGTCCCAGCTCCCTGGCCTTGTCAATCTCCATCCCCTTCACAGTCACCGGTCCTTCGATCACATTCTGCAATGCGGTTTTATGGGGAAAAAGATGAAATCGCTGAAACACCATCCCTACCTGCTGGCGGATTTTGTTGATCTCCTTCGGTGTCTCCACCACTTCCACACCATCAACAGCGATCGTGCCCTGATTTTTCTGTTCTAAATAATTAATGCATCGAAGAAGGGTGCTTTTTCCCGATCCGCTGGATCCGATCATGCACACCACTTCCCCTTCATAGACCTCCATATCGATGCCCTTTAAGACTTCCAGATCTCCGAAATATTTATGAAGTCCCTTCACCTGAATCATGGGAGTTCCCTGATCCTTTATTGTCTTTTCCTTCATCTCATTACCGTTCATAGACTTTCAACCTCTTTTCCACCCTCAGTAAAATTTTCGAGAGAATTGACGTAATCACCATGTAGTAAAATGCCGCCACAAAGAAGATGGGCCATGGGTTAAAGGTTGCCGCAACAAATTGCCGGGTCAGCATTAAGGTTTCCGTAATGGTGATGGCACTGGCCAAAGATGAATCCTTGATGGCGATGATAAACTGATTTCCCAGAGAGGGCACCGACCGTTTGAATGCCTGGGGCAGAGTGATCCGCTTCATTGCCTGCCATTTATTCATCCCCAGAGAGATCGCCGCTTCCCGCTGACCGATATCGATGGATTCGATGGCTCCGCGGAAAATCTCACTTATGTATGCGCCACTGTGAAAGGCCAGACCGATGGCCGCTGACACAAAAGGGGAAAAGGTAATCCCGATCTCCGGTAATGCGTTAAAAATAAAGATTAACTGCAAAAGCAGGGGAGTACCCCGCACAATGCTGATATATCCGTCAATGATCTTCTCCAAGACCTTGATCTTTGTCATTTTAAGCAGTGTGGCCACCAACCCGAAAACTGTTCCCAGGATAATCGACAACACCGATAATTGCAGTGTCATCGATACACCGGGCAAAAATCGGGGAAGGTAAAATATGACCACATCCACAAATTCTCTGATTCCTGTCACTAGTTCATTCAATGCTTCCAATCTCCATCCTCCTGTTTCTCATGTTCCTGAACAAAGGGAAAGGGAGCGGTTCAAAGCTCCCTTTCATCCTGTTCATAACGTAGTATCTGATTCTTCTGAGTCATTAATCTAAATCAAGAATATTGGTACCGAACCACTTTTCACTGATTTCGGCATAGGTTCCGTCTTCAATAATTGCTGCTAATGCATCGTTGATGACATCTCTCAGCTCTTCATCATCCTGACGAAGGGCGATGGCAATCTCCTCTACATACAGCGGCTCTCCTACAGGCTTTAACGGCATATTATGCTCATCGATTCCGTTAAGTCCCACAAGCAGGGCTGTCACTAAACCGTCAGATCGTCCCTGTTGTACCGCACGCATGTTATCAACATCACTTTCAAACTGCATGATGTTTCCGATTCCTTCCACTTCATCCTGAAGGTACTCATGGAAGGTGGTTCCTGTTACAACTCCCACATCGGGGCTGTCCATATCATGAAGGCTTTCCGCATCCACATCTTCGTGGCCGAAAAACTGGGCTCCGTCGTAGTAGTATGGGTCGGAAAAGTTCACCTGCTCCATTCGATCCTCCGTGATCGCCATGCTTCCGATAATGCTGTCAAATCGACCGTTGTTCAGTCCTGTGATAATTCCGTCCCAGGTCACGGTGATTCCAACTGCCTGTACTCCCATTTCCTGGGCAATGGCGTTGGCGATATCGATATCAAAACCGATCAGCTCTCCCTCTTCATCGAGGAAGTTAAATGGCGGGTAGGCTCCGGTCATGGCAAAGGTGAATTCTCCCCGTTCCTGAATCAGGTCCCAGGTGTTTTCCTCCAGTGCCGCTTCCGCTTCCTCTCCTGCCAGTTCTTCTCCTTCCACAACGCCTTCCTCAGCGTCATCTCCACATCCGATCAAAAATATTGCTCCAAGGATGATTAATCCGATTCCAATCTTTTTTAACATGGTAGTCCCTCCTGTTTTTTTGATGTCGTTCTTTGCACTACTTAACAGACTATATTATATTTCATCCTTCATTTTGGCGCAAATTCTCTATGGTATGAAAAACCAGTGCAAAAGAGCCGTATGATATGCGCAACTTATAATATAGTCGTGAATCTTATTATTTCTTAAGTATACTGCCTTAGTTATTGAATAGCTCCTTTCATGCTCCCTTTTATTACCATCTAATTATTTGCACAATAAAACCGACTGAATATCTTGCGATCCGCAGCCGGTTTTGAGGTGATTCAGCTTGAGGGTGTTATTGGTTTTTTAGCGGACGGTTCTCGGGCCTGGTTATGACAAAAAATGTCAAAACCAACCACGAGAACCGTCCCCGTGGTTGGTTTTCGTAGCTGGTTTTTTTCTAAAACAGGTGCTTATAGAAGATGACTTCCTCGTCTTTGACTTCGAAGCCCGCTTTTTCGTAGAGCTTCAGGGCGTTATCATTCTCTCCCGCCACCAGAAGCTTGGCCTTTTCGTACCCTCTTTCATCCAGATAGAGAAGCACTTCCTTTAACAAATAGAGACCATAGCCTTTTCCCCGATAATCAGGAAGGATTCCGATATCATAGAGATATCCCTTTCTCTTCGATGCCTTCATCTGGAGGCTCAGGCCTCCCGCCAGGTCTTCCCCCCGGTGAATAAAACAGACGGAAAGACTGGGATCCTTCAGGGTCTCCTCCAGCCCCTGGGGAAGGATTTTCTCGTCAAAGCAGTGGAACAGAAACTCCCGGTAATCCTCCTCATCCTGAAGCTGATAATTATGCTGATTGACAATTCTTACACTGAGATCCCCGGTTTCCGGGGGAATACCCTCAATTTCCTCTTCCCCGGGATCCTGAACATCCCGTTCCATCTCCCAGGAATAGAGCAGCGTATGAAATCCCTGATTCTTCAGAAACGTAATCCCCCCCGGAAGCCGAAGTTTTCCATAGGCCTCAACGTTTTGAATTCCCTTTTCCTTTGCCCGTCTCATGCCTTCCAGAAAAAGAGCCGTAGCAAATCCCCTTCGGCGAACCTTGGGCAGGACGGCAAGGTTCATGTTCATGGAGAAGGGATCCTGTTCATTCTTCATCCCCGTAAAAATCCCCACCACTTGATTCATATACTCCGCCACCAGAAGAATATGTCTTGATGATTTCAAGGATTCCCGATACCATTGCCGATTCACCACATGGTTTAAGTTATGGGCATCATTCAACACCTTGACGAACTCCCGGAACCCGTCCTCGTCCTCCAGGGTCATGGCCCGTATCAACCCTCCCTCGGGAAGGGCTTTCACTTCATTGTTTTCCATTTTCATTCCTGATCCGTCCTTTCGTGGGGCACCTCATCATAGAAGGTTTCAATGTAGAATTCCGGATAGTTCAGCAGATCTTCATTGTTAAATCCTGCAAAGGAAATTCCGTTGGCCTTTGCAGCTTCATAGTCGTTTTTCGAGTCACCGACCAGAATGGTTTTTTCCTTTTCGTATCCATACTCTTCCAGGATGTCCTTCACCAGCTCCTCCTTCGGTATCGGAGATCCCTGGATGGTGATGAAAAAGTGGGTGAGATCCATCTCATTGCAGATGAACTTCAGCTCCCCCTCATCGGCTCCCGATGCGATATGCAGGTTGAACTCCTCATGATTGTTCTCGATAAACTCCACCGTGTCTTCGATCAAGTAGCTCCGGTCATTGAGCTCGATCTTCATAGCTTCAGAAAATTCATCGGCCATACTGTAGACCTCCTCCTGGGTGATCTCCTCCCCCAGGAGCTCCTCGAAGAAGTAGCGGATTTTATAATACCGGCTGACCCCTCCATTCTCCAAATGATAATCCACCAGTGCCTCCACTGCATCTTCCGGGTATCCTTCCAAAAGCCGCCTCAGACCATTGGCTTTGATCTCCATGGAATCCAGAATCACACCGTCAAAATCAAAAATGATCGTATCGTAATCCCAAAGAGTTTTTTTCCTGCTTATCCCGCTCATCCTTCTTCACTCCTCTGTTCTCTCCTTACTCACTTGCTTGAACCTCTTTTCAATCATATACTTTAATCTTCTGCTTTAATCTTCTACTTTAATCTTATTCATTAATCTCATTCTTTAATCTCATGCTGCAAGCTTTTTCCTCACTCACCTGTTTTCAGAGGATGCTTTACTCGATATAGTCAAATACTTCCTCCAGGGGCTTTCGATCCGGCGACCACAGTTCACTCTCCACCGGAACTCCCAGTGGCGTCATGGCAGCAAGGAAATAGCCTTCCTTCTTAAAGCCCACCACCTCTTGAATTTCCCGGGCTGCAAAATTCGGTCCCGTCATCCAGCAGGTTCCGTAGCCGAGGTTGGCCGCCGCCAGCAGAAGATTTTCCATGGCCGCCGCAACATTCTGAATCCCGGGCTGGGCTCGTTCCAATTCTTCAATCTCCTCTTTGGGTGCATTTTTCTCTTTGAGAATATTGACTCCCGTGGTTTCATAGGGTCCTGCAAACACCAGAACTGTCACCGGTGCCCTGGTGAAGAACCCGTAAAAAGGCAGGTATTTTAAGAACTGCTCTTTCACCTCTTCATTTTCCAATCCTTCCACCAGCTGCTTTCCCTTCACCTCGATGGCTTCTGCCATCTGATCGATGACCTCACGGTTTTTCACAGCGATGAAATGCCAGTTCTGCCGGTTTTTTCCCGACGGTGCCTGGGCCGCGGCTTTTATGATTCGTTCAATATCCCCCCGGGGCACATCCGTCTCCCGGAACTTCCTCACGCTGTGACGTTTGTAAATAAAATCCAGTGAATCCATTCCTATCCCTCCTACGTAGTAGATTATGCATTCACGTTTACGTTACTTCACTTTATACCCCGCCACTTCAGGAATAACCGATAAATCCGGATTTTCTTCAGGTTTTTCAGAGAGAGTAAAATTCCTCTCGTGCCTCGAAGGAACTGTGGTATAATAGGAGAGGTGAAAGGAGGCTTTTTTATGGTACTGAAAAAATTTATCCGCTATTATAAACCTCATCGAAAACTGTTTATTCTCAGCTTCAGCTGTTCGTTTCTTATGTCCATGCTGGATCTGATTTTCCCCTTTGTGGTGGGCAGAATGATTGATGACATTCTCCCCTCCCGGAATCTCAACCTGATCTTTATGGTGGCAGGGGGAATGCTGGTTGTCTATCTTCTCCGCTACATCCTCCAATATACGGTGGATTACTGGGGTCATGTTCTCGGAACCCGGATGGAGCACGATATGCGCCGGGATCTGTTTAATCATGTGAACCGCCTGTCCTTTAATTATTTCGACAACACCAAAACCGGTCATGTGATGAGCCGGCTGGTCAATGATCTTCATGAGATTTCAGAGCTTGCCCATCACGGTCCCGAGGATATTTTTATCGCCTCCGTGACCCTGCTGGGATCCTTTCTGATTCTCCTCACCATCCACTGGCCCCTGGCCTTAATTACTTTTGCCATTGTGCCACTTATGCTGATCTTTGCAGTGATGAAAAATAAGCGCATGCAAAAGGCTTTTATGGATATGAGGGTAAGAATTGCCGATGTGAATGCCCAGGCCGAAGACAGCATCTCCGGTGTGCGGGTGGTGAAATCCTTTGCCAACGAGCCCTTCGAGGAGCAGAAGTTTGCCGTCAACAACCGGAACTTTAAGGATGCCCGGGAAAGCGCCTTTAAGGTGATGGCGGAGTTTTTCTCGGGGATCACTCTTTTTTCCAATGTGATTCACCTGCTGGTTCTGGTTGCGGGAGGCTTCTTTATCTATCAGGGACAGATGGCCACGGGGCAGCTGGTGGGCTTTCTTCTTTATGTGTCCATGTTTATGCAGCCCATTCGTCGGATCACGGCCCTGATTGAAAACTATCAGAAGGGAATGTCGGGATTCCAGCGGTTTTTCGAAACCCTGCACATCAACCCGGAAATCGAGGACAAAAAAGATGCGAAGATCTTAACCGATGTCAAAGGAGAAATCCATTTTGACAGCGTCACCTTCAACTACGGTATGGACCAGAAGGTCCTGGAAGGGATCAACCTGAAGATTCAACCCGGGGAAACCCTGGCCATCGTTGGAAAATCCGGAGGAGGAAAAACCACCCTCTGTAATCTGGTTCCCCGCTTCTATGAAGTGGAGGGGGGATCCATTAAGATCGACGGCCGGGACATCCGGGACTTTACCCAGAAATCTCTCAGAGAGAACATCGGAATCGTTCAGCAGGATGTGTTCCTCTTTTCCGGATCGGTCAAGGAAAATATCGCCTACGGAAACATCGAGGCCACTGAGGATGAGATTATTGAGGCGGCAAGAAAAGCCAATGCCTATGAGTTTGTCATGGCCTTAAAGGACGGATTCGATACCTACATCGGCGAACGGGGAGTGAAGCTTTCGGGAGGACAGAAGCAGCGTCTTGCCATTGCAAGAATCTTTCTTAAGAATCCCCCGATCCTTCTTCTGGATGAAGCCACCTCCGCACTGGATAACGAAACCGAGGGAATTATTCAAAAGGCCCTCTTTGAGCTGTCACGGGGCAGAACCACCGTGGCCATCGCCCATCGCCTTTCCACCATCAAGGATGCGGACCGGATTATCGTTCTCACCGAGGAGGGAATCGTGGAGGAGGGAAGTCATGATGCACTTCTTGCAAAAGGCGGAGAATATCAGCGATTGTACAACTCCCAGTTCCGGGATGCCATACCCGAAGGGGATTCCGCTTAATGAAAAAAAAGACCTTTCCGATGCTTGTCGGCTGGGTCTTTTTGATTGTACGATTTGATTGTACGATGAAATACTTATACGGTCATGAACACAAAAGCGAAAAAAAGGAACCATCCCAGTGCAAGCTTTCTCATGTCAATTCTTCCCTCCATCTATTCATTATGAGTTTTCGGTTTCAATTGTGAATAGTATAACACGATTTCCTCCAAAAATCAAGGAGATTCCGAAGAAAATAAACACGTTTAGGTCCCTGTTCCCAGGGTTTTAGAGGATCACCCGTGCGATGGTGATCACCGTGATGGATTCAGGGTTCCCGCTTTTCAAAAGATGCCCAAGACTTTCCGCCGTGGTCCCCGTGGTATAGATATCATCAACGATCAGAAGATGTTTTCCACGGATCATTTCTCTGAGGGCGGCCCCCCCTTTCTCCTCTTTCCCCTCTTCTTTGCTGAAAGCAAAGGCTTCGGCCAGGTTTTTCCGCCGCTCCGTTCGGGAGAGGGTATGCATTTTTTTGGTTTCCTTTGCCCGGAGCAGTCCCCGGGGTTCATAGGGAATTTCTGTTGCCTCCGACAGATATTTTGCCAGAAGGTGGGCCTGATTATAGCCCCGCTCCTTCTGCCGTTTTTTATGGAGAGGAATGCTCAGTATAAGATCATAGGGATAGACCGGCGCTTTTCCTGGAGCTTCACCAGTGATCGCAAACGATATGTTTAAGGATTCCTTCATCATCAGGGCAAAAACCCGGGCCAGATAGGTCTGATCCTTGTATTTGTAACGATAAATCTGCCTTCGTATGTCCTCGTCATAGGTGACAAAGGAAAGATTCCTCAGCTGCTCATCCCCCTTTCTCACACAATCCTCACAAATGGTGGGGATGGCGGAAACGGATTCTTCCGAATCAGGGGAAATGCCTCGAAGTGTTTTATGATCATACATTGGAATGCTGCATCGGGTACAGCTGGGATCGGTAATGATTGGCAGGGCTTCGATACAGGCTCTGCAAAGATAATCGGTCCAGTGGGCCTCTTTCTCCCGGAGTCCGGCTCCATCCTCACCCTGAGGGGTTTTTCCTTCTCCTTTTTCCAGGGAGCCCTTGCAGAAATGGCAGGAAATGTCCAGGGGAAATACAAGGTCCATCAACGCATCAAAGTACTTTTTTGCATGGGTCTGTAATAGGAGGGCGCCCTCCCTTATATCGTTCATTTCTCTCTGTCTTCCATAATAATTACTCCTTCTTCTCCGTCAACGTTTCTCTCGGTTCCCATTTTACTCGGTTCTCATTTTACTCGGTTCTCATTTCTCTCCGTTTTCCATCATCATTTTTCGGTAATCACCCAGTCTTCGGCCAAGAGCCGAATAGCGGGTGGTGATTTTATCATTGTCGATCATCATCCGAAGGAATTTTTCCTCGCCGATGAGCACCACCAGTTCCTTTGCCCTGGTGATGGCCGTATAGAAGAGATTCCTTGTAAGCAGCATAGGGGGACCCCAGGTCATCGGCATGACAATCACGGGAAACTCGCTCCCCTGGGATTTATGGACCGTTGTGGCATAGGCCAGGTCCAGCTCATCCAGCTTCGTAAAATCATAGATCACTTCTTTTTGATCATCGAAGAGGACTTCCACCTCCTCCGAATCCCGATCGATCCTGGTAATATAGCCGAGATCTCCGTTAAAGACCCCTTCCCCCTTGTATTCAAAGGCCTTCTCGTCATGATTCAGCCACTTGAGGCTGTAGTTGTTTTTCATCTGCATGACCTTGTCTCCCTCCCGGAAGATCTTATCCTTCAGCTTCTTCTCCTTTTTATGGGATGCAGGGGGATTAAGATGCTCCTGGAGAGCCTGATTTAAGTTCAAGGTTCCCACTTCCCCTTTTTTCATGGGGGAGAGGACCTGGATATCCGTTGTTGATGAATATTCATAATGATTGGGAAGTCTGGTTTTCACCACTTCCAAAAGGGTTGCGAGAATCTCCTCCTTATCCCGCTTCACCATAAAGAAAAAATCCTTCCCCTTTCGATTGAGGACGGGATACTGTCCCTGATTGACCTTATGGGCGTTGACCACGATCATGCTCTCCTTGGCCTGTCGGAAGATCTCGTTTAAGCGCACCACTGTCACGATGCCGCTATCGATAATATCCCGCAGAACATTCCCCGGACCCACCGAGGGCAGCTGATCAATGTCTCCCACCAGGATCACCCGGGTTCCCTTCCGTACAGCCTTTAAAAAGCTGTTCATCAAAGTGATGTCGATCATGGAGGCTTCGTCGATAATAATGACCTCTGCGGTGAGGGGGTTTTCCTCGTTGCGGTTGAAAAGCATTCCCAGCTCCTCATCTCCCTCTTCACTGTAGCCGATCTCCAGGAGTCGATGGATGGTCTTCGCCTCTTTTCCGGAGGTTTCCGTCATCCGCTTCGAGGCCCGTCCCGTGGGCGCAGCAAGAACCACCGTCATCTCCATGGATTCAAAGAGCTTGATGATGGTGTTGATGGTGGTGGTTTTCCCTGTACCGGGACCTCCCGTGACCACCAGCATGCCGTTGTTGACCGCTTCCTTTACCGCTTCTTTTTGTCGGGAAGCCAGATCCAGATCATTTTTCTCTTCGATGGAGAGAATCCGCTCATCAAGATCCACGGTGACCGCTTCCAAATCCCCCTGGGTCAGCTCGATCACTTTTTTCGCCACACCGGTCTCAGCATAGTAATAGGGCAGGCTGTAGACGATCACCTGCTCATCGAAATTTTCCAGCTGAATTCGATTATCCAGGGCCAGATTATTCACCGCTTCCTTCAGGCGCTCCTGAGAGGCACCGAGAAGGGAATGGGTTGCTGTGATCAATTGATCTGCAGGGATATAGGTATGCCCCTCCAGATGAAAACGGTTGAGGGTGTACAAAAGCCCCGCATGGATCCGGTGCCTGGAATCCGGTGCGATCCCCATGGACCGGGCAATGCCGTCGGCAACTTTAAAACCGATCCCGTAAATTTCATCCGCCAATCGATAGGGATTTTCCTGGACTACGGTGATGGCATCGTTTTTGTATTTCTTAAAGATCTTCACCGCCATATTCGGGGTGACTCCATACTGTGTGAAAAAGAGAATAATTTCCCTCAGCTGATTCTGTGCCTTGTAGGATTCAATAATCTGCTTCGCTTTTTTCTTCCCCACTCCGGAAATCTCCTGAAGGCGCCCGGGGTCCTTTTCAATGATCACGAGGGATTCCACACCGAAGGCGTCCACGATGCGGTCCGCCATTTTCTCTCCCACCCCTTTAATCACTCCCGAGGCCAGATAGCTTCGAATGGTATCCTCGGTGGTGGGAACAATGGGACGGTACTCTTTGACCTCCAGCTGCTCGCCGTAATTCTCATGGAACTTCATGTCCCCTTTCACCTGTATGTACTCCCCCTGCCTGAGCATGGGAAGAAAGCCCACGATGGTGATCTCCTCATCGTCGGCTTCCAAAACCCCAACGGTATATCCGTTGGATTCATTCTGAAATATCACTTCCACTAATCGTCCTTCCAGTTCCAGCAATCTGTCAGTCCTCCGCTCATGTTTTCCTCTATTATAGCACAGGGGATGTGCTTTGTCTTACATCCTGAAGATTCCCTAAGATTCCCTCACCGATGCTACAGATCCATGCTGAGGTACCGTTCACCGGAATCGGGAATCATCACGAGGACCCGCTGATCGGTCGTCAGGAGCTTGGCTTTCTCCACCGCTTTTTTTACAGCTGCTGCAGCGGACACCCCTGCAAATATGCCTTCCTTCGACCCAAGATCCCTTACCATCTGGAAGGCTTCCTCATCTTCAATATGAAGAATCTCATCGTAAATGGTCTGATCCAGGGTGTCAGGAATGAATCCCGGCCCCGTGCCGACGATTTTGTGAGGTCCCGGCGCTCCCCCCGCAAGAACGGGAGATCCTTTCGCCTCCACTACGTAGATTCGAAGATCAGGATAGTGCTGTTTCAAAATCTTCCCTGCTCCGCTGATGGTTCCTCCGGTGCCTGCCGTGGAAACGAAAACATCCAGGCCATCGGGAAAGTCTGCGATAATTTCCTTCGCCGTGGTGCTCTCATGAATCCGGGGATTATCCATATTCACAAACTGATTGGGCATGTAGCTGTCGGGAATTTCCGCCAGCAGCTCCTCTGCCTTTCGAATGCTTCCCTTCATCTTTTCATCCTCGGGGGTGAGAATCACCTTGGCTCCGTAGGATTTTAAAATCTTTACCCGCTCCCGGGTGGCGTTGCTCGGCATAATAATAATGGTTTTATAGCCCTTGGCCGCGGCAATCATGGCGATGCCGATCCCGGTGTTTCCCGACGTGGGCTCGATAATGGTGTAGCCCGCCTTCAGCTCTCCCCGTTTCTCCGCCCCTTCGATCATGCTGAGGGCCGCCCTGTCCTTTACTGATCCCGATGGATTGAATACCTCAAGCTTTACATATACCCTCGCTCCCTTGGGATCCGGAATCTTTTGCAGCTGCACCACCGGCGTATTCCCCACCAGCTCCGTCATATTATTGTAAATCATTCTATTACCACCTTTCCAGCTATCCAGCGATCCAACGATCCAGCTATCCAACGATCTATTCCTTGTATCTCTATCGGAATTAACTTCTTTCCCTTTCATGATATCCTATGGGGAAATTCTTGTCAACGAAGAGAAAGGACCCCTGTTTAGAGGGCCCTCACAGATATTTTTGCTGCAAACCAGTCCGACAGCTTGCCTTCGGTGAAGCCTTTTTTTTCGATTATAAGGGCCGCCATCAGGAGTTCATGATTCGATGTGCGGACCTCAAAACCGTTGATCCTGAAAAACGCCAGAACCAGCCAGAGAGCAATTAATGCGCTGTTTTTTGACCGGGTCAGTTTTTCATGGATCCTTAATGCATAAAAGGCTCCCACTTCCACAATCTGAATCTCCTCTGTTACATGTTCCGGAAGGAGCTCCAGCTTATTTCGGACCCCTTCTTTCATTTCTTCATCATTCCATCTGGCTGACAGGTTGTTTTTTTTCATTCCGTGCTGGGTCATATACTGCATGAAGTGTTCCAGGTCTCTTTTTTCAATCTGCTTCATTCGGTCGTCCTCCACGCATAAGCAGCTGAAAAAGGTTTCTGTAGCTTCCCTTCACGGAATCCAGCGCTTTTGCCCAATAGGCATACTCAGGGTCATAGGGAGTCAGGAAAAACCCCTTTTCATTGGTAAGAAGAAATACCTCGGACCCTTCCTCCAACTCGAATTTTCCTAAAAATTCCTTGGGTATCGTAATTCCCAAGCTGTTCCCCACCTTCCGAACCGTCAACTTCTTTTGCATTCCCTGATCCTCCACCCCTCTTTTAAAATTTTCCCAATTTCCCTAAAATACGCATTATTTGTTAATTAATTTATTATAGCCTACGGTCAAATAAAAGGGAAGGATTTTTTTGATAATTGTTAATAAAATATTTAAAGGGCCTAAAAAATTATATATGAGGACTAAGAGATTATCTATTAGGACTAAGAGATTATATATTAAGACTAATGAATTATACAATAAGGACTTATAGGTTGTTTTTCATGGTTCATGGATCATACTATGGGGCTATGTTTGACAGCCATAGGGCTATGCTTGCACAAAAAAAGAGCGAAGGTTCCTTCCCCCTCGGGAAAGTTCCTTGCGCTCCTGCAGTCTCTTTCTGTTCGCTCCTGCATTTTTCTTCCTGTTCGCTTCTACATTTCTCTTCCGTTTTTCAACAGCCGATCCATGGCCGCTTTTAAATCTCCTGCTTTATCGGTTTTTTCCCAGGGAAGATCCAGATCGTCCCTGCCGAAATGTCCGTAGGCCGCTGTTTTCTCATAGATGGGCTTTAAAAGATCCAGCTTCTCGATAATCGCCCGGGGACGCAGGTCGAAATGCTCCCGCACCAGCTTCTCGATGGTCTCTTCGGGAAGTTTTCCCGTACCGAAGGTCTCAACCATAATGGAGACAGGATTGGCAACACCGATGGCATAAGCCACCTCAAGCTCGCAGCGGTCGGCCAGGCCTGCGGCCACAATGTTCTTGGCTACATATCGGGCCGCGTAGCTTCCTGAGCGGTCCACTTTTGTTGGATCTTTTCCGGAGAAGGCTCCCCCTCCATGACGGGAAAATCCTCCATAGGTATCCACGATGATCTTTCTTCCTGTCAGTCCCGCATCTCCCTGGGGTCCACCGATGACAAACCGGCCCGTGGGGTTAATCAGGTATTTTGTGTCCTTGTCCAGCAGCTCCAGGGGAACCACCTTTCTGATAACGTCACGAATCAGGTCTTCCCTGATCTGCTTTAAGGTCACATCCTCATGATGCTGTGTGGAAATGACAATGGTGTGAATTCTCTTGGGAACATCGTTTTCGTACTCCACAGTCACCTGGGTTTTTCCGTCGGGACGAAGATAATTCAGCTTCCCGGATTTCCGCACATCAGCCAAACGCCGGGCCAGCTTGTGGGATAGAGAGATGGGAAGGGGCATGTACTCTTTTGTTTCGTTGGATGCGAATCCGAACATAATCCCCTGGTCTCCTGCGCCGGTGCTTGCATACAGGTCCTCCCTGTCGCTTCCCTCACGCTGCTCCAGGGCCGCATCCACTCCCATGGCAATATCGGGAGACTGCTCGTCAATGGATGTCAGCACTGCGCAGGTTTCTGCATCAAACCCGTATTTTGCACGGGTATATCCGATACGCTCCACGGTTCGCCGTGCAATTTTGGAGATATCCACATAGCATTTCGTGGTGATCTCCCCCATTAATAAAACCAGACCGGTGGTTACCGCCACCTCGCATGCCACCCGGGCATCGGGATCCTTTCTCAGGATTTCGTCCAGCACCGCGTCGGAGATCTGGTCGCAAATTTTATCGGGATGTCCCTCTGTCACGGACTCCGATGTAAATAATCGTTTACTCATTGTTTTCCTCCTTCAATATGATTTTATTCATCTCTTCCATCCTGATGGGCAATAAAAAAACCCTTCAAAGAAGAGGGTTGTGGTTTCTCTCCTTATCTCCCAGAATTTTTCTGCAGGAATTGGCACCATACTTGACTATGGTTGCCGGGTTTCACAGGGCCTGTCCCTCCACCGCTCTGGATAAGGTCTTACTCTATTCAGCTGATGCTTTATTATATCATAAAGGGGAATCCCCTGACAATAGGCTTTTCCCGTCAGAATATTACGTGAATCAGTGGAAATCCTCGCCCCCGGATGTCGGATATTGTTGGAATTTGTTGGAATTTCTTTCTTGACGCAGGTTTCATCTATCCTTATAATAGGGTATATACCCGATCGTTTAAGTATTCTTTTTTTCCTATGCTTCGACACTCTAAATATATGTGCATCAAAATATACCCATGTCATACACACTCTTACTTTATTGCTCTTGAAAGGAGGCGATTCTCATGGATTATTCACCGATCAGCCATCAGGATAAGTGTCCCGCATGCTATACGAATAAAGAACTGAAGCTGGAGATTCGCCGACTGAAAAGGTTTCTTCATCAACGTATTGCAGCTGAAAACACGATTGAAAGCATTTACCGGCTAAGCTGCCGCATCGATGATCTGGTTCTGGAATATCATAAACGGACAACTCCATAAGGAAACCCGATGAAAAGTCATTCTCATCGGGTTTTTTAATTTCTCCTCTATTCCACGTCCACCAGGGCAAAGGACAGATGACAGGAACAGGCCAGCTCTCCATCCACATGGGCCTTCCCTTCCGCTTTTCCCATTCCCCGTCGAAAGCTTGTGATTTCCACTTCCAGGGTCAGTACATCCCCCGGGGTCACCTGCCGTCGAAACTTACACTTGTCGATTCCCGTAAAGACTCCGATTTTACCGTCTGCTCCTTCAAAGGTGCAGGTGAGACCCGCCACCTGGGCAAGAGCCTCCACAATCAGAACTCCCGGCATAATGGGTTTTTCGGGAAAGTGTCCCTGGAAAAAGGGTTCGTTCACGGAAACGTTTTTCACGGCTTTCGCCCATTTCCCTGCTTCCCCTGCCAGTACCCGGTCCACCATCAAAAATGGATAGCGGTGGGGCAGAATGTTTTTGATCTGCTGAATATCTAAATGCATTCTTCAACTCTCCTTTAATCCTCAGATTATTCTTCTTTAAATCAATGATCATCA
>Ga0207421_10004304_pt1 | contig 16435 bp, 13 predicted proteins | sample SodLakKL_010_SED_4_FD_187542 | JGI IMG/M metagenome (GOLD analysis project Ga0207421, IMG submission 187542) | Alkaline sediment microbial communities from Lake Tanatar, Kulunda Steppe, Russia - 8KL_010_SED (SPAdes) (version 2) | ecosystem: Environmental > Aquatic > Non-marine Saline and... | reverse complement strand
ATGTACACTGTTACTCTAAACTCTTATCTGTACAATATCCTCTTCAGATAAGTGACTAGAATAGGAGCGAATACGAAACCTAAGACTATAGGAAAGCTGGACTTCTGACCGAACAGAGAGACCGCGAGGATCACCGCGAGACCTCCATTTTTGAATGAAGTGAAAAGAGAGTAGCTTTTCAATTTATCTGAAGAAACTTTCAATCTATTCCCAGCGAAATACACCAATGAAGCCAATCCGACACTTCTCACTGCGCCAATGAACAAAATAGGTAGGAGAAGGCTGGTCTCCGAGAAGAATAGGTGTCTGTTCGCGCCTACAGCACCGAATATTATCAGGAAGAATCCAGTGTTGACGATGATCGAGTCGTGCTCTTTCTGTACGTAATCGATATTGAGTAAAAACCTAGAGATGATAACGGGTAATATGATCAGTATTATCAGATTTCTCAGTATAGGCCAGATGCCGATCTGTTCGCCGAACAGTAAGAGTAGGACAGCGGGAGCGATCACCAAAGAGGAAAGATACAGCAGAGCGCTCGAAATCAAGGATAGTTCGGTGTCTCCCTTCAAAATGCTGGTGAAAGGGATGACTCCTATAGCGGAAGGAACTACCGCTAGAACCACCATGCCCTGGATAAGTTGAATATCGTCGAAAAGAAGATAAGACAAGGATATCAATGTGATACTCAAAAGCCCATAATTGAGGAGAAAGACCGTTAAAAAGTCGCCCAGATGGTCTTTTAGGCTCCTCAGCTTTTTGAATCTCACCTCTCTGGTCGAGAGAGACATTATAACTATCAAAGATATCATTGTGATCTCATCAGAGTATCTAGGAAAGCCATCGATGAACAACCCAAGGGATATCGCTAAAAAGGCCATCGCGCCGTAACTGTACGGGATCTTCGATAATCTTTTGAACACAGGATAAATCTAAATCGAACTATTATTTTAAGTTACGGTCGTTTGTTTAAGTTTAGAAAATCTTTTTATATATTCATATTATATACCTCTTCGATGAACTGGGTGTATCTAGCCCTGGATTTCCTGATCATGGTCTTAGCTATCCTCTGGATCTCCAAAGATATCACCGAGAGGGATCTGAAAAAGAAATATTATTGGAGTTGGATGGTCGCTATCCTGATAGCTTATTTTATCCTCCAGTTGATCGCTTTGGGTTTTCTCGGAGTCGGACTCGTAGTTTTTTCATATTATATATGGTCGAGGTATTTATTCAAAAAAAGATGAAAAAGGTTGAAAGGTTTTTAGGGCTTAGAATATCGGTCCAACGAACGTCTCCCACAGGTTGATAGTTATTATCACCGCTATAGCGATAGGTATCAAGTATCTTACGAGCGGAGAGAACCATTTACCTACTTTGATCTTCTCTGCAGTCCTGTTAGCCTCGTCTGCAACATTGTTAGCCTTGAATACGTATCCCGCGAAGATAGCTACCAGAAGACCGCCGAGTGGAAGCATCACACTGTCTGCCCAGAAGTCGTACGTATCTAGGATGTCCATGCCGTAGAATTCGAAGCCGTCCCACGCCCCGTATCCAAGTATAGGTGGTATTCCAAACAAGAACATCAAAGTCCCGATCAGAGCTGCCGCTTTCATCCTAGCCCATCCATATTCGTCGATCAGCCAGGATACGACTACCTCTGTCAGTGAGATAGCTGAGGTCAAAGCCGCTATGGTCAACAGTACGAAGAACAGGAAGCCAAAGAAACTCCCTGCCGGCATCTCAGCGAAGACCGCCGGTAGTGTTATGAAAGTCAAACCTGCTCCCTCAGCTGGATCGAAGCCCATGGCGAAGACCGCCGGGAAGATGGCGAAACCAGCTAGTATAGCGATTAACGTATCCAAACCAACGACGGAAGCTGCGTTATCCGCGACGTTCTCTTCATCGTCTAGATAACTACCGTAAGTGATGATTATACCCATACCCAGGCTCAATGTGAAGAACGCTTGTCCTATGGCGGCGTTCAGACTCTCTATGGTGACATCACCTAGTTCAGGAGAGAGATAAAATTCCAGGCCCTCCATAGCGCCGTCAAGAGTTAACGCTCTGCCTATTACGACCAGTATCAGTATGAACAATACCGGCATCAATAGTTTTACCGTACGCTGTATACCTTTCACTACACCCAAAGCGACTATGCCCGCGGTCAGAGCCATGAATATAGCATGGTATAGTGCAGGCATCCACATACCTGAGACATGATCGAGGAATTCAGCTCCGTGTTCTTCTTCAGGTAGACCTGTAGCGGATTCTACGGAATAGTGCATCGCCCAGCCGGCTACGACAGAATAATAGCTCATTATTATGAATGCTGTCAGTATGACCAGAGCGCCGACCAACCACCAGGGAGTATCCGGTGCTAATTCCTTGAAAGTACCTAATGGGTTTTTTTGGGCTTTTTTACCGAGGGTTATTTCAGTTACCATCAGCGGATAGCCAATAAGAATAACCGTCACTAGATATATCAGCAGGAACATCGCTCCGCCCATCTGTCCAGTTATGAATGGAAAACGCCAGATGTTTCCGAGACCTACAGCAGAACCAGCTGCTGCGAGTATGAAACCAAGCCGGGTAGTCCAGTGTTCCCTCTCAAGAACCACGTACTCCTCACCCCATCACAATATTCATGATTATAATATATATATCTTTTTGAATTTACTTATATAAGGATTTATAAAGGATCATCAAGATGGTATCTATGTAGGATGATCGGATGGTTGAGGAACTCAGGGACTATTTAGATGATCCGGATATCCATGCTGAATTACACGAGACTCGGAAGGAAGTCAAAACGGTACAGGATGCTGCGGAGGCTCTCCAAGTAGAACCCACTAAGATAATAAAATCACTGGTTTTTTTCATAGATGGAAAACCATATCTCGTCATCGGTATCGGAGATGAGCAGATCGATGAAGAAAAACTAAAACGAGTCTTGGGGGCAGATAAAATCAGGATAGCGTCTCCTGAAGAGGTGAAGGAGATGACAGGTTACTCTATAGGAGAGGTCCCTCCCATCGGTAACGACTTGCCGAAAGTGGTCGAGTTAAGAGTGATGGACAAAAAGATCGTTTATGGAGGTGGAGGTTCCATCAGACATCTCCTAGAGGTGGATCCCTCTGAGTTAGTGGGTAGAGATACCATCGTCGCGGATATACAGAGTTGACATCATTTTTTCCACAGGTGCTGTGGCCCCTATCTTTTCTTATAAAATAGAGAAAAAACTTATTAATACCTTTAGATTCTGCCAGAACAAGGGTTAGATATGGACCTGTTTGGTAATGAAAGAGAAGAGTTGAGAGAGATACTCGAACGTAAAAAGAAAAACTTAGAAAAAAAAGAAAAAGAGTTAAAGGAGTGCAGGGAAGGGAAACGAGCATTAGAAAACGATCTAGAGTCAATCTTTCAAGCGGGTATTTTACCGATCTTGCTGGTGGATGAAAACGGACTGGTAAAACGTGTGAACGATAGGGTAGAAGAAATTCTGGAGAAGGATCAAAAAGACATCCTCGAGGAAGATATCGATGAGATCTTTGACGGTATCAAACCTTTCGTTGAAGATTGCCTTACTGAGGATGAAGTCGTCCGTGATAAGGAGATAACTTTTGGATCTGAAGACCGTAAAAAGCATTTTTCAATATCTGTACTTCCCTTCAACAGCTGGATTGAAAGTCCTGAAGCCTTGGTGACTCTGAAAGATATCACAGAGAAAAAGATGAAGGAAATAAAGTTGGAGAAGTCAAATAACAGGAATGAAACTTTGATCGAAAATGCACCTTTGTCGATAGCTATCACGGATATGGAAGATAAAATACTCTTTGCCAATGAATACATGTTGGACAAGTTCGGATATTCAAAAGAGGAACTTGAAGGTGAAAGTTTCTCAAAACTCATGACTGAAGAGCAGTTCGAGAAACTTAGAAATAAAACTGAGAATAGGAAAGGAGGGGAGTCCGAAACTTATGAACTGGAATTTCTTACTAAGGACGGCTCAAAAGTGGAGACTCTCGTAAGTGGAACTCCATACGAAAATATCGACGGAGAGGTTGTAAAGACCGTAGGATATTTTCAGGATATAACTGAGATGAAAGAGCTACAGAGACAGCAAAGGGAAACAAAACGTTATCTCGAGAACCAAGTCGACAAGATATTGGACGCGATAGAGAGGTTCGAAAACGGCGATATGACAGTTAGGGTGGAAAAAGAAAAAGACGACGATATCGGAAAGTTGATAGATGGTTTCAACGCCATGATAGAAAAGTTCAGGAACAATCTTCAGAGGATAAGGGAAGCCTCCGTCGAGCTGAATAATGCTTCTGAAACCATCGCTTCCTCATCGGAGGAATTGAACGCCGTCTCAGAGAACGTAGCTGGATCCGTCGAAGGCATATCAGAAGATACAAAGGAACAGGCAAGGAAATTGGAGAGCCTTTCGGAGATAATCGAAAACAGCGCCGCTAACATGGAAGAGACGTCCGCCTCCGCTGAAAGCATAACATCATCTGCCCAGAAGGCAGCGGACCAGACCGAACGAGGGAAAGGATATGCCGTCAAGGCCGATCGAACAGTCGATGAACTTAAAGAGATACTCAACACTACTAAAGAAGACGTGATGCATCTCGATCAAAGGTCTGAAAAGATAGGGGAAGTCGTGGAGACGATATCTAATATAGCTGAACAGACCAACCTTTTGGCATTGAACGCTGCGATCGAGGCGGCAAGAGCTGGAGAACAGGGTAAGGGTTTTGCGGTCGTAGCCGATTCTGTCAGAGAACTCGCCGAGGAGACGCAGGAAGAGACCGATCAAATAAAAGAGATCATAGAGAAGACCCAGCAGAACACCACTAAAGTCGTCAAAAGTGTGGACCAGTTGGTCGATAAGATGGAAGAGGTGGACGAGATAACCCATCAAAACCTTGGTTCACTCGAGGAGATAGAAGATTCGGTAGAATCAGTTTCTCAATCTATAAGCGAGATATCAAGAGCCGTTGAAGAGGTCACACAGCATCTACAGGAATCTTCGAATAAAGTTCAGAGTATCACCGAGATAGCTAACAGGAACTCTGAACAGTCTGAGTCTGTCGCTGTGTCCACTGAAGAGGAAACCGCCTCTATACAAGAGTTGTCCAGCTCCGCACAGAACCTTTCGAGTCTTGCCAATGATCTTCTCCAGATGGTAGAACGATACGATCTCAATTGAGAATATAGCCACCACACGTTTATATACCATCTTTAGCTTCGAGTGATCATGGATTTTTTCACTATCATCGGGCTAGCCGCGGCGACCTGTACCACGATATCGTTCTTACCTCAGGCAGTCAAAGTCCTCAAGACCAGAGATACCAGGAGTCTTTCGTTACCCATGTACATAATATTCACCACCGGTGTACTCTTATGGTTGACATACGGGATACTGGTCAATGACATACCGGTGATAGCCGCTAACACTGTGACCTCCATCTTTTCGATCACCATCCTTTTTTCCATAATATTTTATAGATATATCAGATAGTTAGACTGTATATCGAGGACGAAAAGAGATATCTCGTTGAGGTTCTAAGAATGTCTGATCTAGAAAGATACTAAATATTCTTACATATATCTTGGTATAACGGTGTGAATCATGGTAAAAGATGATAAAAAAGAAAGGATGAAGCAGCTTTTAAGAAGGATTCACAGGGAAGAGGGAGATGTCAAGGGGTCAAGAGAAGAATTCAAAGAACTTTTGGATAGTATATCTCCAGAGGAGATACCCGCTATAGAACAGGAATTGGTCAAAGAGGGGGTGACTCCCGACGAGATAGCAAAGATGTGTGACGTCCACCTCGATCTTTTCAGAGAATCTGTAGAAGAGCAGTTCGGTTTAGAAGAGTTCCCTGAAGGCCACCCACTGCAAAAGCTTTACAGGGAGAATGAAAAGATAACCAAAGATGCGGAAACTTTAACCCTCGTTCTGAGCTCTATCAAAGGAACCGATGACGCTGAGGATTTGGAGGAGATGGAAAAATTATCCGAGAAGGTTTCGGATCTATTGAAGATCGATAAGACCCATTATTCCAGACAGGAGATGATAATCTTCCCCCACATCGAGAAGAGAGGCATAGAGGCCGTCCCTCGGGTCCTATGGAGAAAACATGACGAGAACATGAACAAAGTCAAGAAGCTTCTCGGCAAGATAAAAAGGGCTCCTGATAAAGACGAAGGATACATCGATGAGTTGGAAGAACTCACCAGAGATGTTTCACGTTCTATACTCGATATGGTGTTCAGAGAGAACAATATACTTTATCCTACCCTGAAAGAACTGCTGTCAGAAGGGGAATGGGCTGCGGTGGCTGAACAAGAAAAAGAACTCGGCTATTACAAGATAGAACCCGGTAATGGATGGCAATCCAAAGAGGAAGCAGTTTATCCGTATGATATCGAGAAGGAGATATCCGAGGCGGATATATCAGAGATACCGGATCAGCTGAGAGATATGCTGGATAAGGAACGATTGGAGAAAGACACTTATGATGTAAGGAAGAAGGACGATTTTGAAGTCGATACCGGTTACCTCACCAAAAAAGAAGTCAACAGTATCTTTAGCACTCTACCTTTTGACCTGACCTATATCGACGAGAACGACAGAGTTAGGTTTTACAGCGAGACCGAAAGGATATTTCCCAGAACACGCTCTATAATCGGTAGACCAGTGAAATTCTGTCACCCTCCTCACAGCGTTGACAAAGTGAAAGATATATTGGAAAGATTCAAAAGCGGAGAGAAGGACGAAGCTGAATTCTGGATCAAGGGAAATGGAGCCTTCATCTATATCAGGTACTTCGCCGTGAGAGACGGAGAAGAATATCTGGGAACTATAGAAGTCGTGCAGGAAGTTTCAAGGATAAGAGGTCTAGAAGGAGAGAAGCGTATCTTGGATTGGGAAGAGGGTTCCTGAGACCCGGTACATCAACTCTCCGCCAAAGGATACTCCTTCAATTCCTTCTGTATATCGAAGGAACGGTCGATATCTGATCTAGTGACTATGCCTATCAACCTATCGTTTTCCATGACAGGGAAACGTCCGATCCCTTCTCTTAGCATCTTTTTCCAGGCGGTTGCAGCGTCCTCGCCAGGATCAAGAGTGATGAAATCGGTCTTCATCACGTCTCCTACATCCTTAGTGTATATCTGACTCTGAGGTACCTCTTTTGCGTCTTTGAGCGAGATCAACCCGACCACATCGTTCCCTCTAGTGACTGGGAAACCAGTATGTCTATGTGTTTTGACCAGTTCTAGAAACTCTTCAACTGACTTGTTCGCCTCTATCGTTTCTACGTCTGGACTCATCACGTCTCTCACGGATAAGTTTCCAAGTACATAGTCCACCATCGCACTCTGTGTTTCCTGCGATGCCGCCATGTAAATGAAAAAAGCTATCAAGATCAGGAATATGTTGACAAAAAAACCGACTATAGCGAACAACACAGCGAAGAACTTTCCTATAGATGCGGCTCTCGATGTGGCTTTAACGTAAGAGTATCTTTTGGCCAATAATGCCCTTAGTATCCTTCCGCCGTCCATCGGGAAAGCAGGTATAAGATTGAATCCCGCCAGGAAGAGATTTATGAAGCTGAGGTACAACAGTGTGAAGACCAAGACGTCGTTCACCGCTAGAACACCTCCGATAAACGCCGCGAGAGCCACACCTAGACTCGAAAGGGGACCTACCGCGCTTATCTTGATCTCCAAGTTCGGATCTTTCGGGATCTCTTCCATCTGGGAGACTCCTCCAAAAATCCACAGTGATATCTCGTTGACGTTAACGCCGTTCTTGATGCTTACAATCGAGTGAGCGAGTTCGTGTATCAGTACGCTCACGAACAAACCTATCGCGACTACCAGACCTAGCAGATAACTTTGAACCCCTATCTCTATATCCGGGGCCGGTATCCCTAAAGTTTCGGCTAGAAGCAGAACGTTTGAACCTACCGACCAGGCGATGATAGCAACTATGAATACCAGTGTAAAATGCAGTCTGATAGGAACGCCGTATATCTTACCTACTTTGAACGACATCTTCATCTTCTCACCCTATTAAGCTAAAGTTAACGTGCTTATATTGTGTTCTTATCTATTTATCATTAATGGAGATATCTTCATCTGCTCGACTTATTTAGAACAGTCAGATTAGCTCTTCAAGAACATCGCCGTAGTAAATATTATTAGGGTCAGAGACAATCTAAACATATGGATGATAAAAGACTTGAGAAAGATATTGAAGATTTTTTGATAACTAGTATGTTGGACGAACTTTCACCACCGGCGGTTTCTGAGGCAGAGGGCTCTACCATCACCGATATCGATGGACGAGAATATCTCGATTGTTTTTCAGGCATATCAGTCACCAACCTTGGACATTCGAACGAGAAGGTGAACGAAAGAGCGATAGAGCAGATAAAGAAGTACGTCCACGTTTGCACTTATAAATACCAGGTACCGGTAGCTGTGAAGCTGGCTAAAAAACTTGCTGGCATAACCCCAGAGGGACTCCAGAAAACATTTTTCGGTAACAGCGGAGCCGAGGCGATAGAGACGGCTGTCAAGCTTTCCCGAAAATCGACCGGTAAGCATGAGTTGATCGCATTGATGTGCTCTTTCCACGGCAGGACTTTGGGAACCTTGAGTCTGACCGGTCAGGCCGCCAGAAGGAGATACGATATGGGACCGTATTTATCCAGCGTATCTTTCAGTCCGGCCCCGTACTGCTATCGATGTCCGTTCGACAAGGAGTACCCGGAATGTGATATGAGCTGCGCCAGATTTTTAGAGCACGTTATCGACTACTCTTCGAGCGGCGAAGTCGCAGCTTTCATCGCTGAACCTATACTTGGAGAGGGCGGTATAATAGTCCCTCCAGATGAATATTTCACCATAGTCAAAGATATCCTTGAGGATAGAGAGATAAAGTTCATAGCCGACGAAGTTCAGACCGGGTTCGCCAGGACCGGCGAGTTCTTCGGTATAGAGAACTACGATGTAGAACCCCAATTGATGACCATGGCCAAGGGGATCGCTAATGGCTACCCGATAAGTGCCTGCACCACTACAAAAGCAGTAGGTGATTCTTTCGAACCTGGAGATCATCTATCTACTTTTGGCGGAAATCCCGTGAGTGCCGCAGCATCTTTAGGTACTATAGAGGAGATCTTAGAGAACGATATCGCTGAAAGATCAGCAGAGAAAGGGGATATCCTACAAAAAAGATTGAGAGAGATGAAAGAAGACCAGGAGATCATAGGTGACGTAAGAGGAAAGGGATTGATGATCGGGATCGAACTGGTCAAGAACGACGATAAAGAACCCGCTGTAGAAGAAGCGACCAAAGTTAAGAAGAAGATGAAAGAGAAAGATGTGCTGATAGGCCAGGGAGGAGTGAGCGGGTCCGTACTCAGGATACAGCCTCCGCTGATAATAACCGAAGAACAGATCGACTCCCTGTTGAATGGCTTGCAGGATTGTTTTGAAAATGTGTAGGTGTTATCATGGCAGAAAGATTGAAGAATTATGTGGGCGGAAGATGGAAAGCGTCTGAAACTGAAAGATACCAAGAGGTAAGAGACCCGGCTAAAAACGAGGTCCTTTCTGAAGTACCTTTTTCTACAAAGAACGAGGTCGACGAAGTGGTAGAAGAGGCGAAGCGTGCTTTTGAAGATTGGAGGAACGTGTCTGTAACAGAAAGAGTGGAGCCTCTTTTCAAGTTCGTTCAGGTGTTGAAAGATGAGAAGGAGGATGTAGCTAGGACTTTGACGAGGGAACACGGTAAAGCTTATGATCCAGCTCTCGGCGAATTGGAAAGGACGATCCAGATGATAGAAGGAGCTTGCGCCACTTTGGAATCTAACAAAGGAGATTTCACCGAGAACATCTCTTCCGGTATAGATGAATACACCGTGATGAGGCCATTAGGTGTTTTTGCAACGATAGCGCCTTTTAACTTCCCTGCGATGGTGCCCTGGTGGTACGCCCCCTGGGCCGTCGCCGTAGGAGACACCTTCGTATTGAAAGCGAGTGAACAGTGCCCCATGACTCAGCAGAAGATATTCGAGTTGATCGACAGCGAGTTGGACCTTCCCGATGGAGTCATAAATCTCATCAACGGTGGAAAAAAAGTCGGTGAAGAGCTGATCACTCATCCCGACGTGGAAGGTATAACTTTCGTCGGTTCTACAAAAGTCGGTAAGAAGATATATTCGCAGGCGGCGCAGCACGGAAAGAGGGTGCAGTGCCAGACAGGTGCGAACAACTATCTAGTGGTCATGCCTGATGCAGACCTTGAAAGTATAATGCCCAACATGATGAATTCCTGTTTCGGTAATGCCGGTCAGAGATGTTTGGCCGGTTCTATAGTTCTAGGAGTCGGTGATGTTTACGAAGACCTTAAAGAGAGTTTTATAGAGCATGCAAAAGAGCTGGATGTGAACAACGGCTTGAAAGAAGGCACAGATATGGGACCCGTCGTTTCGAAGGACTCTTTGGAAAGATTACATTCAGATATCGAGCAGGGACTGGAAGAAGGTGCTGAATTACTTCTGGATGGCAGAGATATAGAGGTAGAGGATCACCCTGAAGGATACTTTCTAGGCCCGACGATCTTTGAGGCGGAAAAAGGCATGAAGATCTTTGACGAGGAAGTCTTCGGTCCGGTAGTATGTTTAGATCGGACGGAAGACCTAGAAGGAGCGGTCGAAATGATCAACGATGACCGTTATGGGAACGCCGCCACCATCTATACCGAAAAGGGCGGGGCCGCAAGAGAGTTCAGGAACGGCGTGAAGATAGGTAATGTAGGTGTGAATCTAGGTGTCGTAGCTCCTATGTCCTATTATCCATTCGGCGGTATGAAAGACTCTTTCTTCGGCGATCTGCACGGCCAAGGGACAGATATAGTGAATTTCTTCGCCGACAGGCAGGTAGTTATAAGGCGTTGGATGGAAAAATAGAAAAGGGTTTTGGAGAAAGAAGTTCAGTCAAGGTCCTTCCAAGGGATCTGTATCTCTTTTATGTCAGTGAACGCTCTGACGCTCCATTTTCCTCCGGTCGAGCCGATCCCGCTGTTTTTGACTCCTGCCCAGGGATGGTTTATATCCCATGTGAGTACCGGTCCGTTTATGATCACGTTGCCGGCTTCGAGCTTATCAGAGAAGTATATCGCGTTGGATAAGCTGGTGGTATGTACCGCCGAACTCAGGCCGTAGTCCTGATCGTTAGCTATCTCTATAGCTTCCTCTCTAGTCGAGAAAGTCATGATAGGCGCTACAGGTCCGAATGTCTCTTCTTGATGCAAGAGCATATCTCTTGTCACGTTATCTATCACACCCGGCTTGTAATACAGATCCGTCGGGAAACCCTCTGCTCTCTCACAGCCTAAAAGTATATCTGCACCTTTTTTCTTTGCATCTTCGACATGTTTCTCCACTTTTTTGAGAGTGTCCTCATTATTCATCGCGCCTATACCTGTTCCTTCTTTCAAAGGATCGCCCAATTCGACATTTTTTGTCTTTTCAACTATCAGGTCAACGAATTCATCGTGTACGTCTTCATGAACTAATATCCTTTCGTTCGCACAGCAGACCTGCCCTGCATTTCCACAGCAGCCGACCACAGTATCATCCGCCGCTTTTTCCAGGTCGGCATCATCCATCACAATAAGTGGGTCGTTCCCTCCTAGCTCTAGAGTGATCTTTTTGAGTCCTCCTGCTTCGATTATCTTTTTGCCTGTGCCTACCTCTCCGACTAGACAGATACCGTCCACCATGTCGTTCGCGGCTATCTCATTACCCACTTCTGAACCCGGGCCTGTAACTATGTTTATCATACCTGAAGGAAGATCACTGTCTTCCAGTGCTTCAGCCATGGCTTCAACGAACCTAATCCCTCCAAGAGGTGTATTGCTGGCGGGTTTGTAAACGACCGCATTTCCACACATTATAGCGTGTGGGATGAATTCGGCGGGCATGACCATCGGGTAGTTCCAAGGTGTGATTATACCGACCACTCCAAGAGGGACTCTTTGAACCATGTATTTTCGGTCCGGCTGTAGGTAACCATTCAGGACTTCGTTTTCCATATGTTTAATGTCTTCTATCGCGAGTTTTATATTGTCTTCAACTTCCTCGACTTCAGCTCTCGCCTCTCTTATCGGTTTTCCGTTCTCCAAAGAGAGTTCTTCAGCATAATCCTCCAAGTTCGGTTTTAATATCTCTATAACTTTATTCCAGTACTTTTCTTTCTCTAGAATAGAAAAATCTTTCAATTCTTTTTGTGCTTTTTTTGCGGCCTTTACCGCTCTTTTTACGTCTTCTCTAGTTCCTTTCGGAATTTTAGCTATGACTTCCCCAGTGCCTGGGCTGACATTATCAAAAGTTTCACCGCTTTCAGAGTCCACCCACTCACCATCTATATACATCTTCATCTTTTCTGCCATATTATCACCTTTAGCAAACATAGCATAGTTTCTTCTCAGTATTTCAATCTTACTAGTTGAATAACACGAACATTTATCTAAAAGAATCACAGTAAAGAGAACGGTGAAAGAGATGGAAATTATTTTGTTAGGCGGTGGTGGAGCTATGGGTACCGGAATAGTGAGAGATCTGGTTTCTGAACATTCTACTGAAGGCATCGAAAAGATAGTTGTCAGCGATCATGAGCTCAGGAGAGCTTCGGCTATCGTCGAAGAGTTAGAAGATGAGAGGCTCGTCGCCAAAGAAGTAGACGTTTCGCGGAGGGAAGAAACACTAGATCTTTTGGAGAACGCAGACGTCTGCATCAACTGCGTGCCTACTCTGGCCGGGTTCCAGATGGAGATCACCGAGATGTGTCTAGAGAGCGGTGTAGCTTACATGGACCTCGGTGGTCTCTTTCACACGACTTTGAAACAGAAAGAGATGGAGCAGGATTTTGTAGAAGAAGGTGTTCCCGGCGTTTTAGGCATGGGATCAGCCCCCGGCATGACGAATGTTTTAGCGGGATACGGAGCCGAGGGCTATGAAGAAGTCGAAAGTATAGAGGTGTATTGGGCGGGGAAAGAGCTCGGAGACGATAACGGTTTAGAAGAAGAGGTCCCTGTTTTCGTTCCCCCCTATTCGATACACACTTTGATCGATGAGTTCGCCGCAAGCTCGACCCAATTCATCGATGGTGAGTACGTTGAGAAAGAGGCCTGCAGCGGAAGGAAAACGGTTTCATTCCCCGAACCGTTCGGTAAATTGACGACCTTCCATACAATCCATTCCGAACCGGCGACTCTTCCTAGATCCTTCGAAGACAGAGGGATCAAAGAAGTGACCTGGAGGCTTTGGCCTACCGAAGGATTGAACACGATAATGAGATCTTTAGTATCGGCTGGATTCGGCAGAGTGGATTCTGTTGAGATCGACGGAAAGGAGTTAGATCCGGTGGACTTCTTGGAAAGATTGACCAGGAAGAACGTCGAGGTGAACGAGGATAAGATATCAGAACCTGACTCCATAGAGGAAGCTCAGGGCTACAGCATCTATCGTGCCGTCGTGAAGGGTGTGAAAGATGGTGAAGAAGTTAAAACTACGGTAGATATAATCAGAGAGCCTCACGAACTGTATTCGGAGTACAGCGAGGCCGATACTTCGATACCGGCTTCTATATGCGCGCAGATGTTAGGTGAAGGTCTGATCGAACCGGGATTATGGGCGCCGGAAGAGTGCATTGATCCGAAAAGATTCTTTGAAGAACTGGGTAAGAGGCACTTCGAAGTCGTGGCAAGAGAAGAGAAAGTCCTGAGCTGAGCTTCTAGGAGATCTCTTCCAAAACCGTTTCAAAAATTTTTAATCCTTCTTCTATCACTTTTTCTTCTGTCGAAACGATAGGACCGCATATCCTTATCACATCTCCATCAGAGCCAGCTTTGAGCAGTAACAGTCCATCTCTTCTCGCAAGTTCTATAACATGCTCCACTTTTTCACTGTCCTTGAATACTATACCGATCATGGGTCCGAGACCTCTAACATCCTCGATGAGTTCGCTACTTTCTTTTATCTCTGAAAGCCTTTTCATCATCAGATCTCCTATCCTTTTAGCATGATCAAGGTTATCTCTTATCTCATCTATCGTTGCGATGGCGGCAGCACAGGAAACAGGATTACCACCGAAGGTCCCACCTATACCACCGGGATGCACCGAATCCATGATATCTTTTCTTCCCACTATGCCGCTGAGAGGAAGGCCGTTGGCGATGGATTTACCGAAGGTCACCAAATCCGGTTTTATTTCGTAATGTTCGAATGCCCAGAATTCACCTGTTCTTCCAACGCCGCTCTGTACTTCGTCAGCGATAAAAGCAACGTCGTGTTCTTCGCAGAGTTCCCTCACACCTTTGAGGAAGGATCTTGGTGCGGGAAGATACCCACCTTCACCTTGAACTGGCTCTATTATCAGTGCAGCAGTCTCTTCTGGCGAACATTCTACCTCTATCAGGTACTTCAAGTGATCTAGGCTATATTCTATACATTCTTCTTCAGTCCCGGGAAACTTTTCAGGGTTTGGGAAGGGAGCTATCGTGATAAATGAATCGTCTGGAAAACCTCCCTTTTTGTATGTAGAGTTGGCTGTCAATCCCATGGTCAGTGAAGTCCTGCCGTGGAAAGAATCTGTGAATCGGATCACTTTAGGGGCTTTTTTATGATGCCTAGCGACTCTGACAGCGTTCTCAACAGCTTCTGCTCCTGAATTTGCGAAGTAACATCTGCTTTCACCCCCTTTTATCGGTGTGATCGAGATGACCTTTTTTGCGAGTTCGATGTAATTCTCATAAGGTACTTTATAAGCCTGAGTATGTGTGAATCTATCGGTCTGTTCTTTGATGGCTTCAGTTATATTAGGATTTGAATGACCGGCATTGGTGACTGCTATACCGCCGGCGAAGTCTATGAAGATATTTCCGTCAACATCTTTGATATAAGATCCTTTGGCTTTATCCGCTACTATACCATGAGCTATAGATATGCCCCTGGGTATGTACTCGTCCTTTTTTTCCAATATGTTTTTTGATCTTGGTCCAGGGACTTCCTCCGTAACGATCTTTCTAGCCCATCCTTCATCTCTCATAATTGACCCCGATACTATCTCTGACTGACGTAATAAATCTTTCTAAGATCAGTAGACGGCCCTTCATATGAAAACGATCAGCTAGATCGCTTTGAAAGACTTGAAGAACATGCTAGAAACCAATAAAAATGAAGTCAGATCGAAGCCATCACGTTAGGAGATCTTCCTTTCGTGGCTTTTAAATGCTTTTTATATTAGTTTTCATCTTATTTTCCTTTTCTTCAGTCATCTTTTCTCTGATGTTTTCGATCTGCTCCCATCTTTCGTCTATTATCTCTTTCTCTTCCTCTAATTCTCTTTCTTTCTCTTTCAGATCTTTTTCTTTCTTCTTCAGCTCTTTTATCTTCTTTTTGACCATTTTTTTCTGTTTTGAAAGTTTGTCCTTCTTTTTCTTCAATTTTCTCCTTATCTCTCCTACATCATCGTCCATGATATCGATCTGTTTCTCCTCTAATTCATCCAATTTTTCAGATAATCCATCTCTTTCTTTTTTGAGTTCCTCTATCTCTTCAGATTGACTTTTTATCTTCTCTTCCTTTTCCTCCAACTTTTTTTCTATTTTTTCTCTTCTTTCATCGAGTTCCTTTTCTCTTCTCTGTAACTTTTCTTCTTTACTCTTTAATCTTTTATCTTTCTCACGTATCTTTTTACCCCATCTCTTCAGCTTCTGCTCTCTTTTTTCCAATCCCTGTTCCCGGCTTTTCAGGTCTTTTCGATCGTTAAGGTCGCTATCCTGTGATAGATGATCCTCCCCTATATCTTCCAGATGTTTGAGATCATCCTCTACGGTCTTTCCCATAGATCGCCCTCGCAGACTGACGGGATTGATAGTCTATTCCGAATATTTATAAATACCGGATTTGACTTTTTCGAACGAAGAGTTTTATCTGTCCTTTCTAACGGACCAGTTCTCTTTTTTGGCACTCTAGTGACTGGGAAAAGACAAATCTTCCAATGAGTATCAAGCCGGTATCGGGAAATCTTTAATATCGAGTTCAGGATTGACAGAAGGTGTCAGAAAAATCTTATCTAGGAGGTAGATCACTACGATAACTCACGTAGTCAAAGAAGAAGAATGGAAAAAAGCAGAAGATGAGGGAGTATATTCGCCTCGATCTTTGGAAAACGATGGTTTCATCCACTGTTCCGATATCGATCAAGTCATCGAGGTGGCAGATAACCTTTTCGACGGTGAGAAAGATCTCGTTATCCTCTGTATCGATGAAGAGAGGGTAGATCCAGAACTGGTTTACGAAGACTGTTATGATTCCGGCGAAGAATATCCCCATAT
>Ga0207421_10004303_pt1 | contig 16440 bp, 19 predicted proteins | sample SodLakKL_010_SED_4_FD_187542 | JGI IMG/M metagenome (GOLD analysis project Ga0207421, IMG submission 187542) | Alkaline sediment microbial communities from Lake Tanatar, Kulunda Steppe, Russia - 8KL_010_SED (SPAdes) (version 2) | ecosystem: Environmental > Aquatic > Non-marine Saline and... | reverse complement strand
TTATTTTTTCACCTCCTTATGAGCTTGATGTCCGCGACACCACTTACAAAATTTACTTAGTTCGATTTTGCGTTCTACTTTTTTCTTATTCTTGCCGGACCAGTAATTTATCCTTTTGCAATTCTGGCACGCCAAACGAATTAGTCTTTCTTGAGCCATAATAAATATCTTGATTACTTTTATTGAATGTCAATAACTATATCTTAAAACGGCTGATTTCGCAAGAGATCAGCCGAACTCCCTCCCGCTGGTCGGGCTGCCGGGATTCGAACCCGGAATCACACGAACCCGAATCGTGTATGTTAGCCGTTACACCACAGCCCGATCAAATGAACTCTCCGTTCATTTGATTGCTATTTTAACTTTAAAACCCGGCAAAAGCAAGCTTCTACTGTTTTCTTCGCTTCTCTCTTTTTATATAGTCCTGCCGGTATTTGCTAAAGCGATCCATCAGGTCCTTGGTGACCTCCCCTACTTGTCCGCCCCCTATTACTTGATCATCTACTTGTACCACCGGCACCACCTCTTTGTTGGAAGCGGTGATAAAGGCCTCATCCGCCTCTTCCAGCTCGCTGAGAACAACATCTCTTTCTTCCACCGTCCAACCGGCCCGTTGGGCCAATTTGATCGTTATCTGCCGGGTAATACCCAACAGGATATTCTCATACGGAGTGCTGATACGGCCGTTCTTTACCAAAAAGAAGTTACTGGTGCTGGCCTCCAGAAGATGTCCGTCATTGTAGTACAGGATCTCCAACGCTCGCTGTTTATTTTTCTCCGGCTGTAAGGCAACTGCCTGTAAATAATTGGTGGTTTTGGCTTGCGGCAACACCCTCTGGTATTCACAAGTCATCAGTTTCGCTCCTTTCCGGTAATTCTTCTCCGCCGGTGCCGGAACAGGTTCTAAGGTTATCACCAGGGTTGGTTTTTTAGCATCAAAATCTAACCCGTTTTTAGCAACTCCGCCGGTTAACAATATGCGCAAACAACAATCATTATTTTTGACTTTATTTTTCACCAGCAAGTTTTTTGTTATATCAATAATTTCCGAATTAGTATGATGCGCCTTCAAACCCAAACGCTTAGCCGATCGTTTTAATCTTTTTAAGTGATCAGATAAATGAAAAGGGGTTCCCTGATAGCACATAGTCAGATCAAAAACCCCAAAACCCCGCTGCAGTCCGATATCCCATACCGACACCCCGGCCCGTCGTTCGCTTAAAAATCGATCATTCAAATAACAATACTTATACATAAAAAGTTGCTTTTAATTAAATTAAACATTAAGCTAGCATAGCAAAAAATCTACATAAATAAAAATCATTTATCAGTGGTTACAATAAAGACAAACAGCGTCCTTGTCTGAGAGACAAGGTTGCTGTTATTTTGAAAATCTCTGTTTTTTTATACTTACCAGCTCTCCTTTTCCGGCTATCCTATTACGACTACTAGGGTGCTCCCGGCAGGACACTTCGCTATCTCACTCGCCAGATGCTTGTCAGCAACTGGCTCTTTGAGAACCCACGGTTCTCAACGCCGAGCCGAGCCCCTCAGGAGGGGCTCGGCTTCGCTTTTGTGCTCCCGGCAGGAATCGAACCTGCATTACGAGCTCCGGAGGCCCGCGTTCTATCCATTAAACTACGGGAGCAAGTGAGGGGTCCATTAAACTATGGGAGTGAACAACTTAATTACTCCCACTATGGACTCATAGTATATGACCAACATTAGCAACACTGCTTATGTTGATCACACACCACATCTATACTACCAAAAAAACCACGTTACTCCAATATTTGATATTACTTTTATTTTAAAACCCGTAAACTGCCTCACTTGATAAATACAACCTTTCAGCATCACCGAATATTCCCCGGCCACCACTCAGAAAGGCGGGGGTGGTTCTTTTTTAGTTTCTCCGGCTCAATAAACAGCAGATCGGGATCACCGACCACATCCCAGATCGGTTCCCCTATCCGATACCAAACACCGGAAAAATTGTTCGAGCTTTTCCAGCCGCCAAAAGCCGAGAGGGTATTATTATCATAATTAATACTGATAATATCATCATCCAAGGTCTTAAAATTTATGTCCCTAACTAAAGCCAATATGTAGGCAGCCATTTTATACGGATCGCCGGTACGGTTAAAGCTAACCGGATCGGCCTGAATATACCAGTCCAGGGCATGATGGGATACCGATTCAGCCAGACGACATTGTTTTAGCAACAGATCATATCTCTCCTCTAGTCGCACCTCTTCTTGCTGCGCTTCCTTGGGTGTATTATCCGGTTTTTGATTTAGGTCCCTTAATGTACCAATAAACTCCTCGGTCTCGGCCCGATATTGAGACCAGAATTGATCCAATGAATTGTGAGTATCATTAATAAGTTCGATAAAAAAGTTCAGATCATCCGGCTTGCCGGAAAGACGACACTCCCGCTCCACCAACGCCTCCTTCAGCAACAGTGATACCGGGCCGAAGTTATTACTGCTTAGGGCATGATTGCCGTAGGATTGTAAACATCGCCCCAGATCGGCCGCCTCGGTTAGATCAACAATGGTTTGTTGTTCCTTGCCTTTGGTTAAAAGGTCATGCAAAATGGCCGGAATTGAATGTGAACCGTAAACGCGCAGTGTAGCGATCACTCCTTCCGCATCTGAGTTGCTAAAACCGTCCTGTTTTAATTTACTCTTCAAGCGTTCGGCAGACCATTTTTCCAAACGCATTAGCTGCTCCCGGCCCTTCTTGGGGTCACCCTGACCAATTGTATTCCAGATACCCTCCCGAACCTCGTCCGGATCAACCTCTTCAAGGGAGTGCTTCTCGTCTTTATAGGGAATGAATTTGCGGTATTGAACAGATAATTCGCCCAATTTCTTTTGTTTCAGATCCGGAGGCGTCACTTGATGCCACAACAAAACAAGTGATTTATAGATCGAGGGTGGATTATCCTCAATGTGAACCGGGATCTTATCCGGTGCGTATTTTTCTATCAGTTGTTCCAGCCGGTTCAGGAAATTTTGATATTTGTCATTTAATTTGCTGATATTTTCACCTTCCTTGGTAACTGATTTCGGTCCCGGTTCATCATTATAGGCCTCAACCAACATCCAAGCAGAAATGTGACGAACGGCCTCTCTCACCCGTCCGTCGGTATCGGTTATATTATATAAAATGAATTCAGTTACCGTATCAAACTCCTTCCTGACCATGGCAAGGAAAAAAAGGTTCAGACCTGATATCATATCAGCCCGTTTTCTGGGATCGCTGTGACCCTGAAGCTCTCGCAGGAGTTGCTTAAATAACAACGACAGTTTTTGAAAATCTTGCGGATTTTGGTACCATAGCTCCCTTAGATCTTTTTTGGCCTTTTTCACTTCAGCAGAGTTGCCGGACTGTAACACCGCAAAGATCTCTCGTATTTCCTTTTCCAGCTGTTTTTTACTCATTAGTTGTTGTTTGGGGTAAATTTATTTGCTCTTTTAATTGCCGCGCGAACTGTCTTGCCTGCTGTTTATCCTGTTCGTTGGGCCGTCCCTTGTTCATTCCTCCCAATAACTTTAACACACTATAAGTATCAAACCCGCGGCAGTCAAACTCACCCACTACCTCCCACCCCTTTTTATCAAGCTCCCTTTTAATATGCTGATGGGCTCGATTAATTAACGGAAATCTCTTTACTCCGCTGGTCGAGAAAACAAACGCTTTCCTGCCTTCAGCCGGAGGCCAAGATTGGATCAAACTTATTAATCCGCGGTGAAAAATCCCGTAATACACTCCGGAACCGAAACCAACCAGATCGGCACTATAAATCTCATCCTTTGACATCTGTAAGAAACTGTTCGCCTTAACCTCCAATTCCTCGGCCATTACTTGAGCAATTGCTTTGGTATTACCGTGATGTATCGACGCATAAGTAATCACTGTTTTCATAGCTCGGTTTTTAATGTAATACTTTTGAACCGTTTAAGCAATGATAAGATCGTCAATAACGCCAAACCGCCCCCGCTTGGAACAAGAAGGGGCGGTTTTTTTAACTATACTTCTATTACGGCTGCAGTATTTTCTCGCTTTCGCCTTCTATACTGATAACCACTTCATCTACAGTATCAAACTGTAAAAGTGTGGCTTCGATCTGATCCCTGATGGCCATAACAGTAGCTGAGCCGGCTACACCTTCATCTAATTCCGAACTAAAATCTACACGAGCTACACCGTCTTCAATGGTTAATTCATTTATAACTACCCCTTCATTGATAGCGGTAGTAAGCCCTTCCCCCTCTTCCTCGGCAGTGATACCGGCCAACAATTCTTCCAAAGCTCCGCGAGCGGGAGCGGAGGCGTCAACTACACGCTCGACAGCAGTCAGATCCTCCTGGTCGTCATCAACCATAATGAAATATACCGAGACCGTCATTTCATCAACTTCTCCGTTTTCGTCCAGCATTTCATCACGAAATTCCGAATATACCTCATCAGTAATTGCCTCGACCACCTCTCCGTTCTCGACAGTTACTACCGTAGTATGGTCGGTTATAACTTGAGCCGCCATTTCATCAGAACGGTCTCCGTAACCGGCGGCCGCGGACTGGAAACTGAAAGTGAACTCATATTGACCCTCGCTTATCTCGCGACTATCTTCCAAACTAAGTTCCGAACCGTCAAAAACATAAGTCGGTGCTTGATTTTCCATCCAGTCACTTGCTATTTCCTGAGCTTCTTCCATCGTGATCTCCGTTGCCGGTTCCGGATCTTCGGCTATGCTCATGGCATAGAACAAGCCGCCGATTATAACAATAGCGACTATGATAATTGATATTTGCTTCATATTTTTTAATGTTAGTTAATAATTTATTTTGCCAACTTCCGGTTCTTTAACCAATAACTAAATTCTACTCTATTTACAAAAAAAATCAACGTTCTTTTGTCTTTTTGTTCAAAAGTCATGTTTGCGGTTTAACTGTTTTGACCGAATGAACAGCGAGCTGCTATGTTATAATCAACAGTAATGAGTTTAATAGCAACCGGTGATAAATATCTTGATATAGCTGATAAGTTCTTGCAACGATCACAACTTGTTCCGGTACTTCAGAAATACGGCCAGGTAGAGTTCAAGGGGGCCTACGCCGGCCGAGTAATGCTTGACGGCGACGTTGATATTGAAGTGATCAATGATCAGGGTTTTAGTCAGGACCGGATATTTGTTATCTTAAAAGATATTCACGATACATGCCACGGCGAATTCCGCAGTATGTTCATTAAAGCGGACTGGGACGACCCGCGGCTGGGAAAACAGTTTCCCTACGGCAAATACTTGGGACTCAAAACCCAGATCAACAAGGAACGCTGGAAATTCGATATTTGGTTCCTTAGTCGAACTGAAGCAAACCGTAACCGAGGAAAGTTGGATATCAGCCGCGTCGCTTTAACTCCCGAACAGCGCGAGACAATTCTAAAGTTCAAACAATACCGAAAAGATCATAACCTTGAGATCTCGGGACAAGAGATATATCAAGCGGTATTGGAAAAAGATCTAATTGACCCCCGAGAGTTATTTTAACAATTTATCGACCCTCACCTTGCCACTCTTTAAAAACCTCCGGGATATAGTTCAACACATCACCGGCTATCATTCCTTCGTTGTAATGTTCGGCCGCCAATTCGCCGGCCCGGCCGTTAACATAAGCGGCTCCCAGCGCCGCCTGCCAAGGAGCCATACCGCGAGCCAAGAAAGCGGCCAAAATACCGCTTAAAACATCCCCTAAACCGCCCTTGGTCATAAGCGGAGTTCCGCTATTGTTAAGCTCCGTTTGCGCTCCGTTCGAGACAATATCAATATGACCCTTCAGTAATATCACCGCACCTATTTGAGCGGCATAAAACGAAACTTTCCGCTCCCGACCGGTAAGTTCCGGCTCCGGTAATTCACCGGTCAATACCCGAAACTCTTCATCGTGAGGGGTCACTACCGCTTTTTTACCGTTCAATATCTCCGGTTGTTCGGCTACCGCCCGTATAGCCTCGGCGTCAATTACCATAGGAAGATCCGAAGCAGTAATGATCTCTCTGATGGCTCTATAGGTTTCTTCCTGTCTCATTAGTCCGCCGCCGATAACCAAAGCGTCCGCCTGCCCCTCCAGGTCCCTTATCTCGCCGAGATGATGAGGCAAAAGCTCGCTGTTTAAGGGCACCGTTATCAGATCCGGCGCGTAACTTGCAGCAGCATCCATAGCCCGCGGATGACCTGCTAAGGTCACCAGATCGGCTCCGGCTCGCAGAGCGGCCATTGCGTTAAAGATCGGTGAACCCGAATACTTTCTGCTACCACCAACCACCAACACCCGGCCGCCGTAGCCTTTACGGGCCCATAACGGACGTTTAGAATACTGACTAACTAATTCCGATAAAATAGTCATTATTATCTAGTATAAAGTTTTGATCAAGTATTAATAAAGATCCCTACATCTTGATCAATGGAGTAATAACATAACGATCTATCGGTATCTTCTATCAATGATCAAGATCCGATTCTCTTATTTCATTACCCAAATACTCCATTGCTTTCTGCCAGTCCGAGGTATTAAGCACTATAGTGTAAGTGTTGTCATTGGGGTGACAAGCTATTCTCTCTTCCTTCAGAAGACGCTTGTCCACCACTAAGACCACTTCATTGTTCTCATCATTGATCAACCCGAAAGGTGAAACCGAGCCCGGTGTTAAGTTAAGGTATTTCTGCAATCGTTCCGGGCTGGCAAAACCGACCTTTTCTCCTAACTGCTCACCCAGTCGTTTGAGATCAAGTTGCTTGTCAGCTTCTATTACTACCAAATAATGGCGGTCACCGCGCCGATTACGCAAAAAGAGATTCTTGGTCTCGCCGCATTCTACCGGCGGCCGGTGATCACGCGATTCTTCCACTGTAAAAACCGCCGGATGAGAGAAAAGTTGGTATTCGATCTCCAGTTTTTTTACAAGTTCTACTACCTGCTCCATATCATCTATTTACTCGGAGTAATAATTCAGAACTGCCTCTACACCGGCCCTATTTCTATCCCATTCCGGATCCTGATGGGTAGTAAGCTCCACCGTAAAACCGGCAATTCCGATAGTGGCCATCCAATCATCAGCCGCTCCGGTTACTTCATAATAGTCAAAGGTTTCCACTGCCGGATAACCGGATGCTTCGGCGTAGCGGTGTAAAATATCGCGGGTCTCGGGCAACAAACCTTCACCGCATTCCGAACCGTACACCGCGCCGGCCGCGCTGTGCCAAAATATCGCCGCCCGGGGTTGGTTTTCTATAACCAGATCACGGATCACCCGGGTTTCCGGCTCCGAGAACGGCTCGCTGCCACCGGAGATAGTACGCTCTCTCCAGGTGCTTTCCGGTTGCCAGCGACAGTCGAAGTTGCGGTTAATGTCCACCTCATTGGCATTGAAACGGCCCGGCATGGCCTCCTCCACCGACGGCGCATCCTCCGGATCAAAACGGCCGCTCTCTCCGATCACTTTATAGACCCCGTCCGGATTAGCTGATGGAACAATAACAACACTAACATCCTCCGGCACGAACTCCGGATTCTCTTTAAGGTGATCGATAAAACGGTAAGCCAAAAGCACCGAGTTCCATTCATAACCGCCGTGTATTCCCCCGACCAGCAAAATTTCCTTCAGTTCCTCTTCCGAGTTATCGCTATGAGCAAATCGATAAAGTTCGATCTCGCGCCCCTCTACCGAATGACCGACAACCCGGTGTTCCGGCCATTTCGGCGGCTCGGGTTCCGTTTCATCCTCCTCCAATAACTCCTCGCTATATAAATTATTGTGTTGTGACGGGCTCACTTCCGGCATCTGCTGAATGTAATATATCAGCAGACCGGCCATCAGTATCATCAGGACCATGGTAACTATCAATACTTTATCGATCTTTAATTCTCCAAATCTCATGACTTTTATTAATATCGCTCAAGAACCGCCTCTAAACCGCGCAGATTCTTTTCTGTCTCCGCTTCAATATGATCGCTTAACAGCACGCTTATTGTGGTCACACCCTCCTTGGCCAACCAATCGGCGGCATCGCCGGAAAGTTGATAACTTTCAAATAAACCGGCTGCCGGATAACCGGAAGCTTCGGTATAGACATTCATTAACTCTTCGCTGTCCGCTGAGGCTGAATCGTTACAAGACGCACTATAAACCGCACCGCCGGCAGCATAATATACTATTACCTCCTCCGGCCGATCATTAAGCACATATTCTCTTAAAGCTTGCGCCTCCGGTTCCGAGAACGGTTCACTACCTCCATCAACTTCTCGCTCTCGCCATAAGCCGGTACTCTGCCAGTTGCAGTCAAAATTACGATTAAGATCAACGTTGTTGCGATTGAACCTTCCGGCTTCCCGATGATCGGTGATATCGGCAGCTGTGATCTTTGCTTCGGGATCCTTTACCACTTCAGCCAGTCCGTCCGGGTTAAGTACCGGTACAACCGTCACCCGAACATCTTCCGGTACCAATTCCGGGTTGTTTTCCAAATGATCCATCATTTCATAAGCAGTAATGACAGTACCCGGCGAATAGCCGCCGTGTATCCCGCCGATCAACAAAAGTTCCCGATCGCCGTATCCGTAACTGTAAGCTGTTATTTCATAACCATCGGCTGAAGGTCCGATAACTCGAGAAGTAACGAACTCCGGTTCCTCTTCTTCCTCTTCCTCGTCCTCATCTCTATCATCCTCGTCTGTTTCCTCCTCTTCTTCCTCTTGTTCGTCATTCAAGGAAATATCAATATCCTCTTGACTCCGATCCGGATCGGCCGGTTCACCGAACTGACCCCATAAATAAACTCCCGCTACAGCTACCACAATAACTGCTGCTATAATATAGATATGTTTCATAAATTACTATTAGCTTAATTTTAATTAATTGCCCCAATAACTTTTTTATTATAACACATTAATACAATATAATTGTCCTTTTTCCCGATATATTTCAATAAAACCTTATTGAAACAAGATCATCGAGCCACATCTCCGCCGGTGACGAATATTATCTCTCCGGTAATATAAGAAGATTGAGCTTGATCTGCCAAAAAAACATAAGCCGGAGCCAACTCTTGTGGTTGCGCCGGACGCTCAATGGGATTTTTATGGCCATAATTAACCATTTCCTCTTTTGTCCGATATGCCGCCTGTAGCGGGGTCCAGGTGGGGCCCGGCGATACACAGTTAACTCGAATACCTCGCGGCATTAACTCGCGGGCTGCAGATTTGGTCAATGCGTGAATAGCTCCTTTAGTACCGGAATAAACGGCAGTGCCGCCGCCACGCGACCCGGTAATGGAACCGGTATAGATAATAGCCGACCCGGAGGTCATATGATCCAAAGCGGCCTGAGTTACGTAATAATAACTAAGGACATTAACCCGATAATGTTTCTCCAAGATCTCGGCGTTGAACTCTGCCATCTCCCCTCCTCGCCACATTATAGCAGCATTGTTGACCACCACATCTAAACTCCCGAACTGATGAAAAGTCTCATCCACCGCCCGACGACAAAACTCTTCTTCGCCCAGATCTCCTTGCAGACTGAGACATTTTTCTCCCAGAGCTTCAACTTCCTTGACCAAGGAGTCGGCATCCCGTTTCTCTGCGGGAAGATGAGTGAAAGCCACCTGCGCTCCTTCGCGAGCAAAATGGTAAACTACTGCTCGCCCAATACCGGAATCTCCGCCGGTGATTAACGCCATTTTACCGCGCAGCTTTTCGGCGGGACGATAATCCGCTCCCTTAAAGAGCGGTTGCGGACGCATCTCTTCATCAAGTCCGGGCCAGTTTTGGCTTTGGTGATCAAACGGTGGTTGCGGATAATAGCTCTCCATGTTTTTCATTTTAACAATTTTCGATAAAACCACCAAGAACTAGCAAAAACACCCCGCCGTTTACCTAAACGACGGGGTGGAAAACTGATTCTACACTAATTTAGTACCGAGCAAGCTTTTTGTTAGCGATAAAGTTTATTAAAGGCCCGCCACAGCAATCGTACCACTATCCAGATCGGAATAATGACCACCAAAACATAGATCAAAAACTGAATTACAGAAAGCAATATAACTAAAGTAGAGGTCAAGATATTGATACCGATACTCACCACTTCCTCCACCATACTCTTCACCTCCCGACGAAAACTTTCCCCCAGATCCTCCGGCCAAATCGAAGCTTTGATATCCTCCGTTATCACCACATTGACTGTGGCCATTTTCCCGCGATAGCGAACCTTATCCAGCTGTTGCAAAATATTCTCTTCCTGTTGGCGATATCTCTTTTGCCTTTCTACTATGTCTTCCAGCAACCTGATCCGTTCTTCGCCGATCTCCATTTCCCGGGTTTCCTGCCGGATCTCTTGTAGCGCCTCCTGCATTTCGCGAATGATCTCCAGCTCACTCTCTCTTGCCTCGGTTTCTATACGGTAGTCACTAATATTATACTCTTCCAGCTCCAGCTCTTCTCGCAGTTCAAGCAAGAATTCCTCGAATGATCCGGAAGGTACCCGAGCGATCATACTGATCCTGATCCGACGCTCATCTTCACTTTTATCGCTTTTTTCTATATAGCCGTTATAACGTTCAGTAATATCACGCACCAAATCCTCGTCCGAAGCAGCTTGTTCACTTTCGGCTCTTAATCCGGCCTCTTTGATCTCAACCCCCGGTATGTCATCAGTATCCACCCCTTCATCAGCATCCAAGGGCCTATCGGTCTCCATTGCGACATCCCTTTCTACTACCTCTCTCGGCCCTGATGGTGAAATGGCAGCTTCTTCCGGGGCTGCATCATCATAACTCAAAGGTTTCATCTCTGCCGTATCGCGAGTAGAGAGAGTAGTACTCATCCAAGACATAACTCCTAATGCTGTCAATGCAATTAGCACAACCAATACAATGACCAGGATCACTGTTGCCGGTTTATGCCGACTCATCCACCCCTTCAATTTGCCCCAGTGATTCTTGAGTATGGAACCATCTTGTTGTTCTTCCATAATAAAGTTTGTTAATAGTAATATTTTAATTCTATCAACCAAATATAATTTAAGAAACTACCCTACTGTTGAAAAAATAGAGCTGTCTCAACTAGAGGTTGGAAAAGAAAAAGCGGCGTAGTACCATTATAGTATGAATCTGCCAAAGTGGCTGAATAAAAAGACCTTAGCCTGGTCCTCCTACGACCTGGCCGACCAGGCCTTTCAGGCGCTCTTCATTACTTTGCTTTTCCCTGTATTTTTGCTAAGGGTAGGTGGCAACGAACTGCTGGTCGGACTTATAGGAGGCGGATCAGTGCTGGCAGCGGCGCTGTTAGTGCCTTTTATAGGAGCCACCTCGGACGCTACCGGCCGTCGTCTGCCGGTTTTAATTTATGCAGCAGGTGCCTCGGCCGCTTTGATAATTTTGGTGGCATTATTAACCGAAGAAACCGGCATAAATATACTGGCCATCTCTTTAACGGCTTTCCTTGCCAAGGTGACCCATACCGCGTCCAAGGATGTTTATGACGCCAAGATCATTGATGTGACCGAACCTCGCTACTACGGCACCGTTTCCGGTTTGGGTAATACATTCGGCTATATCGGAACCATTCTGGCTTTACTGGCTTCAGTACCCATTTTTATGCACTTCGGTTGGGAGAGTTTAGAAGCAATGCAATGGGTCTTTGTCTTGATAGCCGGCTGGTATTTGCTGTTCTTGCTACCTATCCTTATATGGGTACCGGACCGAGCTTATCAAAGACCGGAACCGGTGGGTCGGGCCTTGAGAACCGCCCGAGAAGGAGTATTGGATACCGTTTATCGGTTGCCTTATTTTCCTGTTTTGGGGCGTTTTTTGCTGGCTTCATTCTTTTACAGCAACGCCCTTATGGCCATCGTCTATTTTCTAAGCTTATTTAGCCAGGAAATAGTGGGATTAACTTTGGTGGAATTTATGCCGATCTTCGGAGCGATGTCCCTTACCGCCGCAATAGGTTCACTGACAGCCGGCCGACTATCGGATAAATGGGGTCCGTTAAAGCTGATACAAATATGCCTAGGAGCATGGGCGGTGATGTTCCTGCTTCTTTTATATCAAATAAACCTACCGATATTTATAGCTATCGGTACCGTAGGAGGATTCTTTTTCGGCGCCGTCTGGACTCTTAACAGGCATATGATAACTTGCATATCTTCCGCTCCCGAAATAGCCAAAATATTCGGTTTTGAAGGTCTGACCTCCAAATTCTCCGGGGTAATAGGCCCCATCCTCTTCGGAGCATTTGTTCCGTTACAGGTTTTTATTCTCCGGCGATTGGAAAAACTAATAGGAATAGATCAGGACGCCATCCCGTTCATTCATGACTACACCTTAAGCATTCTTTCTTTGCTGCTTTTATTACTCTTAGGTTGGATAATACTAAGAAAGTTAGAGTAAGCAGTGAATAACACCGAGAGATAAAAATGGCCGGAAGTATTAAAAAGTTAAAGCCCCCGTAGGGGCTCTATGCTTGCGCACCCTTTTTTGGGACGCATGATGTTTTTCGTGCCCCGCAATAGGGGCACCTGTGTAATTGTGGGGTCCCTAAGGACCCCTTTTTACACTCTTTACATATAAAGATCATTTGCTGTCACCTCCCTTCGATTAAATTTCATCCCATAAACAAGTTATCACAAAAAAAATCGTTTGACAAAATCTGTTACTGCTGCCAGATACCAAAATTCGATCTTTCAATCCCCTTAAAAACTCGGTAACTCGGCTGTGATATCAAACTAATCCATCCGGCACCATAATTTGGTTTAATACAAAAAGTTTTAACCCAGTATTTTAATTTCATTTTATTGGCTGTAAGCAACCAAAAATGATCCCAACTAATATGTTCACAACAGCTCCAGACCTATATCATGGCGCTGAGATCTCCTTATCGGTCCGGGCAAAACCGTAACCAGCAACTCACAGGTAACGGCAGTGGTCATATTGAATATGTGACCGCCGACGGTTCTCATCTCGCTGTCCCCGAACACCCCGTGCAGATGAGCAAAAACTGAGCCGTCTTCTTTTAAGCTGATATTGCCTTTACAACTCAGGATCTCCCAGATACCTTCCGGCGATCCAGTGATATAACTTTGGCCGGCCAAATCGTAATAGCCAAGCCCCAGTTGCTCGGCCGAGCCGATGGCCTGCACCCAGCCGCTTGCAATATCCTCGCTGCGGCAAAAATCCTGCAAACCGCTGATCACCTCCTCGCCCCGTTCAAATACCAACAGTCTATTTTTTTCATCTTGGGTTTTAATATTCATATTTTTCACTCTTTAGCTTTAATAATTTTTTATGAACCGTTAATAAATCAGATGAACAACTGATATCTAGAAAAATGACCAGATCGTTCATATAATAATTCAACCACCCTAATATAAGTATTTAGTATAATGCAGTACTTATTCAACATCGCCTTTTTAAATATGTATAACATCTGAGAAAAAACAATAACATTCTAACATTCGTACGAATGTTAGAATGTTATTTTTCTTTCTGAAAGGATTTAAGGAACTTGACCATCACTTTACCATAAGGAGAAAGTGAGTGCTCCACATATCTTCCTTTATAATTTTTATCTATTAAACCGGCATCTTTTAGACGTCTGCTGTGTTCACTACATACTTTAATATCTACCCCCAAATTATTGGCAATATTATCCAAAGTTAGATTATGGTGCTTGTCCAGCAGTAAAAGTATTTCGATGCGCCGGTGGTTAGATATTCCTTTCAGGTGTTTTTCCAACTGACGAGGAGTTTTAAGCTTTGCCATGTTATAAGTTTAATAAATCATGCTGAATTCAGCAACATTCCAACATTCGTACGAATGTTGGAATGTTGCTTTGACGGGGGCTTTTAGTATAAATATTGAGATATCAGAGAAAACTCCCCATAATCATGGTCATTCCCGGGGATCTTGATCAACTCAAAATTATTTCTTCCTAATTTTTCTAACTCCTCTTCTACTTCCTGATGGGAAGTTATCGGGTCGTATTCTTTTTGGATAATAGTCGCCTTCTGATGAAATTGCTGCAACCAAGGCGTCGGATCCCAACCACGCTCTTTAACGAAACCGATCGGCAGGCCCAAAAGAACAACTGAGCAGGGAATTAGCAAGCCTTGATAAGCTCCACTTAGAGTGAGCATAGTGCCGACCGATTTGGCCAGTATTAGATCGCCTTCCGTCGAACCAACCGCCTTCACCAGCCGGTCCAGTTCTTTATTCATATCTGTCATTTGCTCTTCGGTTTGCCAATGTTGATAATATTGCAAATGCTGCCGCGGAAAACGTTCGTAGAAAGCTGCCGAAGCCGCCTCTAACCACTCTTTATTATGAGAACTATTTCCGGGTAAAATAATTAACCTCATATAAACGAATCAATTTCCGGCGGCTGATAATGGTGGCTTTTCAGTTGCTCGGCAATATCAACGTACCTTTTGCCAGCCAGCTCTCCTCCGGCAATGAACCTCTCTTGAGTAACATCGGCCAGCAACCACTCTGGTTTTGAAAAGGCGGACATTTCTGCCCGGGCAGCGAACTCAACATCGATCAACACCAAGCCCTTGAGTTCTCCATCAAATACATCGATCTCGTATTGATAGCCCGCTTCCCGGTAAAAGTACCTGACTTTGGAGATCTTTTTATCGGAAAACGCACCGAATTCACGCCACTCCGGCTCAGTTAATGAGATGGTTTGTTCCGTTTGATATGAACGGTCGGCTTCCGAGACGGGCACCTTTTTGGTTATCTCATAACTTTCTCCTCTGCAGCGAGCTCTAATTACCGGGTGCGGTTCCGACTGTGGCAGATAAACATCCACCATTTTTTGGCACCGCGATCCTTTCACTGCCTCCGGTAAATATCGGGGTAAAAATGTCAACTCCAGTTCTTCCATTTTTTCGGCTTAGTGATCTAATATTCACTTTTATTTATCCCTTTTACCCGAATATCGGTTTTGTCAGTTTTCCTGAGAGGAAGTACCTTGCTGTTGAGCTTTGTAGGTTACATAGAGTAATACAAGAAAAACAAATATACCTACCGATGCACCAACAGGATTAACTAAGAGGTTAAGAAGATTTAATATCAATAAAATAGTAAGGCCGGTATAAGAGACCGTAATAGCTAATTCAGACCGATTCTTAAAAAGCCGCCAAAGCGCCAACCAAAACAAGGTCATAATAGCAACATTGCCGACAATTAACATGGTAGCCAGCTCAAATTCTTGAACCTGGAACATGTTCCACACCATTAGCGCTAAGATAACCGCGGCCACCAAAAACAGCGCCTTGGTTGAACGGTAAGCATAAACCCAATAATCTTCTTTTTGTTTATCTCCAAACATAAATAATTACTTTAATTAACTACTAATAAGTATTTTACTAATTTTGATCCGGACAGGAAAAGTTATCCGGTGTACAATAGCCGCCCGCTTCAGGATCCAATTCAGTTAAATGGGTACGTAATTTTTCTTGACCTCGCGAATCAATTTCTAACTCCCGCCTTCCCCCTAAGCAGAAAAACATACCCTCTTCCAACTCAATGAAAGAACACCCGTCTTCGCCGTCAGTATAAACCGTCGGATAAGAACCGGTAACTCTTTTAAAGAATTCAAAGATGTCCTGATAAGCATCCTTCTCATAAATATTATCAGGGTGGTGAGTTGTTGCTCCCATTATTAATTGATCCAACCTCATTCCAACCTTAACTAAAGCCTGAGTTTCCATAACCTCCATTCTTCGCTCCTCAAGTTCTATCCCGGCAATAGAGACCCCGATAATACCCGCGGCAACTCCAATAAGCATAATTATGGCCACTGTTACTGTTACTATTATTTTTTTCTTTCGGGTGACTGAACTCATAATTTTTATTCTTTTATTTCATAATTGGGGTATAAGGCCTTGATCTCTTGCAGTTCCGCTATGGTTAAATATGAAGAAGGATAACGACGAACCGGATAACTGTTTACTACGACGTCAGCCGCATATCCTTGTCCTTGCTCGACATCCTCTCTCAGAAGCTGCCAGTATTCATCATTAAAGCAGAAGTAAGGAGTAGTAGAAACCCCTTCTAACGTAGGCAAGGCGGCCAGCCCTTCATCATCCGGCTCCAAACAAACTACTTCTATATCTCCGAATTTTTCTCTCATTCCGGCAAACCTTTCCGGAGAAATAACACCCCGGATTTCCACTTCGCCCTGAAATTCCACTTCAAAATTGTCTTCCGAGAACTCCATAGCAGCCGGATCCCTGATCGGTCGGATCTTGCTGCTGGCTTTCGCTATACTTACCACCAACCAGTCACCAACCATATTATCTATTTCCAGATCCCGATGAAAATCAAAAGTAAGCTCCTCAAATTCTCCCGTTTGCTCTACTACCACCTCC
>Ga0207421_10004302_pt1 | contig 16441 bp, 14 predicted proteins | sample SodLakKL_010_SED_4_FD_187542 | JGI IMG/M metagenome (GOLD analysis project Ga0207421, IMG submission 187542) | Alkaline sediment microbial communities from Lake Tanatar, Kulunda Steppe, Russia - 8KL_010_SED (SPAdes) (version 2) | ecosystem: Environmental > Aquatic > Non-marine Saline and... | reverse complement strand
CCCGTCCTCATGTCAACACGTTCCCATGTCAATACACTTGTCAATAAAGAAAGGGGAAGCATTTTTGCTTCCCCTTTCTTTAGACTTATTATACTTTTTTAGTCTTACTCTCCTTCTATTAAACTTTTTCTAATTCAGTTTTTTCAACCAGGGCAGTATCTTGAAGGCTGCGGTATATTCTGTAATCAATGTCCGGAAAGATATTGTCTGCGGCATAAAGACGGTTGACCCAGGTCGGGTCAATTTTGTTTCCCATGATATCGTCATATAGCCTGGTAAATCGGCTTATATGGTCATTAAAGCGGTTAACTGCATATGTTACCATGGTGTCGGCATTCATAATGAAGGGCCAGTCGCTGGCCTGGGCCAGGAGTAACTCCCGGGCTGCTTGATTTAGAGCATTTCTTAAATCACCTTCAGCCTTAGGATAACAGTCGGCCATTTCCCTCATACGTTCTGCTGCCTTGTGGAGGTGGCGGTAGGTCCAGTCGTTAGTACGGTTTAGCCATACTTCATGGTATCCCTTGTTGCCCCAGCTGGAACCGCAAGGGGTGCATACCTGCAGCCGGTGGTTTAATCCTAGATACTCGCTGGGAGTAATTGTTTTAATGTTATCCTGGTCGCAGTCTATTTTTCTTAAAAGGTAATCTATCCACCGGGGACCTTCATACCACCAGTGGCCGAAGAGTTCAGCGTCATAAGGAGAAACAACAATAGGCGGTCTGTCTTCTATCAGGCCAGAAAGCCATTCGATTTGTTTTTCCCGGTTGAACATAAAGTTTCCGGCATGTTCAGCTGTTTTTTCCATGGCAACCTCCGGTTCATAAGGCTCTTTATGATCTGTGGTACCGGTAATACGGTGATACTTAAACCCTGTATGAATCCGGATGCTGTCTGGATGGATATAAGGTTTAACGTAATCAAAGTCAAGGTCAAAACCGATATCCCGATAGAAGTCCCGATAGTAAAAATCTCCGGGGTAACCTTCATCCCTGCTCCAAACTTGTTTAGTGGATTCTGGATCCCTTCCAAATACCGCAATTTCAGACGGACAGAGGATAGGGTTATATGCACCGTATTTGGGCTTTGGAGTGGCGTAAGTAATTCCATGGGTATCGGTAAAGAAGTATTTTATACCCAGATCCTTTAGAATTTCTTCATCACCAGGGTTGTAGGCGCATTCAGGAATCCAAAAGCCTTTAGGAGGTTTACCGAAAGTTTTGGTATGGAGGTCAATTGCTGTAACGGCTTGTGCATAAATAGACTCTCTTTGCAGGCCTATTAATGGGAAATAACCATGGGTTGCCGCGCAGGTTATAATCTCTAGTTTGCCTGCATCTTGGAATTCTTTAAAAGCTGTTAAAATGTTTCCCCTGTATTTTTCTTTAAAAAGATAATAGCTTTCTAAAAACTGGTCCTGGTACATTCTGGCCAGGTGATTAAAAGTTAGATCATTTTGAGTTCGGTGGACTTCTTTATCTGCCAGTTCCAGCAGCTTTTCCAGGTGATTTATATAGCGCTGCTGCAGGAACTCATCCGAGAGCATGGAAACAAGAGTTGGTGATAAAGAAATGGTCAAGCGAAAATCAATATCATCTCTAATCAACCCAGAAAACACTTTTATAAGTGGCAAATAAGTTTCCGTAATGCCTTCAAAAAACCACTTTTCTTCCAGGGAAAATTCGTGTTCCGGGTGTCGCACGTAAGGTAAGTGGGCATGCAGCACCAGGCAGACATATCCTTTTGGCATGTTTACCATCCTTTCTAAAAATTTAACATAAAAATTATGTTAAGTAATTATTTTAATATTATAATCATCCTGGCACTTTCCAGTTATTTCTTCAGGATCTACTCCCCTTTTTAATAGTTCATATGAACTTAAGTGGTATAGTGCCATTCTACGGTATATTCTCTGCTGCAAATCTAACAGGCGCCATTCTTCATCTATAATATCACTCACAGAATCTCTTGGAGTTGTAACGGAGTTAGATCTCATAATAGGGATAAATTCTCCTCCAGGTAATTTTCTACCCAGTTCTACGTAATAAGTTTTATCGGGTACATTGGTATGAATATGCCTTTTATCGGCATAATGATTTAATTCAATATCAAAGGTTGCTTCCGTTTGTTCTAATGATTCTAATCCTTTCGGAAACCTGTAAACTCGCAGCATAGGGATACTACCGTCCCATCCGAAGTGGTAAAATTTATTTCGGTAGTAATTTAATGTTTCGCCGGTTATTTCCCAGCAAGCAAATACAAAGTGAGGATCTCGCAAAAGCAGAAAAAGCTTATTTTCCCCGTAGTATAAGGGCAGTTCGTATCCGGAATTTAAATTTTCTCTAGACAAATCATGCACATTATTCACCTCCAGTAAGAATTCAAATTTTTGTAGAAAAATACACTTAGTATTATACCCAATCCTGCAGGTTTTATTTTGTTGATTACTTTCGATTAATAGGAAATGCAAAAACTGTATAAATTTTATTTGACAGGGGAAGCTAAGGCTGATTTATTATAGATTTTTTAATTACATCAGGAGGTGCATATGAAGATAATATCTTTAGCCACTTTTGAACATTTACCTGTTAGAGTTGGAGGGCTTTCTGAAGCCGTAACCTCTTTAGCAGAGGCTCTTTCTAAAACAGATGAAGTAATGGTTTTCATGCCTTCCCACGGAATAATTAATAAGGAATCAGATATGGATTTTAAAAAGTACTGTGAATTTGAAATATTTGTGGGGGACGAAACCCAGCCTATTGACGTGTACGAAACTAAAAGAAAGAATGTGCGGATGTTTCTATTCAGCAATAAAATACTAGACAACCCACAGGTTTATAATACCCGGGATATATTTATCAAAAAAATGGTCAGCTTTACCAAAGCCTTACCGGGTTTATTTAATATTCTTCTAAAAAAGGAAGACAAGAAACCAGAAGTGATACATATTAATGACTGGCATTGTATATTTGCCGGTGCACTGGTTAAAAAATACTTTAAAATTCCCTTTATTTTAACTATCCACCGCCTTTGTCGGGAAAGAATGTCCGTCAGAGAACTTAATGAAGTTAACCTGGGGGAACTTGTGGAACCAAAGTATTTGGAAGGAGAATATTTTAATATAGAAAATTTTGGGGCACATTACTGTGATTTTTTGACTACGGTGAGTTATACTTATCTTAATGAGGAATGGAAAACGTTCTTTGGCACCTTTGATGGAAAGACTACCTATGTTTGGAACGGAATGGACCATGACTTCTGGAGTACCAATAACTTAAAAGATTCCAACCTGCTCCCTAAGGAAAGAAGAAAATTACTACTAAATAAGCACGGCCTGGAAGACGGTACATTATTTTTTAATGTAGGTCGGCTTGACTCACAGCAGAAGGGAATTGATAACCTGCTGATGGCCTTTGATTTAATAATGAAGGAAAAGGTTAAGGGAGCGGACAAAGTTAAAAATGACCTTCGCTTTATTCTTGTAGGTTCAGGGGATAATTCCCTGGAAAATGAAGCTGTAGAGATGGAAAGCTGTTATAATAATAATATGAGAGCTGTTATAGATTTTTTGGGGCGAGATGCTATCCGGGAATATTATGGGGCGGCGGATTATTGCCTGATTCCTTCTAAATTTGAACCCTTTGGTCTGGTCCAGCTGGAGGCCATGTGTATGGGGTGCATTCCTATAGGCACCCGGGTAGGAGGTATAAACGACACCGTTTTAAGTATTGATGAGTACGGCGAAAAAGCTACAGGTAAACTTGTCCCTCCCAATAATCCTGAAGCTCTGGCCAGGGGTATTGTAGATATGGCCCTGTTGTCCAGGGAAAAGGAAAACCTTACAGAGATAATCAGGCAAAACGGCAGGCCCCATGTTATAGATAAATTTAACTGGGATAGAGCAGCCAGGCGTTACAAGCAGGTTTACGATAACATGGCTACTATTAAGCTGCCCTTTGTTTCTTATGCCGAAGCTTATTAAGGGTAAATCAAGAATTTCTAGCTGAATACTTACGGAAAGGACATGAAAAATGACTGATAATAAAATTAATTTTGTTTTAAGTCTTCACAATCACCAGCCTGTAGGAAATTTCCCTCATGTTTTTGAGGAAACTTTTGAAAAAGCCTATAAACCTTTTATAAATGAGCTGTTGCAGCATCCGGAAATAAAAGTAACCCTCCATTATACCGGAATTTTATATGAATGGTTTTTAAAGGAAAGACCAGAATTTATGGATTTACTTCGAAAGTTAGTGGCCAGGGGTCAGGTGGAGATAATGGGCGGCGGATTTTATGAGCCTGTACTCCCTGTTATCCCCGATGAGGATAAAATTGGTCAAATAAAAAAGATGAGTGATTTTGTCCGACTGCATCTGGGAACTGAAGTAAGAGGTATTTGGTTGGCCGAGAGAATATGGGAGCCTAACCTGACTAAAGCCATAGCCGAAGCAGGCATTGAATATATTGTAGTGGATGATGCTCATTTTAAAAAGGTGGGTTTTTCCCAAGAGGATTCCACAGGCTATTTTGTTACCGAAGAGCAGGGCAAGAAGCTGAAAATTTTCCCCATAAGTGAAAAACTTCGCTACCTTATTCCTTTTAAGGAGCCGGAAAAAACCATCAGCTATATGAGAAAAATGGCTACCCCTGAAGGCGACAGAATTCTAGTTCTGGCAGATGATGGGGAAAAATTAGGCAGCTGGCCGGATACTTACAAAGCTGTCTACCAGGATGGCTGGCTTATAAGATTTTTTGAGCTTTTAAAGGAGAATTCATCGTGGCTTTCTACTGTTAATTTCAGCGAATGTATGGATAATTTCCCGTCTAAAGGAAATATATACTTGCCTACAGGATCTTACCGGGAGATGATGGAATGGTCCGGCGGCTTTTGGAGAAACTTCCTGGTCAGGTACCCGGAAAGCAACCAGATGCATAAAAGGATGCTTTTTGTAAGAAAAAAGGTTTACCAAATTTCCGACCCTCAAATAAGGAGTCAGGCCCTGGATTATTTGTGGGCAGGTCAGTGTAACTGTGCCTACTGGCACGGAGTTTTTGGCGGACTTTATTTGAATTTTCTCCGTTCTGCCATCTATAAATCCCTTATCAGTGCTCAGGTTATAGCTGAAAAACAGCTTTATCCTGGGGAAGATTGGCTGGAAGTAGAACAGGAAGATATTTTATATGACGGCCACGACGAAATAGCGGTAAATAACAGTGAAATAGGAATGTATATTTCTCCTTTCAATGGTGGCTCTATGTTCGGTTTGGACTACAAGCCTGGGGCTTTTAATGTATTAGACACATTAACCCGTCGGCCTGAAAATTATCATAAATCTATATTCGAACTGTTAAATGATACCAAAAATGATGACTGTCATCAGGAGGATAGCCATGGTGGAGTAAAAACTATTCATGAGCTGGTAAAAGTAAAAGAAAAAGGGCTGGAGGAATATTTAATATATGATCGGTACCAGAGGGTATCTTTGATAGATCATTTTTTTAATTTGGATGAAACCCTGGAAAACTTTAAAAAGGGAGAATATATTGAAACAGGTAATTTTGTTATGAAACCTTATGATGTATCTGTAAGTAATAATGATGAGGCTGTCATTACATTAAGCCGAAAGGGAAAAGTAAAACAACATGAAGAGCAAAGTAAAAACATATACTTAGAAAAGAAAATAAAAGTTAATCCTGGTAACTCCAAGGTTAAAATAAAATATCTAATTAAAAATAATGGGGAGTCTGAATTAAACACCAGGTTTGGAATAGAGTTTAACTTTTCTTTTCTGGGAGGATATGCTCCTGATAGGTATTACTATTCCGACAGAGTGATTGAAAGTCAGCATTTAGCCAGTACCGGAGAAATGAAAGAAGTTGATATAATCGGGATTAAAGATGAATGGCAGAACATAGACCTTTCCCTTTCTTTTAACCAAAATGCAGGGATATGGCGCTTTCCTATTGAAACTATATCTCAGTCGGAGGACGGTATAGAAAGGTCTTACCAAAACTCTGTATTAATGCCTTACTGGGACTTAAAACTGATGCCCGGGGAAGAATGGCAGCTGGAGATAGATAAGGAAATTAATAGACCCGGTTAAAGGAGGGTGAATTTATGTCGGAAAAACCGTTAAATATTGCTTTTGTATGGAATCAACATCAGCCTTTTTATAAAGACACTATTAAAAACGAATATATTATGCCCTGGGTAAGGCTCCATGGCTGTAAAGATTATTACCAGATGGCCGCTATTCTCAAGAACTACCCTAATATCAGGGCTACCTTTAACCTGACCCCTGCCTTGATAGACCAGATAGAAGACTATCTGGAGGGAGAAGCGGCAGATTATTATTTACTGGTAATGAAACCGGCCAAAAACTTGAACCACAGGGAAAAAGGATTTTTGCTGCATCATTATTTTGATATACATTGGGATACGGTGATTGCCCGTTATCCTCGTTATCGGGAACTTCTAGACAAACAGGGCAGAAAGCGGGAACCTGCTTATTTAGAAAAGATTACAGGGGATTTCACCACCCAGGACTACCTGGACCTCCAGGTATGGTTTAACCTGGTGTGGATTGATCCGGAAATAAGGGAAAACGATACATTTTTGAAAGGACTGCAGGAAAAAGGCAGTAACTTTACGGAAGAAGAAAAATCTACACTTTTGGTAAAGCAGTGGGATATTCTAAAGAAGATTATACCAGAGCATAAAGAACTGCAGGAAAAGGGACAGATTGAATTAATTACTACTGCCTATTATCACCCTATTTTGCCTTTACTCATAGATAGCAGCAGTGCTTTAAGGGCTAACCCGGGGTTAAATCTCCCCAGGCAGTTTGCCTATCCTGAAGACTCTTTTGAACAGTTAAAAAGGGCCTTACAGCACTATGAAAAGAGTTTCGGTTGTAAACCTTACGGGTTATGGCCTCCTGAGCAGGCGGTTAGCCCGGAGGTTATAGAGCAACTGGTAGAACTGGGGTTTAAATGGACTATAACGGATGAAGAAATCCTGGCCAAATCTCTGGGAATTGAGATTCAAAGGGATGATTATGACCATGTGGTTAACCCGGAAGTTCTCTACCAGCCTTATAAAATTAATATAAACGGTAAAGAAATGTCTATCATTTTCAGGGATCACCATCTTTCAGATAGAATCGGATTTGCTTACCAGCATATGCCTGTTCATGATGCAGTGAATGACCTGCAGCATCGGCTGCATAAAATTCGGGAAAATTTAAATCAATCCCAACAGGACTATCTGGTGACTATATCTCTGGATGGTGAAAACGCCTGGGAGTGGTACGAAAATGATAAAAAGGATTTTCTTCACCTTCTTTATCAGCGTTTGACAGATGATCCTGGCTTGCGTACAGTTACAGTTAATCAATACCTGGAAGAAAACCCTCCTGAAAAAAAGTTAAATTATCTTTTTACCGGTTCCTGGGTGCATCACAACTTAGCCCGCTGGATAGGAACCACAAACAAGAACTGTATGTGGAAATATCTAAGGAAAACCAGGAAAGATTTTCAGGCCAGGGTAGATGAAGGAGCAGATCCTGAGAAAATAAAAAAAGCCAGGGAAAGCTTGTTTATGGCTGAGGGAAGTGACTTTGCCTGGTGGGTAGACAGCACATCTTATTATCTTGCGGCCCCCTTTGAGGCATTATATAGAAAGCATCTGGCCAACGTTTATAAAGCTTTAGAAATGGATGTGCCTGATTATCTTAATAAACCAATAATGAAAGCTCCCGAAGATGAAAGAGAGTGGCAGCATGATCCTCTGGCAGGTCCTACGGCCATGGCTACTACATTAAAGCAGCAATAAGAAGTTCCAGGGAAAAATGAGGTTCCAGTATCCCGGTTTTTATTTTAATATCTGTTTCATGGGTTCGGATTAATGCCTTATGTAGTTCCTCCTGGGTAAATTTTTCTGCTTGATCTGCCAATTTATTTACTACGAAAGCAGGAAGTTTCATGTCTGAAGATAGTTCTCTTTTGGTTTTAGTACTTTCTAGATGTTTTTTTACCTGTATTAATAAGCGAAACTGTCTTCCTATCATGGTGAGAATTTTTAAAGGAGGCTCGTTCTGCTTCAATATACTGTGGAGCTGGACCAGGGCTTCTTTTTTATTCTTTTTACCGATATTGTCAACTAAAGAGAAAATACTGACTTCCAGGGAAGAGGCGCTGACAAGAGCTCTGACAGTATCCTCCGTTAAAACTTTATCTTCGCCCAGATAAGTACACAACTTACTTATCTCATTTTCCATTTGATGGAGGTCATTTCCTACTAATTTAACAAGTAGTTCCAGGGCATTTTCTTTTATTTCTTTCTTTTCCTGGCGCAATTTCTGGTTAATCCATTTTTTCAAGTCACTTTCTTTTACAGGATTGCACTGAATTACCCACTTTTTTAAAAACAGCTTTTTAGTTGTTTTTTTTCTTTTGTCTATTTTATCGGTAACAAGGACCAGGCAGGTTGAAGGGGAGGGGTTTTCAAGGTAATTTATTAGTTTTTCAGTATCCTTTTCATTTATCTCTTCCTTGAAATAGGGGACCTCTTTAACAATAACCATGCGTTTTCTGCTGAGCACAGGGGGGGTTTCTGCCCTGCTGAGAATTTCCCCCAGGGATTGCTTATTTCCCTGGTAGGTATCAAGATTAAAGGAGTTCATTTCCTCCTCCAAAATCTTTTTTTTAAGCTCTTCCATTATCCGTTCCTTTATAAAAGCATTTGTCCCCCCCAGGAGATAAACAGGCTCGATATTCCCTTTCTTTATTTCCCTTAAAGCCTGTATTCCATCCATGCAATTCTCCCCCATATCCTTCATAATACAGCATTTAAATCTTACATTTTAATTTTAAGTCTTTAAAGCCAAACTGGCAAGTTTTATTATTTATTATCCATAAATAAAAGTGTTGACATTAAGAAGAGAGATTGTATATAATTAAATTAGAAAAGAGATACTGAATCTCAATATCTGCATAGTCAGGAGAACATCTTATGGGTCCAATTCAAACTGTAGTATCAACTTTAGAGAAATATTGCAGCAGGTTTCCTTTTTTGGTTGGCCTTTATTCCCGTCCTTACCTGAAGGTAGTGCAAAGGGAAATTAACCTGGCTAAAATTACTTTCATGGACAGGGTTTTAAATGTGGGTTGTGGCGCTATACCCTTTACAGCCATTCATGTTGCTGTCCTGACAGGGGCTAAAGTCTGGGCAATGGACAGGGACATAGAGGCTGTCCGGCATGCACGTTTTTGTTTAGAAAAAATGGGTTTAATGGAGCAGGTTCAGGTAATGGAAGGGGATGCTTCCCTATGCATTCCTGTTAACTTTACGGCAGCCATAGTAGCCCTGCAGGCTGAGCCTAAAGAACTTATTATGAATAACATGCTTGCAAAGGCTTTGCCGGAATCACGACTGATATTTCGTCACCCTTGTATATCATATGAAAAGCATTATGATCGATTACCAAACCGTTATAATCATGCAGGACAGGTTAACCATGACATGCAAACCTTTGACAGGTCTTTGTTGTTTGTTAAATAATCTTGAAAAGGAAGAGGGAGAGGGATAAAGTGTCAGCCAGGCGAGCTATTTTATACATTTCAGGGATTATAATTATTATGGGGATGGTTACTCATTTCGGCTGGGAGGAAATTAAAATTGCTTTGTCCAGCGTTCATCCCTTGCTGCTGGTTCTTTTATGTGTATTTCAGATAGGCACTCTGGCTTTGACTGCTTATCAGTGGCATTACCTGGTAAATAAGTTATATAAGGGACTGTCCTTTACCGAGGTATGGAATGTTTATATGGCAGGAAGTTTTGTGGAAAGCGTAACACCTTCAGTAAAGCTGGGCGGTGAGGCGGCCAAACTGTATTTTTTCCGGCAAATTACGGCAATTAGTTACCGACAACTGGTAGGTTTGCTTATGGCACACAAATATATATCTTTACTGCCCTTTTTGCTATTATGCACTGTTTTTTTGTTTCTGGCATCTTATAGATTTCAACTACCCTTTGTTGTTTATTTTTCCTTCCTGATCTTTGCCCTTTTATTCGCACTTTTTTTAGGGATAACCAGTAAAGGTTACCGGAGCAAGGAAGGATTTATTGAAAAGACAGATAGATACAATTCTAAAATACTTGTTAACCCTTTGATGAAACTTTCCCAGATATTTACTCAAAAAACTCAAAAGATAAGAAGTTTTCTAGTGGATGCCAGCTGGCATTCCCGCCGGGTAATATCTAATAGAGAGAGGCGCTGGCTATTATTAATATCTCTGCTGGTCTGGGGTACCTACCCGCTAAAAGTTTACATGATAACCAGTATGCTGGGTCTTGAGGTGGACCTGGTTACAGTGGCCATTGCTACTTATACTGCTTATCTGGTTAGTATGGTTCCCCTGCTTCCGGGAGGGCTGGGTGCTTACGAAGGTAGTATGGTGTTTATGCTTGCTTTAAGTGGCATAGCTCCTGTTAAAGGTTTAGCTGTGGTGCTTTTATCCCGTTTTATAACTTATTGGTTCCCTTTATTGCTTTCCGGGGGCTCGACAATTTATTTTACCTGTAAACGACATAAAAAGAAAAGGGAGGTACTGACAAATGTTAGCTAACAGGTGTGGGGGAATGAAAAGGTTTTTTAAATCTCTTAATAAATGCAAGGCAAAAGATTGTGGCTGTATTAAATTAACCCTGGAGCATCTTGAGAAAGGTCAGGAGGGCATTATTTCTTCTGTGCCGGAGCACCCCCTCTTATCACCTCTGGGCTTAAGGCCGGGCAAGAGGATCCGGATGTGTACCCGGGAGTGTTTTGGAGGCCCTGTTATAGCAGAGGTGGAAAGGAGAAGCGTCGCTCTGGACCGCATACTGGCCCGACAGATAGAAATAACTAAAGGAGAAGTCGATGCACGGTAAAAATACAAAATCTAAAAACCCATATAATTATAAAGTTTTACTAATAGGTCCTCCCAATGTTGGTAAGAGTGCTTTTTTTAACCAGCTCACCGGCATGAATGTAAATGTAGCCAATTATACCGGTACTACTGTGGAATACACCGAAGGAAAGATGGTTATTGAAGGAACAGAGTTTTTACTGGTGGATGTTCCGGGAACTTATACCCTGGATGCTACTAATGAGGCTGAAAAAGTAGCTGTAGACATGTTGGGGGAAAAGCCGGCAGCGGTCATCTGCGTAGTAGATGCCAACAATTTAGAGAGCAGCATTTACCTGCTCCTGCAGCTTCTGGAACAGGAACTGCCTGTGTTAGTAGCCCTTAACCGTTCCGATATAGCCCGGGAAAAAGGTTACGATATTGATAGCGACTTTCTTTCTCGGGAACTAGGAGTGACGATTATTTCCACGGTAGCAGTTACTGGCAAAGGAATGGACAAGCTAAAAAATACTGTTATGGAAACTATGGATAAAGACAGAATCCCTTCCCCCTCCTGGGAAGCAGGGAAAAAAGCCCGCTGGCTAAAAGCAGAAGAACTGGTAGTCAGGGCTCAAAAACTGCAGCAGCGCCCTCTTCTCAGGCGGCAGAAGTGGGGGGAATGGCTTGTTCAACCCTGGCCCGGGCTTTTGTTAGCCTTTGTAATTTTAATAATTGTTCTGGCTTCTGTTATCGGCATAGGAATGGGTTTAAGGCAGGCAATACTTTTACCCTTGTTTCGAAACCTGATAATTCCACAAATTGTGCTTTTGGTGGAATCTATTATATCTCCAGGATTGCTGCAAAATATTTTTATAGGAGAATATGGCTTTTTGGTTAAGGGGTTGGAGTGGCCCTTTACCCTGGTGATGCCCTATGTTATTTCTTTTTATATGGTATTGAGTGTATTGGAGGACAGCGGTTATCTGCCCCGGTTAGGTGTACTTTTAGATGGATTGTTGAATAAAATTGGCCTACAGGGTTCCAGCATTGTTCCTCTCTTGTTGGGACTGGGTTGTGGTATTCCAGGGGTTCTGGCAACTCGAAGTCTTAACTCATCAAAGGAACGTTTGATAGTGTCATCAATAATTTGCCTGACGGTTCCCTGTATTTCTCAAACCGGTGCTTTTATTTCTCTGCTGGCAGAGAGGTCTATATTGGTTTTTTTAGCTGTTTTCCTTGTGTCCGGTGTGGCCTTAGTAACAGCAGGTTTTTTGATGGATCGCATGCTTAAGGGGCCTCGTAAACAGACCTTAATGGAAATACCGGATTTACTGGTGCCCAGGAAGAACATTATATTTAAGAAAGTATGGATCAGGTTAAGGGGCTTTATTATGGACGGAGCTGTGCCTATGATGGTTGCCGTAGCCCTGGCAGCACTACTTTATGAAACAGGGTTAATGGCAGCCTGGGGGAGGCTTTTAAGACCATTGGTTGTGGGCTGGTTAGGGCTTCCTGAGGAGGCGGCCGTCCCTTTAGTTCTAGGTATTTTAAGGCGGGAAATGGCGGTTCTTCCCCTAATGGAAATGGAGCTTACTATGCTTCAGCTTTTTGTAGGAGCGGTGGTAGGTCTTTTTTATGTCCCCTGCGTAGCCATGATAGCTGTCTTAGCCAGGGAGTTTAAACTTTTTACTGCTTTTGCTGTCCTGTTTTTTACCACGTTCTTTTCATTTTTAATCGGAGGAATTTTCTTTCACTTGGGAACTTTCATTTTATATTAAACTTCTATTCGTGGGATTTAGCCCATTTTATATGCTGTTTTTGTTGCCCGGTTTCCTTTTATGGAGAGTGGGTTTTTACTTATTAAGAATTTTTAATTGGATATATGTGTATAATTCTAATATAAAATAATAAAAATAACCTTGTTCTTATTATATAAGTAAACGCAGGATGTTTGCATTTAAAAAGGGGGCATTTTATGCTGCTGAAGAAAGTTCTGGTTATATTTTTATTGAGTGCTTTGATTATTGTTCCAGGAGGTTGTAGCACAGAGACAGGTAAAGTAGTGCATGATGCACAGGAGGTAGAAAATATTAATATTATTACTACTATTTTCCCCCTGGCAGACATAATAACTAGTATAGGGGGAGAAAGGGTTGAGGTAACAACTCTTTTGTCTCCCGGGGATAGCCCCCACACTTTTGAACCATCAGTGGAGCAGGCCAGGAAAACTTCCGAGGCCAGCCTTATGTTTTACATAGGAGGTGGCCTGGACGATTGGGCTGTGAATTTGGCCAGGGGCGAAGGGGTTTCCACCGTAGAAGTTATGGAACACATGGACCAAAGGATTTTAGACTACGATACCATTCACTTAGAGGAAGATAACCACCACGGTTGCGAACATTACCATGGGTCTGATGATCCCCATGTCTGGATGGACCCGGTGCTGGTTAAGGAGGTAATAGCTCCCCTGGTTTATGGTGAATTGAAAGCAGTTAGCCCTGAAGATGAAAGTTATTTTACAGAAAATTTGGGAAGCTACCAGGAAGCGTTGGAGGAACTGCATCAGTATATAGAAAAAACGGTGAAGGGTTTTTCTGAAAAGCGATTTATTTCTTATCATTCTGCCTGGAATTACTTTGCTCACCGTTACTGCCTGGAAGAGGCCGCAGCCATCGAGGTATTTCCCGGGAAAGAACCCTCTGCCCGTTGGCTGACTGAACTGGTGGATCTGGCGGGAGAAAAGAATATTCAAGTGATTTTTGCAGAACCTCAGCTAAGGGATAAGTCGGCAGAAACTATAGCTGAAGAAATTGATGGAAAGGTTATGATACTGGATCCTCTGGGAGGGGAAGGAATCCCGGGAAGGGAAAGCTACGTTGAACTTATCCAATACAATCTGGAAGTTTTCAAGGAGGCACTTGAATAGTATATGCCTGATATAAAAACCGATAGGGAGACAATAATAAAGACGATAGATATGGGTCTTTCCCTTAACGCCTGCTTAATACTCCAGGACATTAATATGGAGGTGCAGTCGGGAGAAATGGTGGCTATCATAGGCCCCAACGGAGCGGGAAAGACCAGTTTAATGCGGGTTATTTTGGGATTGGTAAAGCCTACCCGGGGCAAAGTAAAGGTTTTCGGTGCTTTACCCAATAAATTAAGAAAAAAAAGGGATGAAATAGGATACATGCCTCAAAGGCCTATGTACAAGAAAAACTTTCCTTTATCTGTGTTAGATGTAGTTTCCATGGGAGCTGTTACCTCCACCAGCCTGGGCCGGCCTTTTACCCGCCAACAGCGGGGACAGGCCCGGAAAGCGTTAAGTCAGGTGGGTCTTTTAAAAGAATCATCCAGGCCCTTTTCAGAGCTTTCCGGGGGACAGCAGCAAAGGACATTTTTGGCCAGGGCTCTTTGCAAAAAACCCGGCCTATTATTACTGGACGAACCTAATGCCGGGTTGGATCTTCCCACCCAATCCATGTTTTTCCAGTTACTGAAAAAGCTTCAGCAGGAACAAGGCTTGACCGTAGTCATGGTGTCCCACGACTTGACTGTAGCAGCGGGTTTTGCAGACAAATTTTTGTGCATTAACAGAACCATGCACGTACACGGAAGTCCCTGGGATGTTTTAAATAGCCCCCATCTTGAGGAGGCTTACCGTTGTGAATTTGAAGTTCTTTTTGGAAGGAAAAGGGATTGAATAATGGATATTTTCGTATATGGCTTTATGCAGAGAGCTTTCCTGGCTGTTCTTATGGTGGGGCTTTTATGTTCTACCTTATCTTTTTTTGTAGTTTTAAACAAGCTTTCCTTTATGGGAGCGGGTATTTCCCATGCGGTGCTGGGGGGACTGGCCCTGGGTGTACTTTTGGGAGTCAACCCTCTTTATACCGGCAGTATATTTGCGGTAGTAATCGCCCTTTCCATTGCTTACTTCAGCCGCCGGGGACAGCTGGAGAGTGATACCCTTATCGGCATCTTTTTCGCCGCTGGAATGGCTCTGGGAGTAACCTTAATCAGCTTTAAGGAGGGTTATTATCCAGAATTATTTAGCCTTCTTTTCGGCAATGTACTTATGGTAACCGGACAGGATCTCTGGTTTTTAGGTGCCGTTGCCCTGGTTGTTTTGTTGTTCATAGCTGTTTTTTTTAAAGAGCTTCTCACCATATCCTTTGACGAGGAGCTGGCCAGGGCCAGTGGCCTTCCTTTTGCTTTACTGTACTCCTGCTTATTGGTTTCCCTGGCCCTTACCATAGTGGTATCTGTGCTGGTGGTGGGGGTGGTTCTGGCTTCTGCGCTCCTGGTGATTCCTGCAGCCACTGGTTTAAAGCTAAGTATAAATTTTCGCTCAATGTTTTTCATATCAGTATTCGTGGGGATTTTTAGCGGCCTGGCGGGCCTGATCTTTTCCTATAATTACGATGTTCCCTCGGGAGCGGCCATTGTTTTGTGTGCTGCAGGAATATTTTTTCTTTCATTTTTTGGCAGAGAGCTCTTTCGAAAAGTAAAAAATAATAAGCATTCAGCCTAAAGAAGGGCGTTAAATATTTGTTGACAAAATTACAAAGAGTCGTATATAATTTAATGAGAATGAATCTCATAATCATTTAAAGGGGCTGTGCTTGTTGAAAGATATTATCTGCCTTAAAGTATTGCAAGTAATACAGTTAATAGAATGGCTGGGAACCCGCTGGCCGGCATTTGGCGATTGGTACCGCAGAGTATTTTATGATAAGATGATCCGTTCAGAGGTGGAAAAATGTAGTCTCCGGCCAGGCATGAAAGTTCTGCATATAGGAAGTGGTCCTCTACCCATGACTTCAATAAGCCTTTCTTTGATTGGTTTTTCTGTTGTGGCAGTGGATTTTGATTTTACAGCCATTAAGGAAGCCAAAGAAAGAGTAAAGGAACTGGGACTTACTAAACGTATTAAGTTTGTACAAGCTGATGGAGCAGATATTTCCAGTCAGGGGTTTGACGCAGTTTGGATATCCCTGCATGTCCAGACTAAAGAAAAGGTACTTAACAGAGTTTATTCTGATTTAAAACCGGGGGGAAAGATTGTATTCAGGAATTCCCGGGGCTGGCTTTCTTTAATTTATCCCCAGGTAGACACAGAACAGGCTTTCCCCCAGATGGATTATATTAGCCTTAAGCAAAAAATCGGGAAGGAGTCAATAGTTCTCAAAAAGCCTTCTTTGGCTGTAAACATTAAATTACCAGCAGCAAATTAGTATTCACTACTAAAAATTATCATTTGAAAAGGTGGGAGGGGGAAATTAAGAAATTATGTTTAAGCTAAATAAAAAAGCTGCAATATTATTAATTCTACTGGTAGGTTTAATAATTTCATTGTTTGCTCAGACAGTATACGGTGAATACGGTGAGCATAATGATTACAGGAAAAACGAGATTGTATTAAGGGGAAAAGTAATAGATGTGCAGGATGAAGAGTCAGAATCTGATTATATAATGTTAGAGCAGCGGGTAGAAGTTGAAGTTACTTCAGGAGAATACCAGGGAGAAGTTTTTACTGTTAAAAATACTTTAA
>Ga0207421_10004300_pt1 | contig 16446 bp, 13 predicted proteins | sample SodLakKL_010_SED_4_FD_187542 | JGI IMG/M metagenome (GOLD analysis project Ga0207421, IMG submission 187542) | Alkaline sediment microbial communities from Lake Tanatar, Kulunda Steppe, Russia - 8KL_010_SED (SPAdes) (version 2) | ecosystem: Environmental > Aquatic > Non-marine Saline and... | reverse complement strand
AATCAGGAACTACGACCTTTTTAGATTCAAAGGATTCTTCATCTAAATATAATCTAACTGTTGATTTTTCATTAATTGTAGTCCCTGACAATGGAGTTTGAGCTAGAATTTTTTCTCCCTCTCCTATCAGTTTAACATTTAACTCTTTATTTCTCAATACTTCTTCAATTCGGCCTGGCTCATCACCTTCATAATCTTCTAAAGTAATATTATTCTCTGCAATATTTATATCAGGAAAAGGTTGGCTGGCTGGTGTTATGTCTAAATGCCTGACAAGATTCTGGGCTAGAGAATTAAAAACTGGAACTACATTTTCACTGGCATAATAATCTTCATCCTCTAAATCATAAAGAACAATATATATTAACAGTTCTGGATTATCACCTGGAAGCAATCCAACAAATGAAGTATCATATTTATCCTCTTCACCATAATGTCTTGAAGTACCAGTTTTTCCTCCAACTAAATATCCATCGATACCTGCAGTACTGCCTGTACCTGTAGCAACAGCATTTATCATTAAATCTTTAACTTTTTCTGCAGTATCTTCAGAAATAACCTGCCTGATTTTATTAGGTTCAATAATTTCTTCCTTGGACTGCTCTTTATTATAAATCCTATCAACAATTCTTGGCTCATATAAATAACCACCATTGGCAATCGCAGAAACAGCAGTTGCAAGTTGAATCGGAGTTGCAGTTAAACCATGACCAAAAGACATGGTAGCCTGTTCAATATCGGTATACTGGCCAGGGACTAAAATCCCTGAAGCCTCACCTGGAAATTGAATTCCAGTCTTATTCCCAAAGTTAAATGACCTTAATCCAGTCAGATATTCATCTGGTTCCATGCTCAAGCCGACCTTTACAAAGCCAGGATTACTGGAGTTAGCAAAAATATCTCTAAAATCCTGCCAGCCATGACCACCTCGCCGCCAGCTATGAATCCTTTCTCTACCAACATTTATATGTCCAGGATCACTAAAATAATCATTCATATCATAATAGCCATATTCAAAAGCAAGAGCTGCTGTAAAGATTTTAAAAATTGAACCAGGCTCAAAACTATCCTGGACTGCTTTATTCCTCCAGTTATTTTGGGTATATTCATTAAAATTATTAGGATTAAAATCTGGTTTATTGGCCAGGGCAAGTATTGAACCATCTTCAGGCCTCATAACAACAATTGAGCCACCAGAAATTTCGTGTTTATCCATCGCCCTCTCTAATTCTCGCTCGGCATAAAATTGACTTATCTCATCAATAGTTAAAAATATATCGTTGCCCTCCTGAGGAGGAATATAATCCATAATCCCGTCAGGTATAGATCTACCTACAGCATCCTGTTCCTGAAGTGTTCTCCCTGGAACACCTTCTAAATCATTATTATATGATAATTCAATGCCTTCAAGGCCAAAATTATCAATGCCGGCAAATCCAACTATCTGTCCAGCCAGGTTATCCTGGGGGTATAACCTTTTATCTTCATGGACATATGAAATTCCCGGTATATTCATCTCTTCAATCTCTTTATATGTATCTTCTGAAACCTTTCTTTCTAAATAAACAAGAAACGCATCTCTTTCTATTCTGCTTTTTATATTAGTCTCATCAATAGACAAAATCCCCGCTAATAGCGATGCTACATTTGCGGGGTCATCAATTTGATCAGGAAAAGCAATAACTGTTTTTCTTTTAGTATTAACAGCAAATTCTCTTCCATTAAGATCATATATATTGCCTCTATTAGTATCTAAACTTAAATCCCTAACCCTTTGATTTAAAGCCATAGAACCATAATAATCACTCTGCAAGACCTGAATCCAGACAAGCCTGCCAGCTAAAATTATTAATAATACTAATAGAAATATAAATAACAATTTTATTCTCTCTTTTATTATTACATGATATTTATCCGCCATTATAAACCACCTATTCTAAAGTAGCAGCCCTAACATTTTGGATTCCTCTCCAAAATGACGATATCCAATCTTCCTGATCATTACTAGCATAACGCACTTCGGAATCGGCAGGCCTTTCTCTTAATGCAAGCCTGGTTACACTTTCCGCCTCAACCATGCCTAGTTCTTCAGTAGCAACCCTTTCAATCCTATTTAATGAAGTTTTACTGGATAAATCCAGAATCATTTCTCTATTCTCAGACTGCAATTCAGACAAATTATTTTCTAAAAGCTCTAACTGATAGTTAAGATGAACTAATCTGAGAGACTGACTTATAATTAATGTAATAGGTAAAATAAGTATTATAAATATAATTAATATTGTAACCCCTGCTTTCTTTTTCTGCTTACTACTTGAATAATCCTTTTTCCTGGAATAATTAGTTCCTGCACCACTCAATTGGTTTGACATTAATCAAGACCCCCCTTCTAAAATTAAAACTAAATTCTTTCAGCCACCCTTAACTTAGCAGACCGTGCCCTTCTATTCTCCTCAATCTCCTTATCATCTGCTGTGATTGGACTCCTGGTTATAACTTTCAAAGTCTTCTCCTTTTCACATCTACAGACAGGAATTTCAGGTGGACAGATACATTCTTTAGCAGCATCTCTAAAACTATGTTTAACAAGTCTATCTTCTAATGAATGAAAGGATATAATACAGGCTCTTCCCCCTTTATTTAAAATCGAAGGGATTAGCTCTAATATCTTCTCTAATTCCTTTAATTCCTGGTTAGTTTCAATTCTAATAGCCTGAAATGTTCTTCTGGCTGGATGCCCCCCTGAATTCCTTGCAGAAGCTGGAATAGCCATTTTAATAACATCTACTAAATCCTGGGTTGTCTTTATTGGCTTTTTCTTTCTTTCCCTGACAATAAATTCTGCAATTCTACTGGCCCATCTCTCTTCTCCATATTTATAAATAATATCATTTAACTTATCGACAGAATAATTATTTACAATTTTATATGCAGTTAAACTCTGGGTTTTATCCATTCTCATATCCAATTCTGCCTCTTTGCTATAACTAAATCCTCTCTCAGCTTCATCCAGTTGAGGCGAAGAGACACCTAGATCTAAAATCAATCCATCAAGCCCTGAAATTTCTAATTTAGATAATATTTCTTTGATAGCTGTAAAACTATCATGGAAAAGTTTAACTTTATCATCAGGCAGTAAATTTTTACAGTAGTCAATAGCCTTAAGATCTTTATCCGTTCCAATTAATAAGCCATCACCGGCTATTAATTTATCTACAATAGCCTCTGAATGACCGCCACGACCCAGCGTTCCATCAAAATAAATACCACCAGACTTTATATTTAAATATTTTATTGTCTTTTCTAATAAAACTGGATTATGTTCTGACATAATTATTCCACCTACTTCACAATATAATAATTTTATATACCAAGGTCCTCCATTGTAGCAGCAATATCTTCATGAGATTCCTCTGCCTCTACCATGAATTCATCCCATTTTTCTTTAGACCATAATTCAATTCTATTTGCTAAACCAATTATAACTATCTCCTTATTTAAATCTGCATAATCTCTTAAATTCTGAGGTAGACTAATTCTACCCTGTTTATCAAGATTTGATTGATCAGCACCGGAAAAGAAGAATCTAGTAAAACTTCTAGCATTCTTGCTAGTTATAGGCAACTCTTTCAGCTTACTCTCTAAGATTTTCCATTCTTTAATCGGGTATAGAAATAGGCAATTATCCAGTCCACGGGTTATAACAAAATCTCCATCAAGATTTTCTCTAAACTTAGCCGGCATCGTTACCCGGCCCTTTTTATCCATATTATGTACAAACTCTCCCATAAACATACCTATTTCACCCCCATATCTACCACTTTGACCCACAATATACCACTCTCATACTAACTTATTCTTCTTCGAGCCAAAAACTCCTTTTTTATTTTGGGGTTTTTTACAAAAAAATTCCCCTTTTTCAAGGGGAATAGTTAAAAAGAACTACTCATTATCAACTTAATCCTCTTTTCTGTTATGCTGTGAGATGTAAAATACCTTCAATTTCAAAGTTATTAAGAATTAAATATCATATAAACCAGTAAAGATCTGATATAGGTTTGATCCTATATTCACCCAGTACTAACCCAGTATCAACCCAGTACCAACCCAGTCCTAAAACACAACTGGCTTATTAATTACCCTTCTCCTGGTTAATTGTATTATATTATTTGTCAAAAATAATTATAAAACTCCTAAAACATAAAATTATAGCTTAATTGAGGATCCCCCCAATTAAGCTATAATAATTAATCATGATATTTCAATAAGTTTCTGTAATAGATCCGAATAATCTAAACCACTTGACTCCCACATCCTGGCATACATACTTTTAGGTGTGAATCCTGGCATTGTATTAATTTCATTAATTAAAATATTATTTTCATGATCCAGGAAGAAATCAATTCTTGCCAGGCCACTACAGTTTATCAACTGAAAAGTTTTTTCAGCTAAATAACGAACCTCTTCTACTACTTTATCATCTAAATCAGCCGGGGTCATTAAGACAGTATTATCAGAAAAGTATTTAGCATCATAATCATAAAAATCATTGGCAGGGATAATCTCACCAGGCAATGAAGATATACAACCTTCAGCCGTTTCAAGCACTGAACATTCAATTTCCCTTCCTTCAACGGCAGCCTCTATTAAAATTCTATTATCATATTTTAGAGCAAGGTCAATAGCCAGGCCAACTTCATCTTCACTGGTCACCCGACTGATACCTATACTGGAACCTAAATTAGCAGGCTTAACAAATAATGGATATGAAATTTTCTCAGTTATCTTTCTCTTAAGCTTTAAAACCTGTTCATCATCAGATTTTGCCCAGTCCTTTTCTGAAATAGTTATGTATTCAGTTTGAGGCAAATTATACTTATTAATAATATTTTTAGAATAAATCTTATCCATAGATACTGCTGAAGCAGCTGTTCCAGCTCCGACATAAGGGATATCAAGAACATCGAAAAATCCCTGGATTTTTCCATCCTCACCAAAGGGTCCATGCATTAGCGGAAAAACTAAATCAATATCTTTAGGAAAGTTATTAACTAAACTGGCAAAAACAGTCTGAAATTTAGAACTAACAGTTTTAGTATGATCAATCTCACCTTCAATAACCTTTTTAGAAGTTTCCAGGTCAATCCAGAAGCCCTCTTTATTTATTAAAATTGGTATAACTTCAAACTCAGTATTTAACAGTTCTTTATAAACCGACCTTGCAGACATAATAGATACATCATGTTCTGCAGACTTACCTCCAAAAATTAGACCTATTTTTCTATAATCCATTAAATACTCTTTCCCTTAAAATAATCAATTTTCATCACTTCTCTTACCTTTTTCATCGTTTCTTCACCTTCAGATTTTGCTTTTTCTGTACCAGATAACAAAATTTCTCTAATTAACTCTGGTTTATCTAAATATTTTTCTCTTCTTTCCCGCATCGGATCTAAGAATTTATTAATTTTTTTAGCAAGTTTACCTTTACAATCAACACAGCCAATTGTCCCCTGTCTACAATTAGTCTCCACCTCATCTACTTCCTCTGTATTAAAGGCATCATGATAGTGAAAAACTGTACAGATATCAGGGTTCCCAGGGTCTGTAGCTCTAATTCTTCCTGGATCAGTAACAGCTGTCATCACCTTTGATTTAACCTCTTCCTCTGAATCGGCTAAGAAAATAGCATTATTTAAACTCTTACTCATCTTAGCTTTACCATCAAGTCCCATCAACCTCGGAAAATCACTGATCTTAGGCTCAGGTACTGGAAATACTTCACCATATAAATTATTAAACTTCCTGACAATCTTCCTGGTCTGCTCAATATGGGGCAGTTGATCTTCCCCAACTGGAACTAAATTAGCCCTGCAAAAAGTTATATCTGCAGCCTGACTGACTGGATAACCGATAAAACCATAGGTCATATCCTTATAATCATATTGATCAGCTTCAGCTTTTATAGTCGGGTTTCTTTCCAATTGGTTCATTGTAACTAACATCGAATAAAAAATTGTAAGTTCAGCAATCTCAGGCACTAAAGACTGAACAAAAATTGTAGCTTTATCAGGGTCAATACCTGCTGCCAGATAATCTAATGCAACCTGTTTAACATCTTTTCTAATTTTAGATGGATTATCAAAATTAGTTGTTAGAGCCTGGACATCTGCTATAATAATAAAGGTATCATACTCATCCTGCAAATCAATTCTATTTTGCAAACTACCAACATAATGGCCTAAATGCAGCTTTCCTGTTGGCCTATCTCCAGTTAAAATTCTTTTTTCATCACTTGACATAATTCCACCTCTTTTATTTTAATACTAATACAAAAAATTATATCACGAAATAATTCTACTAACAAGACTCAATTAAATATCTAAATCCCCGACCTCTTCAGCATTATTAAAGATAAATTCCTTTCTTAAAGATGTATCCTTGCCCATTAAGCGAGTAAAAATATCATCTGCCTTTAAAGTATCTTCAATCTCAACCTTCATTAATTTCCGGTTATCAGGATTCATCGTTGTTTTCCATAACTGATCAGGGTTCATCTCTCCTAAGCCCTTATATTGCTGCAAGGAAAAGTTTTTATTGGTATAATTACTCTTAAATTCTGCCAATTCCTTTTCACTATAGAGATATTTTTCTTTACTCCCGATCTTAACCCTGTATAATGGCGGTTTTGCCAGATAAATATGGCCTTTTTTAATAATATCCTCCATATACCGATAAAATAATGTCAGGATCAGGGTGCCGATATGGGCACCATCAACATCTGCATCAGTCATAATAATGATCTTATGATACCTGAGCTTATCAAGATTAAAGTCTTCACCAATCCCTGTACCTAAAGCCGAGATAATTGAAATAATCTCATCATTATTTAAAACCTTATCAATCCTTGCCCTTTCTACATTCAATATTTTACCCTTTAATGGCAGGATAGCCTGGAAATCCCGGTTCCTTCCCTGCTTTGCCGAACCACCAGCAGAGTCTCCCTCAACTAAAAATAGTTCGCTATTCTCAGGCTTTCTGCTTGAGCAATCAGCAAGTTTTACCGGTAAATTCTTTCTAACCATGGAGTTTTTCTTTCGACTTAATTCCCTTGCCTTTTTAGAAGCCTGTCTTGCCCTGATTGCCGCCAGGGCTTTATTTACAATTGCTTTACCGATCTCAGGATTATGATTTAAAAATCTAGTTAAATAGTCATAATAGACAGAATCAATCTTGCTCTTAATACTGCTATTACCTAATTTATTTTTAGTCTGCCCTTCAAACTGAGGCTCAGGAAGCCTGACACTAACAATAGCAGTCAGACCTTCTCGTAAATCGCTCCCGGTTAAAGACGGATCATTTTTATTTAAAATATTATTTTTCTCTGCAAAAACATTAATCGCCCTGGTCAATGCCGTTTTAAAACCAGTTACATGATAACCGCCTTCATCGGTTTTTATATTATTGGCATAACTATAAATTCTTTCATTAAAATTCTGGTTATACTGAAAAGCAATCTCAAACTGATAATTCTTATTCTGATGCTCAAAATAAACCACTTCATCATGCAGACAGCTGTGATGCTGATTTAAGTGATTAATAAATTCTTCAATTCCTCCATCATAAGAATATACTACTTTCTTATTATCATTATTACGCTTATCCTTTAAAGAAAGTGAAAGCCCTTTATTTAAAAAAGCAGATTCCTGTAAACGGCTGGCCAGTGTATCAAAATTATAATTTGTGGCTGTAAAAATACTGGAATCAGGCATAAAAGTAATTTCTGTCCCGCTTTTTTCACAGGGGCCAAGTTTATTAATAGTTGAATCCTTCTTGCCCTTTTTATACCGCTGCAGATATTCATTGCCCTGCCAGCAGGTCCTAATTTCAAGCCATTCAGAGAGAGCATTAACCACTGAAACTCCAACACCATGGAGGCCACCAGAAAATGAATAACTTTGATTATTAAACTTTCCACCTGCATGGAGGGTTGTCATAATTATCTCTAGAGCCGGTAACCCATTGGAATGATGTTTATCAACAGGAATCCCCCGCCCCTCATCTTCAACTGTAATACTACCGTCTTTATTTATATAAACATTAATTGTATCCCCATATCCAGCCAGAAACTCATCAATGCTATTATCAACAACTTCCCAGACTAAATGATGCAAGCCCTTTGTTCCTGTACTTCCAATATACATACCTGGTCTTTTTCGAACTGCATCAAGACCTTCTAAAACCTCTATATTTTTTGCTGTATAATTTGGCGATTGTCCTGACATATATCCACCGTTCCTTTCTTAATTCTTTACAAACTATATTATAACAAAAATACATTAGTTTGACCAATCTTGCAAAAAGCCTATAAATTAGTATATAATAAAATCTGTAGATAAAAAGTATAGAATATAAAGGAGTTTATAATATGACAGATGAAATAATACCAATTTCCATAGAAGAAAAAATGAAAGAATCCTACTTAAATTACTCTTTAAGCGTTATAGTAGGTAGAGCATTGCCAGACGTTAGAGATGGCCTTAAACCGGTACACAGACGCTTATTATACGGTGCCTATGAATTAGGTCTTACCTCGGATAAGCCCCATAAGAAATCAGCCAGAATCATCGGTGAGGTTTTAGGTAAATTCCATCCCCATGGAGATAATGCATTATATAATGCCATGGTAAGAATGGCCCAGGATTTTAACCAGAGATATCCATTAATAGACGGCCATGGCAATTACGGCTCTATTGATGGCGATAGTGCTGCAGCCATGCGTTATACTGAGGCAAGGCTCAGTTCTTTAAGTCAGGAATTATTAAAGGACTTAAAATTCGATACAGTTGAATATAAAGACAACTTTGATAATACATTGCAGGAACCTAAAGTTTTGCCTGCCGCCTTTCCACAGCTTCTTGTAAATGGATCCAGCGGGATTGCAGTTGGAATGAGCACCGATATCCCACCTCATAATTTAGGGGAAGTTATTGAGGCAACAATTGCTCTAATCAAAAATAAAGAACTAAATATTAAAGATTTAATGGAATACATACCAGGTCCAGACTTTCCAACTGGTGGCCAGATCATCGGTCTAAATAATATAAAAGAAGCCTATGAGAATGGCAATAGCAGCCTAAAAGTTAGAGGCAAGATAATCAGGGAATCAAATAAATTGATTATCACTGAAATCCCATACCAGATAAATAAAACAAAATTAATCAGTGAAATTACAGATCAGATTGAAAAGGAAAATTTAAGAAATATAACAGATATCAGAGATGAATCTGATCAGCATGGTATTAGAATTGTATTAAATATTAAGACTGGCTCAGATTACAGTATCATAAAAAATAGACTATTTAAATATACTTCTTTAATGACCAATATCCGAGTTAATATGCTTGCACTTTATGAAAATAAGCCAATAGTTATGAATCTAAAGGACATCTTAGTCCATTTCATTAAATTCAGACGCAAGACAGTTAAAACAAGAATCCAGAATTTATTAGAAAGAGATAAAGACAAACTTAAAATTATGGAAGGAATTATTATAGCTTTAGACTTTTTAGATAAAGTAATTTATATAATCAGAGGTTCAAAATCAAAATCTGAAGCTATTAATAGGCTATCAGAGGAATTAGAGATAACTGAAAAACAGGCAAATGCAATTATGGAAATGCAACTACAGCGACTGGTCAGAATGCAACAGCAGGAACTTAAAGATGATCACGATTCAATTAAAAAACAGATAGAAAATTATAAAGAAATATTAAATAATACTCAGAAATTAGATAATCTAATCATTGATGAGCTAAATAAAATCAAGGCTACCCACAGTGATCAGAGAAGAACCCGGATAATTAAAGATGAAAATAAAGCTACTATTGAAAAGGAAGATTTAATAAAAGAAAAAGAATATTTCATATCTCTTTCAGCTAATGGGCTCATTAAAAAATCTCTGGATAAAGAAAATATCAGAACTGCAAAAAATGATTTTATAACAGAGATTTTTGCTTTAAAAAGCTTTGATGATCTCCTATTTTTCACAGAAGATGGCCAGGTTTATAGACTGCCTGTTCATGATATCCCTGAACATCACGGTTTATCTACTGGAGATCCTTTAGAAAATTATTTTAGCTTACCACCAAATGAAAATCTAGTTAAAATATTACCACTAAATGATAAAATCAAAGAAGGCAATCTAATTATTGTTACTTCAAAGGGTAAAATAAAAGCGACTAAAGGAAACGAATATATTAGCAATGTCTCAAAAATTAAAGCAATCAACTTAGAAGAAAATGATTCAGTTAAAGAAGTATTTTCAGGTAGTTTGGCAAATGATATTTTAATTGGAATAAATACTGGTAAGTTTATTAGATTTAATGGCAGTGAGATTTCAACTACTGGTAGAAATACCAAGGGTTATAATGCCATTAAATTTAAAGAGAATCAGGATATAATCTTTGCCGATATAATAAAAGATCAGACCGAACTTTTAATCTTTGGAGAAGATAAAAGGATAGCTAAAGTAGGTCTGGAATATATCAAACCTCAAAAGAGATATGGCAAAGGCAATCAGATCATGCATAAAAACTATAATGTTCTAACGGCAATTATCTGTCCAGAAAACAGCCAAATATATATCCAGGATATTGAAGAAAACAGTGATATTTTAGAAACTAAAAACCTTTCAAGATTTGCAAAACTTCCTGTTAATCGTACTGAAGAGTGGCCTATTAATTTATCAGAAAAAATATCCCAGATAGCAAGAATAATAAGCTTCTAATCTAAATCTTAAATCAAATTAAAACAATTAAACCCCATCTTTAAAGATGGGGTTCCCTTATATAATTTATTTTGCAAAGACATGATTACCAATTTCAGCAGTTGTTTCCCTGGTACTTAACCACCATAAAGTTCTAGCTGTTACAGGATTATAAAAGTAATAAGCTCCATTGCTAGGATCTTCACCTTCCAGGGCTTTAATGGCTGCTCTGTATGATTTCTCAGAAGGTTGCATATCATAATAACCGTCATCAATGGCAATAAACTGCCCCTCTGCAAATATAACTTCCTCTATAGTATCTGGAAAATCATCACTCAACACTCTATTTAAAACAACAGCTCCAACTGCTATCTGGCCCTCCAGTGGTTCTCCCCTGGCTTCACCACTAATAATCCTGGTTAACATTTCTATCTCTTCTTCAGTTACATCAACGGTCATATCCTGTTTATCAGGTTCATCTTCAAATATATTAAGATCACTTTCATCTGTCTGAAAGTCCCGTTCAACCTCTCTAGTTTCCCTTTGTTGATCTCTAGAACCTAAAAACAATTGACTTAAAACAATCAGTGTAACTGCAACCCCTGCTCCTTTAATCAGGTCATTACTAGCTAAACCATCTGCCTTAACTGATCTACTTAAATGAAAATTAGAGCCAGAAACCAGAGTAATAAATAGAATAACAATCAGCAGGTAGCTAGTATATTTTATTTTTGTTTTCGCCACCTGCATCCCTCCCTTATTCTACATAGTAAGAGTTAATAAACTTATTAGACCAACAGCTCCAATATATAGCAAATAATTACTACTCTGTCTTTCTAATGCTCGAATTTGTTCCTGACTTTCAGCCTGATCTTCCTCTAAACTTGTCAATCTGTTATCAAGTGTGTCCAACCTGTTAGTAATGTCCATTTGGAAATCTTCAATATCCTCAGGAACTTCTGCCACTGCTGTTTCTTCTAAATCTATATATCTTTCATCTAAATCATCAATTCTAGCTTCTAGATTTTCAACTTCATCTTCAATCGCCCTTAAGCTAGCTATTTCATCTATCATTTGAGCAACTTCTCTTTCAACATCATCTAAGGTCTCATAAAATCCAGCCAGTTCCTCTCCCTGAATTAAAACCTCTTCTTCTAACTCATCAACTCTCTCAGAGAAAAGATCCATATCAGCTGCAACATCTACTAATTCATCTCTAAACTCTAAGGATAGCTGTCTTAAAATATCAATATCTTCTTCTCCAACTTCAGTATCACCGACATGAATATCTTCTAATAAATTAGCTATAACTTCAGCCAATTCATACCTGGAAACCCTATTAGAACCAGCAAATGTATCATCATCATATAATGAAATATACCCTCTTTCAACAAGCACCTTTACATTCTCATATGCCCAGTGATCTTCAGGCACATCCTCAATATCAACAGCACCGACATTAGTTGCAAAAGCAAAAACAGTTAAAATTATACCAAATGTAATTATAGCCTTTTTCACTGCTATTTTTCCTCCTCTAATTGAATTTGTTCAATTCTTAAATCTATTTCTTCGCCATCTCCACTCAAAGCTACTAGATCGAATATCTCTAAACCTAGCTGATCATAAGATAACTCTTTATCTTCTAATTTAAAAAGAATCTTGGCTAAACCTCCAGAATTGATATCAGCTGGAAGCTCTTCATTAAAGGAGAAATGCTCTGAAGTAATCTCCTCAGGACCAGCCCAGGCCATTAATCTTCCATCTCTAACAAATGCTGTACCTCTGGTATTATAGATAGGAGTAAGTTTTTCATCATCGTACCTCAACTTAAACTCAATATCTTCAATATCATCTAGATAACTTCCCTTAACTTTAAGAGTTAAATAATCAACTTCTTCTGATGATCTATCAGCAAGTAAATAGATAGTCGGAGAAGTTGCAGGAATATTGACCCTTTCTCTTAGAGTTCTTGAGTATCCATCCTGCCCTCTAATCTGAACAGCAAAAGGAAAGGTACCTTCAACATCTAATGGAACAACTTTCCAGTCAATTGTCAGTTTTTCTCCTGGTCTAATCATGCCAGCATTTTTATTTGCTTTTTCATATCTGGCAAAATCAAGTCCAGGTGGAAGTATCATTTCGCTTTCAAAACCATAGAATGTTGCTCCACCAACATTTTCAACCTCTGCCCTAATGGTATAAGGTATCGGATATAAATCCCCTTCTCTTAATACCATTTCCTCTACTGAAAATAAATTAGCTTCTAACTCAGCAGGTGCTATAACATTTAATTCTCTTGCTGCAACATTTGAATCAGTATTATCAGCATCAACTTCTACCTCAAAGTTTAGGGTATCAGGTAAATTATCAGTTGTAGCTCTAACATTCCAGCTAACCTGAGTAACTTCATCTTCTTCCAGATCTCCTAAATCTCTTTCTATCTCATCAGAGGTTAGTTGATCTGGCAGATTCAATCTAGCCACAACATTTTCAGCGGTTATTTCTGCAGTATTTTCTATATAAGCCACAACAGGAAATTCTGGGTTTCTTTCAGAAAAAGCAAATTCTGAAGGAGAAGTTACACCTAAAGAAAGTAGACCTGGAACCATTGATATTCCTGCTAAACCATAATTTGTTGAGTATGTTAAAGTTTCTCCAGGTTCAATCTCAACAGGATCCCAATACATGGCTATCGCACTATCTATCTCAAATTCACCTTCTCTAACAAACTCCTCTCCAGGATTAAAGTTGAAATCCCAGGCTCCATCAGCTAAACTACCCCAATTAGACATATAAACTCTATCCGGTGTATCAACAGATTCACCTATAAAAGTACCCTGGGAAGTTACCTGTGGATCTGTTAAACTGTCAAATGACTGATAAAAACTTGGCAAATCATCTCCTTCAAACATTGTATCTGTTGTAATTGCTTGATCCCTGATTCTAAAAGGAGCACCATCATTTTCTCCTAACATAGTATCAAGCATTATTCTCAGACCAACAGACTTGGAATCCTCAGTAATATTTGTCATATTATATTCAATTCTGGCTGTATCATAAAGACCAGTTGTTGAACTCCTTTCAAACATTAAAGTCTGTTCAACCTCTAAACCACCGAGCTCAAATACAGTTATTATCGAATCACCAACAACCTGAGGGGGTTCAATTAATTCACCATAATTTTCTCCCTGGCCAGCCCTTCTTTCAGTCTCTCCACCAAAAACATAATTATCTCCATCAATTTTAACTGTAGTAAAAGAAGGCCATGGTTGAGGCCTACCATATATCATCGGTTTATTTTCATCATCATCACGAGCAGGATCGCCACCAGTAGTTTCTACAGCAAATCTACCCATAGCATTTTCAGATTGATTAACAACAATTGCAATATATTCATTTTCTAATCGTAGATTTCCATGCTCATCTTCTCTTTCAACAAGATCAGTCTCAGTTTCAGCTATTACTGGACTACCTAACAAAAGAACCAATAATAGCATAGAGAGCACCTTAACTAAAAGAGTTGTTTTATCTTTCATCAACAGAGGCACCTCTTTCCAAAAAGTTATTCAAATCTTAAATCTAATAAATCTACATCTATAACTGGATTATCTCTTTCATCAACATCAAATATAACTTCAATTTCCATTATATATGACCTATTATAAGATCTAAATGACCAACCTCTTTCAACTGTTGATTGGGCATTTCTATCCATGCTGTCAATGCCTGAGCTTTCTATAACAGATACTGATTGTACTTCACCATCTTCAGAAACATTTGCTTCAACCAAAACTCTCCCAGTTTCAGATCCTCCAACCAGATCTTTTGGATAAACAGGTAATGGAGATTGTTGTATTAATTCACCTGGTGCTGGCGGAGACTCTTCAGCTTGAGTTTCAGAGGAATCAGCAGGCTCCTGTTCCTCTTCTGTAGCCTCATCAGACTCTTCGGCCACCTGTTCTTCAGGCTCTGGCTCCGGTTCTGTCTCAGAATCTTCCTCAGGTTCTGATTCCGGTTCTGGTTCTGGCTCAGAGTCTTCTTCAGGCTCTTCTAAACTTTCTTCGATTTCTAATTCAGATTCATCTGCTGTTACAACTTCTTCTTCTGACTCAGGTTCCTCTTCAGGTTCTGGATCTGGATCTGGTTCTGGATCTGGTTCAGGTTCAGGCTCAGGATCTGGATCCGGTTCTGGCTCTGGCTCCGGTTCTACTTCTTCTTCAGGCTCATCCTCCTGCTCTATATCAGGTTCATCCTCCTCAACTTCAGGAGCAGGGTCTGGCTCTGGTTCCGGATCTGGCTCAGGATCTGGATCAGGGTCTGGTTCTTCCACTGCTTCAGGTTCATCAGGCATTGGTTGAAAATCTACAACCTGAATAAAATCAAAATCTCTCTGATCTGAACCATCACTTGCCAGGCTTCCACTTAAACCACCCCATGGAACCAAATAAAATATTAGCAAATGTGCAATTAAAGAAATTGTTATGAATATATATAATCTATCTTTGTTATTATCATTAAAATTCATACTATCCACTCCGGATTACAAGTTTTATTTAAAGACCGGATGTTAAGAGTCTCTTTCTGCAGCAAGGGCTAAATCATAAAACCCTGCCGACCTTAAACTATCCATAACAGTAATTACATGCTGATATCTCGTATCCTGATCTGCATTTATAATAGTAACTCGATTAGGATTTTCCTCATATAAATCAGCAATTCTTGCTGTTAAATTTTCAACAGATAATTGTTCTCCTTCTAAATAGAATTGTCCATCTTCGCTTATATCAACAACAATATTTTCCTGAGACTGTTCAGTTACAGTCTGAGCAGTTGGCAATTGCATTTCTAAACCTTCTGGTGTAGTTCTAAATGATGTGAATAACATAAAGAACACTAATAGAAAGAATATAACATCTATCAGAGGAAGAATATTTATAGAACTCTTTTTACTTAGAGTAGGTTTGAACATTTCTTTCCCTCCTGGTTCTATATCTGCTATTGCTATCATTATTATTAATAATATCCATTATTTCAACCATACTCTGATTTAATTTATGGGCTTTTCTTTCGACTATATTAGAAAAGTAAGAATAAAATATAGCAGTTGGTATAGCAATAATTAATCCAATAGCTGTACTAATTAATGCTGCTGCAATTCCGCCACTAACCTGAGCAGGATTGCCAACTCCAGCTGTGGCACCTAAGATATTAAAACTGCTAATAATACCTAAAACTGTCCCTAATAGTCCTAATAATGGAGAAACCATTGCAACTACATCCAGAATAGGTAGATGCCTTTCCATCTTCTTAATCTCATTTTCTCCAACAATTTGTAATAACTCTCTAATTCTCTCTGGATCCTCTGAATTATGTTTAACAGCAGTTGATAACATTTTTACAGCTGGACCTCTCTTGCCCTTTAACTGGTTTAATGCTGCCATTGTATCGCCTTCTTCAAGTAACATCTCAACTTTTTTAATGAGTCTGGTATTACTCCCTTTATACCTGGCAAAAAATAATGTCTTTTCAATAATAACAGCCAGACTAAAAATTGATGCAATTAATAATGGTAATGCTGTCGGACCACCTAATGATAATATATTCCAAATCTCTCTCAAAATAATCACTCCTTATTATTCTAAATAAACTTAATTATTTTCGACTTTTCAAACTCAACA
>Ga0207421_10004298_pt1 | contig 16448 bp, 13 predicted proteins | sample SodLakKL_010_SED_4_FD_187542 | JGI IMG/M metagenome (GOLD analysis project Ga0207421, IMG submission 187542) | Alkaline sediment microbial communities from Lake Tanatar, Kulunda Steppe, Russia - 8KL_010_SED (SPAdes) (version 2) | ecosystem: Environmental > Aquatic > Non-marine Saline and... | reverse complement strand
CGAGATCGGCCAAACCATCGAGGAAGCCGCGGGTGAGATAAGGCTCATCGCCATCGCCGGCCCCTCTTCTTCCGGCAAGACCACCTTCAGCCATCGTCTCCGGGTCGAACTCATGACCCGCGGTCTGAAACCGGTGATGATTTCCTTGGACGACTACTATCTCGACCGCGACCAGATCGAGCCCGACGAGAACGGACAGATCGACCTCGAGCACATCAACACGCTCGATATCGACCTCTTCAACCGGAACATGCTCGATCTCATCCAGGGACGGGAAGTGGACATCCCCCATTTCGATTTCATGATCAAAAGACGCACCGGCTACAAGAAACTGAAGATCCGCGCGGACAACCCGATCATCATCGAGGGGATCCACGCTCTGAACGAGACCCTCACCGAACTCATTCCCCATCACCAGAAATACAAGATCTTCATCAGCCCGCAACTGCAGATAAACATCGACCACCACAACCCGATAAGCATCACGAACCTCCGGCTCTTGCGGAGGATCGTCCGCGACCGGAAATTCCGCAACGCACCGGCAAGCAAGACCATCCGCATGTGGCCGTCCGTCCGCAAGGGCGAGTTCCGCTGGATCTATCCCCACCAGGAAGGTTCCGACTACATCTTCAACAGCTCCTTGGCCTATGAACTCTGTGTGATGAAAAAACACGCCCTGGACACCCTCATGGAGATTCCCCGCGATAGCGAGCACTTCATCACCGCCAACCGTCTCATCAAGTTCTTGAAATATTTCAAGGATATCGACGACGAACTGGTCCCCAACAACTCTCTCTTGAAAGAGTTCCTCGGGGGAAGCTGTTTTGATTAATTGGCACCTTCGTTGATGCATGTCCATATCGTGAAAAGCAGACATTCCCGGGAATGTCTGCTTGTTTTTTTCCATACCCACGAGAGGGCTTCACTTGAACTCGGTATCGATGTCGTCCTCTTCTTCTTGTTCGGTGTAAGCTTCCTTGTGCATCGTCTCATGCGTCTCCTCCCCGTCCCGGAAGGGTCCGCTGAAACCTGCAAGATCGCTTATGAATTCCCCGACGGCATTGTAAAAATATCTTCCGCCGCGACGGTATCGGCCGCGTTTCGATGGGAAGAATATGATGTTCACAATCGGTATGAGAAAGAGGATGAGCCATCCCGGATGCCAGAAGCCTTCAATCGCGATGCCCAAGACCACATAAAGAACGGTCATAAGAAAGGTGACGACGGTACGCGCATCGATATGAGGGCTCAAGACGATGTTTGACAAGGGAATCAAGAGGAAGACGACCCAGCCCGGATGCGGACGGCTGAAACCGAGCCAAATCCAAAGGAATAGTGTTAACGAGATGAGCGGCATGAGCTGGTTCAGTCTCATCAAGGGATTGCGAAAAAGGATCAGGGTGGATAGGGGGATGAGCAGGAAGAAGGAGACACCGAGTCCCCAACGGTCCCAGACGAATCCGCTCGTGAGGAAAAGGGCGAGGCTGATAAGTGGCATGGCGGCAACGATGCGTTCTTTCATGTCGTTTTCTCCTTTCTTTTTTCGATGATGATGGGATAGGGAGCGTCTTTCCGGTTCAAAGGTTGGTATCTGACAACATCGGCAAGGCTTTTATCCAAGTCCTTCACGAAGGCTGTGAGCGCTTCTTCTTCATTCTTGCCTTCTTGATGTCCCGGATAGACCATGATGACGATGATGCCGCCCGGCAGGAGGATCTCGAGCATGTTCTCCACGGCTTCGACGGTCGCAGAGGCTTTGGTAGTGAGAAACTTGTCGCCTCCGGGTAGATAGCCGAGGGTGAACACGGCAGCTTTGATGTCTTCATGGATATGGAGGGGGATGTTCACATGGGAATCGTGGATGAGCGTCACGTTTGTGACGCTCTCTTTTTCCAGAAGGGCTCTCGTTCTTTCGAGCGCCTCTTTTTGGATGTCGAAAGCGAAGACATGCTCGCTTATCCGAGCGAGAAAGAGCGTGTCCTTCCCGTTGCCGGCGGTCGCATCGACGGTGCGGTCCGTCTTTTCCACATACTGTGCAAGCAAATCGTGGGTGAAACTGAGCGATCTTTTCAGCAACCCGTCCTCCTCCTTCGTCCTTCCTTGTCATTCCCATTATAACAAAAACGCCAAAAAATGTGAGTGAAACCGAAATTCCCCTTCTATCTTGTGCGAAACAGCATTCCAAGGTATAATGTACTGTCAGGACAAGAAAGAGGTGAGAACCATCACAGAAAAGAAGGATGCGACGGACATCATGCGGCTCGCAATCAAGAGGGCGCGAGAAACCATGAACGAGGACCTGGGCGGACCTTTCGGCGCCGCTGTCGTCGATGAAGAAGGCGAAATCCTCGCCGTGGCTTCGAACACCGTCCTCGGCGACAACGACCCCACGGCCCACGCGGAGATCAACGCCATAAGAGAAGCGGCCCGCAAGAAGGGGTCATATGACCTTTCCGGCTGCACATTGTACACGACGGCCCATCCCTGCCCGATGTGTCTCGGCGCCATCATCTGGGCGAACATCAAGCGTATCCTCTACGGCTGCCGGCCCGAGGATGCCGACGGCATCGGTTTCCGCGACGATTTCATCTATGATTTCATCAAAGGGGATATGGCAGACAAAGAGATTCTCGAAATCGCCGAGGACGAACGGGATGAATGCTTGAAACTCTTCGCGGAATACAAAAAGATGAACAAAGTGATCTATTGAGCGAATTCCGACGCAAAAGAGGCCTCCGCGTGAGCGGGGCCTCTTTTTGCGTGCAGTGTCATTTGTCGCCCATGGTCATGGCCATGACGGCTTTGGCCGTGTGCAGACGGTTCTCGGCCTCCTGATAGACGATGGAGTGTTCGCCGTCGATGACGCTGTCTTCGACCTCGTTGCCGCGGTCGGCGGGAAGGGCGTGCATGTAGTTGACATCCGCCTTGGCGAGCGCCATCTTCTCTTCGGTGCACTTCCAGTGGCGGTTCGCTTCGAGGATCTCGTCGATGACCTCGTCGCTCTCGTTCGACGCCCAGCTCCCCCAGTTCTTGGGGATGACGATGTCGGCGTCACGATAGGCTTCGTCCTGGTCATGGGTGACAATGAATGTGCCGCCGTTCTCTTGGGCGTTCTCCTTCGCCTTCTCGATGACCCAATCGGGCAGCTCATAGCCTTTGGGATGGGCGAGGACGACATCCATGCCGTAGCGCGGAAAAAGCAATGATTGCGTCAGGGGAACACTTATGGGCTTCTTGTGGCTGGTGGCATAGGCCCAGATGATGCCGACCTTGAGACGCTTGGTCTCTTTCTTCACTTCCTTGATGGTCATGAGGTCGGCGAGCCCCTGCATGGGATGATACAGGTCGCATTGGAGGTTCATGACGGGAACGGTAGCGTGAAGGGCCATCTCGCGGAGGAACTTGTTGCCGATCTTCCAAAAGCAGTTCCTGCAGGCGATGGCGTGGCCGTAGCTCGAGAGGATGATGGCCGTGTCTGTGCCGGTCTCGCCGTGGGCGATCTGCATGGTCGAGGTGTCGAGGAAGTTGGCATGACCGCCGAGTTGGGCGATGCCCGCCTCCATGGAATTCCTCGTGCGGGTGGATTGTTCGAAGAACATGAGGAAGGACGTCTTGTTCTTGAGATAGTCGGTCACCTCGTTAGCGAGGAATTTCCGTTTGAGTTCCGCGGAGACGTCGAGAAGCTTGTCGATCTCTGCTTTCTTCCAGTCTTCGAGGGTGATGAAATGTTTGCCTTTGAATAGCGGTTTCATGTTTATCTCTCCTAGTCTGTTCATTTTTTCAGTTCGAGATATTTATGGGGGATGATCGCATACACGGCGGCGGCTCGCACGAGATGTTCCTTTTCGGTCTTTTCGTTGGGGGCGTGGGCCTCGTTCTCATGACCGGGACCGAACCCGATGCAGGGGATGTTGTAACGGCCCATGATGGATACACCGTTTGTCGAGAAGGTCCACTTGTCGACGAGGGGCTCTTTGTCGAAAAGGTCACGGTAGGCGCCGACGGCCGCCCGGGTGGCGATGTGGTCCTCGGGGAGGACCCAGGAAGGGAAATAGGCTTCGGTGGGATATTCCAACCCGGTGTAGGAAGGGCGGTCATAGGTGTACATCTCGACTTTCGCCGCCGCGTTCTTCACGGAAGGAAGCTCCCTTATCTCTTCCAAGGCGCCTTCATGCGTCTCGCCGTGGGTGAGCCGTCTGTCGATGGAGATCGAGCAGCCGTCCGCCACCGCGCAACGGGAGGGTGACGAAGAGAAAATCTCGCTCACCGTGAGGGTGCCCTTGCCGAGGAAGGCATCATAGTGGAGTTTCTCGTTCAATTCCTCGAGTTCGGTCAAAATCGGCGCCATCTTGAAAATGGCGTTCTCACCGCGTTCTGGGGCGCTGCCGTGGCATGAGACACCGCGGGTCGAGACCTTGATCTCCATGCGGCCGCGATGCCCCCTGTAGATGTTCAGACTCGTCGGTTCGGTGATGACGACGAAGTCGGGGCGTATTCCCATCTCTTCGATGATGTATTGCCAGCACAAGCCGTCGCAATCCTCCTCTTGCACGGTACCTGTCACAAGCAGGGTGTAATCGCCTTCGAGACCGAGGTCCTTGATGATCCTTCCGGCATAGACCATGGAAGCCATGCCACCTTCTTGATCGCTCGTGCCGCGGCCGCCGATGTGTGTCTCGTCTTCGAAACCCTCATAGGGGTCGAAATCCCAATTGTCCTTTTCACCGACACCCACGGTGTCGATATGGGCGTCCATGGCGATCAAGTGTTTTCCCGTGCCGATCCGGCCGTGGATGTTTCCCATGGGGTCAATCTCGACCTTGTCGAAGCCGACCTTCTCCATCTCGGTCTTGATCCTCTCGATGACTTCCTTCTCCTCTGCGCTTTCGGAGGGGATCCGCACCATGTCACGCAGAAACGCGGTCATGTCATGTTCGTATTCTTTCGCTTTCGCGAGGATTTTCTCCATTATCGCTTTCATCTTTTCTCCTCCTTTTCTTTGGTTCTTTTCTTGGCGATTTCCTCGTTGTAATAAAACACCTTCTCGTATTCGGCATCCCAAAAATCCATAGATTTCATCTTCTCAAGATAGGCCTTGTCGTAGCCGAACTTGAGCCAATCCTTCTCCTTTTGCGCGAAAAGGCGCTTTTTCATCTCCCAAGGGCGATAATCAACGATGTGGGCGGTATCGGCCCGTAAGAAGATGTCGCAAAACCAACGCTCGAGGACGAAGTCCTCGGTCTCGAGATAGCGTTTCTCGAGCTCCTCCAACACACTGTCGTAGCGGTCGAATCCGTCCGTCGCGACGGTGACGACGTTGTCTTCGGGCCCGAGGCGGAGGTATTTCGCCATCTTGATGGCGCCGATGATGTTGCAGATGCCGCTGACGCCGAAGAGTCCTTTGAGTGCTTTCGCCTCTGCGCTCGTGAGTCCCATCGCTTCGAGGATTTTCCTCCCGTCTTGGATGATCTTCAGTCCTCGCACGGCATCCTCGTCCTCGATGAGGGCGATGAAATCGGTGGTCAAGACATTGTGGATGAGGGTGCACATCTTGTCGCCGATGCCTTCGATGCGGTGCTGGCCGCGGCCGCCGTCCATGAGCGTCGAACACTCATAAGGCTCCAGGGCGGTTGTTTTCGCTTCGGGGAAGGACTCTTTGATCCTGTCGCCCGCCGCGAGCGTGCCCGCGCTTCCCGGTGCCGCCGCAAAACAGGCGATCCTTCCGTTGCCGATGCCTTCCACGGCTTCGATGGCGGCCCCGCCCGTCACGTGACGATGGAAACGGTAGTTGGGCATGAGCTCGAATTGCGCGAGGGCGACGTTCTTTTCCTCTCGGGCCATCTCGTGGGTCTTTTCGAGGGTGAGGATGACATCGCTCTCCGTGCCCGGTGTGAGTTCGAGGTTCGCACCATAACCCTTGATGCGCTCATAGCGTTCTTTGCTCATGTTGTCGGGCATGATGACGGTGGAGTCGTATTTCATGAGATTGCAGATGTAGGCCACACCGATGCCGAAATTCCCGGTCGAAGGCCCGAGGATGTTGTGTTTGCCGGGGACGATGTCCCCATCCACCGCACCCTCGATGAGTGTGGCATAGGCGGGGCCGACCTTGTGCGAGCCGCTCGGGAAATCCTTCCCGATGAGCACCACGATGTTCGCTTCCACCCCGGTCAGCGCTTGCGGGAGGACGATTTTTCGCACTTGGTCATGTTCGTCCTTCCAGGTGATGTTGAAGAGGTTCATGGGGTCGAGTTCGTTCTTTTTCGCTTGCAGGGCCCATTTGCGGATGGCGGGATCGATTGTTTCGGGATGAAGCATCTCGTCATATGTGGGCCCGAAAGGGATCTTCTTCATTTTGTTCCTCCTTTGTGATGGTCTTTGTCGAAGTATTCTATGAGCTCCTCCAGGCCGCCTTGGAAATTTTTGATACGCCCGAGGCTCGCTTTCATGCTCAATGTGTCTTTGAGACCGTTTCCGGTCGAGACGAGGACGACATGTTCGTCCTTGCCGATGATGCCTTCCCGTAGAGCTTTCTCGAGTCCGGCCAAGGAAGCGGCGGCGGCCGGCTCGGCGAAGACGCCTTCCTCTTTGCCCAAGGTCCGTACGGCTTCGAGGATGGCTTCGTCGGTCACCGTGACCCATTCGCCGGATGTCTCTTTGACAGCTCGCAGGGCTTTCACGGGATTTCGCGGGATGCCCACGGCGATGCTGTCGGCGATGGTGTCCCCGTTTGTCTCGCGGAGTCCGCGTCCTTCTTTTGCCGCTTCAAAGAAGGGGGCGCAACCAACGCTTTGCACACCGAGAAGGCGCGGGGTCTTCTTGGTGAGACCGAGGGCTTCGAGTTCCTTGAAGCCTTTATGGACACCGGCGATCGTGCAGCCGTCGCCCACACTCACGACGACCCAGTCGGGAGGGTGGAAATCGAGTTGTTCAACGATCTCGAAGGCGACGGTCTTCTTGCCCTCGACCATGTGGGCGTTGATGGCGGCGTTGCGGTTGTACCAGCCGAAATGGCCGATCGCCGCTTTGGAGAGATTGTAGGCGGCTTTGTAGTCGCCTTCGACCCTCACCACCCTTGCGCCGAAGGCGATGAGTTGGCTCAATTTTCCCTTGGGCGCGCGGGAAGGCACGAAGATGACCGTCTTCACCCCGAGTCTCGCGGCATTCCCGGCCAAAGAAGAGGCGGCGTTTCCCGTCGAGCTGCAGGCGATGGTCGTGTTGCCCACCTCCAAGGCTTTCAACACGGCCACGGCCGAGGCGCGGTCTTTCAAGGAGCCCGTTGGATTCATGCCTTCGTCCTTTATATGAAACCTTTTCAGATTCATTGTGTCTTTCAGTCTCTTCGATGCGTAAAGCGGTGTCCAGCCCACACGGAGGGTGTCTTTCATGTGCGTCTCTTTCACGGGAAGGAGCGGGGCGTAGCGCCACATGGAAAAATCGCCCCGGGCGGCTAAGGTGTCGCGGGAGAGGTCAAGTTTCAACTTGTCGAGATCATACAAGACGTCGAGGATGCCCGTCTCGCCGCAGGATGGGCAGGTGTAGAAATCCACGGGGGCTTCATATGACCTTTGGCAGAGTGTGCACTTGTAGTGGGTCACATAGTCCATGTCAATCCTCTTCTCCTTTTGTGAAAGTGATATCCACGTGTTGGAACTTCTCCACATCGAAAAGGCCGAGGTCGGTGAGTTTCAATTCGGGAATGACCGGCAGCGAAAGGAAAGAAAGCGGCACGAAAGGATCGGCGATCTTTCCGGAGAGTCCCATGGCGCGGATTTTCGTTTTCATCCTTTCGAGGGTCTTTGCGACCTTTGCGGGATCCTCGGCCGTCATGATGCCCGCAATCTCCAAGGGAAGGGAGTCTTCGACTTTGCCCTCTTTCACGAGGACGATGCCGCCTTGGATCCGTTTCATCTCTTTTGCGGCCAATCGCATGGCCTCGTCGTCATCACCGATGACGACGAGATTGTGGGAATCGTGGGCGATGGTCATGGCGAGGGCGCCGTGACGCATCCCATAGCCCCTGATTAAGCCGAGACCGATGTTTCCCGTGTTCTTGTGGCGTTCGATGACGGCCGCTTTCAAGAGTTCCACTCCATCCTCGTCCCGGTAACGTCCGTCTTTTTCGGTCACTTCCGCGATGATGTGCCGGGTGGTGATGTTTCCGGGGACGAGACCGATGATGCGGGCTTTGCCTTTGAAAGGGGGCAAGGTGAAATCGAGACGGTCCACATCGACTTTCACTGTGTCTGTCACCTGTTTCGAGCGGGTGATTTTCGCTTTTTGCCCGGGTTTTTGGTCCAAAGCGACGAGTTCTCCGTCCTTGTAGACCTCTTCGGGCTCGATCCGTTCGAGGCTCTTGAAGACGATGAAGTCGGCCTTCCTTCCCGGCGCGATCGCACCCCTGTCATGCAGCCGGTAGCACTCGGCCGCGTTCAAGGTGGCCATGGTGAGCGCCGTCTCGGCGGAGAATCCCGCCTCGATGGCGATGTTCACGTTTTTGTTGATGTGGCCTTCGGCGCGGATGTCCTCGGGATGTTTGTCGTCGGTGCAAAAGAGCACTCTTGACACGTTCGCTTTCGTCACGGCGGGAAGGAGGTCCTTGACATTTTTCGTGGCCGAGCCTTCCCTGAGATGCACATACATGCCCTTGCCGACACGCTCTTCAAGCTCTTCGGGAGTGCTGCATTCATGGTCGGTCATGACACCGCCGAGGATGTAGGCGTTCAGATCCTTACCCTTGAGGCCCGGGGCGTGGCCGTCGATGATCTTTCCCTTGGCCAAGGCGATCTTTTTCATGATGTCGGCATCCGCCGCCAAGACGTCGGGATAGTTCATGACCTCGCCGAGGCCGAAGACGCCTTCTTCTTCGAGGAGGCTTTCGACGTCCTCGGCGGTGATGGACGCGCCCGCAGTCTCGAAACGGGTCGCGGGAACGCTCGAGGGGATCATCATGAAGATATCGAGCGGGGTCGAGGAGGCACTCTCCAACATGAAGCGGATGCCTTCCTTGCCCAAGACGTTCGCGATCTCGTGGGGGTCGGCGATGACGGTCGTCGTCCCCTTGGGGAGGATGATGTTTCCGAACTGGGCGGGGGTCACCATCGAGGACTCGATGTGCACATGACCGTCGATCAGCCCCGGTGCCAGATAACGGCCGCCGAGGTCGATCTCCTTTTTCCCCCGATACTCTCCCACACCCAGGATCACGCCGTTCTCGACGGCGATGGAGGTCGTGTGGAAGGTCTTGTTGAAGACGTCGAGGACTCTCGCGTTCTTGAAGACCTTCTCGGTGGGTGTCTCGCCTCTCGCGATGCTTGCCGTTCTTTTGTCCATCGTGCTGTCCCCCTCTTGGTCAAAGGCTTGTGATGAATTGGCGGATCATGTTCAAGGCGACCTCTTTCCGGTAGGCCGCATTCGAGCGTTGGTCGCTTATGGGGCGGACCAAGGGCGCATACGCCGCGACGATCTCTTCTGCGGAGTCTTTCATCTCGGTCTTCGTCTTCCCTTTGACACCTCTTTCGACATCCTCGTCCCGGAGGGTCTTCGGGGCCACGGCGCCGAGACTCAACCGGAAGTCGGCAACGTTTTCATCCGAAAACTTCACGGCACCACCGAAGGCGACCTTGCTGATGGCATCCGCCTTCCTGCCGCCGACCTTCCAAAAGACGGTCTTGTCGAAAGAAGCCTCGGGCAGACGGATCTCCTTGATGATCTCTCTCTTGCCGATGACGGTCTTTCCGGGACCGGTGACGACCTCTTTGTAGGGAATCGTCCTTGTGGAATCCTTGCTTTCGAGCACACATTGCGCATCGAGAAGACGCAACACGACAAGCGAGTCTCCCGCGGGTGAGGCGTTGCCGATGTTTCCCGCGAGGGTGCCCATCTTGCGGATGGCGGGACTCGCGAGAATCCGGAGGCAATCCCTGAGCACCGTCGGGACCCTCTCGTCATGGAGGAGGTCTTCATAGGAGGTGAGCGCGCCGATGGCGAGATGGCCTTTTTCTTCACTCACATAGCGCAATTCGTCGAGATTGTGGATGTAGAGCACATCAGAGGCAAAGGGGACGGGGGTCTCGGAGAGTCTCCGGTTTCGCACCATGAGGTCGGTACCGCCGGCGAGGATGCGGTATGTCCCTTCGGAGAGTTTCTCCAAAGCGTCTTGGTAGTCCTTGGCGATGTGGTGGGTCACCATAGTCCTTCCCCCCTTTTCGTCGCCCGTTTCACGGCGGCGACGATCATGTTGTAGCCGGTGCAGCGGCAGAGATTGCCCGAAAGCCCGATGCGGATCTCTTCGTCCGTCGGGCGGGGATTGTGTCTGAGGAGGCTTTCGGCGGCGATCACCATGCCGGGTGTGCAAATGCCGCATTGCACGGCGCCTTCATGGACGAAGGCCTCTTGGATGGTCCGGAAACGCTCGGTCTGCTTGAAGCCTTCGATCGTCACGACATCTCTGCCGGAAACACTTCCCAAAGGGAGGAGGCAGGAATTCACGATGTGACCGTCAAGCAGAATCGCGCAAGCGCCGCATTCGCCTTCGCCGCATCCTTCCTTTTGTCCCGTGAGGTTCTTCTTGACACGCAACACATCGAGAAAGCGCATGTTCAAGGGCGCATCCACGGTCGTTCTTTCACCGTTCAGCGTGAAGGTGACTTCAGCCATTGCGGATCAGCTCCATAATGTATTCGGGTGTGGCGGGGATTTTCTTGATCTGTCGGCCGATGGCGTCTTCGATGGCGAGTGCCACGGCGGGCGCGGCACCGACGAGGGTCAGTTCGCCGACACCTTTCGCGCCATAGGGGCCCAAGGGGTAGGGGTTGTCCATGACGAGGCTTTTCATCTTCGGCACATCGACGGCGGTGGGGATGATGTAGTCGGTGAGGTTCTTCTGCATGATTCTGCCGTTGTTGTGGCCCATGACTTCCTGATAGCCATATGCGAGCCCTTGCACCTGTCCGCCCTCGATCTGGCCCAAGACGATGCGCTCATCGATCGCTTTGCCAAGGTCATAGACGCTCCAGACGTTCTTGATGGTGGGCTCATAGGTGGCTTTCGAGATTTCGACCTCGACGACATTCACACCCCACGAATAGGCGGGATAGGCGTCGCCTTGCATCTTCTCCTCGTCCCATTCGATGTATTCGGGTTGTTTGTATTGTTCGACGACAACTTGCTCGGACGATTCTTCCCATTCTTCACCGAGTCGTTTCGCCGCCCGGGCCAGGAGTCCGCCGACGACCATCATCGTGCGGGAGGCGACCGTCGGGCCCGAATCCGGCACATAGCGGGTGTCGGGGTAGTTGAAGACGACCTTTTCGAGGGGGATGTCCAAGACCTTCGCGACGAGTTTTCGGAATGTCGTTTTCGGGCCCTGTCCCATGTCGACCGCGGCGACGAGGATGTGGACATTGTCCTCTTCGTCCTTGCGCAGTTTCACCTGGGCCTTGATGATGTCGCTCTCGCCGCTTCCGGTGAAGCCGCAACCGTGGAAGAAGAAACTCATACCGATGCCCTTCCATTCGTCGCTTTCGGCAAACGCCTTCTTCTTCTCGTGATAATCGGACATCTCGACGGCTTTCTCTATCATCTCCGGAAGGATGATCGGATCGCGGTAAAGGCCGGCAGTCGCCGTACGATCCCCTTGTTTGACGAGATGTCTTCTACGGAAATCGTAGGTGTCGAGACCGAGGTCTTGGGCGATGTGATGGATGAACATCTCGATGGAGAAGATCATCTGCGGGGCGCCGAAACCGCGGAAAGCCCCGTTCGGCACCGTGTTCGTCCGGAAAACGTCCCCTTTCACGGCGACATTCTCGATTGTGTAGGCGTTCGTCACCGCGAGCATGCCGCGGGAGAGGACCACGCCCGAAAGGCCGATGTAGGCGCCGCCGTCAAGGGCCACGTGGCTTCTCATACCCGTGATGCGGCCCGTCTTGTCGATAGCGGCTTCCATCTTGACTTTCGCGGGATGCCTTTTTGTCGTGACCTCCATGTCCTCTTCTCTGTCATAGACGAGCTTGATGGGTCTATCCGTCTTTTGCAAGGCGACGGCGAGCTGGCAGGCCGTGAGGGAGGGAAATTCCTCCTTGCCGCCGAAGGCGCCGCCCACGGGAGCCTGGATCACCCGGACTTCGTTCTCGCCGGCGGCGAGTGTCTCCATGACGGCGTTCTTGACATAATAGGGACACTGGATGGAACCGACAAGCGTCGTCGTGTCCCCTTCTTTGTAGCCGACGAAGGCCTGGGGCTCGATGTAGGCTTGTTCTTGGTATCCGGTCTCATAGACTTTTTCGATTGTCTTTTCCGCTTCCCGGAAAGCGGTATCCGCATCATTCTTCGCGAAGGAAAAATCCACGACGCTTTCAGTGAAGTCGAAGACGGGCTTCTTCTCTTCATAATCGATCTCAATAGCCTCGAGAAGGTCCTGCACCTTCTCCTTGTCGGGGCCGACAAGGAGGAGGATCGGCTCGCCGATATGGTTCACTTCTTTTTCCGCGAACACCGGCCAGTCCTCATAGATCATCTTGACGATGTTCTTGCCGGGGATATCTTCACGGGTCACGGCGAAATAGCCTTCGGGAAGCTCGGGCAGACGGATATCCTTGATGAGGGCTTTGGGAACGCTTGCGCGGAACGTCCGCGCATGCAACATCCCCTCCAGTTGGATATCGGCGGTAAAGGGGGCGCTACCGTCGATCTTCTCGCGGCTGTCCACTTTGTCGATCGCTTTCGAGATGTCTTCTTTGATACGCATGGTCATCACCTGAGCCTCTCCATCTTGATGGCGTCCGTGGGGCACACGGAAACGCAGAGTCCGCAACTCGTGCAGGTTTTCGGATCGAATGTGATTCTCTCTTCGAACGTGATGGCGAAATAGGGACACACCTTCTTGCAGAGCATGCACTCGATGCATTTCTCCTCGATGAGTCCGGGCACGTCGTCTTCATAGCTCACGCTCTGTTCGAGGGTGGTCTTTTTCACATCTTCGATGCTTGCGAAACCGTACTTCTCGAGGGTCTTCGGCAAATCGTCGATGATTTTCTTGTACAAGCCCTTCCCCTTGAGAAGGGCGGCCGAAAGCATCTGCACGGCATCCGCGCCGGCGAGGAGGAATTCGATGACATCTTTCGCGGTGGCGATGCCGCCGACACCGATGACGGTGAGGTCGGGTGCGGCTTGTTTCAGTTTTCTGACGGTGGCGAGGGCGAGATTCTTGATGACGGGGCCGCTCGTCCAGACGAAGCCGTCTTCGCCGCCGTATTCAATGCGTCTTTTTTCGATGTTGATGTTCAAGGTCGGTCCGAGCGAGTTGATGGCGACGACGCCGTCGGCACCCGCTTTCTTGATGGTCTCGGCATAGCCTGCCACATCGGGGAGGTGGGGGCTTATCTTCATGTAGACGGGCTTTTTCGTGTGTGCGCGTATCGTCTTTACGGTCTCGCCGATGACGGAAAGATCCGTGCCGACGTAATGGGTGGAGACCTCGAAGGCGTCGGCGAACTTGTCCAGTTTCGGGATGAGTACTTCCATGTCCTCCTTGGTGTAGCCCACGCTCACGATCAAAGGCCGGTCGCTTTCTTTTTTGTAGGCGGGAAGGAATTCCTCGATCCATTTTTCACAAGGGTATTCGCTCCAGAGCTCGCTGTTTTGGACATAGTGTTTATCGCCATAGATGGCGGGTTTGGGGACTTTCGCCCCTTTTTGCGATATGGTCTTTGTGACCACGGCGCCCACGTCCGCCTCTTCACGCATGAAGCGGAGTTTCCCGGTGTCGCCGACAAGCGGTCCCGAAGCCGGCATCAGGGGATTTTTCAGTTCCAGACTATCGAATTTCACAGAGAGGTCCACATCATCCACCTCGCTCTTTTGTGTTTTCCCAGATTTTTTGGGCGCTTCGTTTCGCCCGGGCGTAGAGTTTCTTCGCTTCCGTGTGGATCTCGTGGTCTTTGACGATCCCTTTGCCGCCGACATAGACGTCTTGGGGACGGAAAGAAGAGAAGAGCCCGAAGAAGAGATGCCCGAGGGCGTTCTCTTCGTCCATGGGTGTGGGCGGGGTGTAGGGGATGACGAGGAGGTCGGCCTTGTGGCCTTCCTCGATCCGGCCGAGTTTCACACCGAGTCGGCGGCTCGCATAATCGTAAGCCGTCTTGATGATCGCCCAGACATCGTCGAGGCCGAAGGCGTTGAAGTCTTCGTGTTTGACGTGGGTGGCATACATGAGAGTCTGCAGTTCGTTGGTGATACTCATCGAGAGGCCGTCGTTGCCGATGATGACAGGAATCCCTTTTCTCTTGAATAGCTTGTAGTCGGGGATGCCGACGGCGTTGTTCATGTTGGAAGAAGGGTTCAAGGCGACTAAGCAGTTGTTTCTCTTGATGATGTCGGCCTCTTTTTCATTGATATGGAGGGCGTGGACGAGGATGCTCCCCTCGTTCAAGAGCCCGTGGCGTTCGAGTCTTTCGAGGACCCTTTCGCCGTATTTTTCTTCACAGTCCTCTTGGTCGAGGGCGCTTTCGGCCGCGTGGATATGGATGGGGGCGTCACCGAGTGCCGCTTTCGCCTTTTTCAAGGTCTTTTCGGAAAGGGAGAGTGAAGCGTGGAGCCCGAAATGGGCGGCGAAGGAACCGTTCTTCTCTTCGGCGAGGAAATCCTTGTTCTCGCGGATGGCCTTTTCGACATCGAAGCGGTCGCTCGTCTCGAAACAGAACATGCCCCGGAGGCCGATATCATCGCAGACGGCCTTTTTCAGACGTTTCAAAGACCCTTCGATTTCTCCGCTCGCATGGTGGTCGATGATTGTCGTGATGCCGTTTTTCACATGGTCGGAGGCGCTTACGATGCCGGAGAGATGGATCGCCTCTTCTTCGAGCGCGGCATCGAGCCGCCACCATTGTTGTTCGAGGATGTCTGTGAAATTCTCGATCGCGGTCTCGTTCGGCCAGCCGCGGGCGAAAGCCGAATAGATGTGCGTGTGTCCGCAAACGAGTCCCGGGATGATGATTGACCCGCTTTTGTCTTCGATCTCGTAGCCCTTGTCGAAGAAATCCTCCATCTTTCCGACTTCTTGGATCTCTTCGTCGAAGACGACATAGCCTTTCTCGATGAAACGGACGAAATCATAGATTGTGACATTCGTCAGTGCTTTCGCCATAAAGGTGCCTCCCTTTCGAGATATTCTCCTTGCGTCTCTTTCGCTTTTCCGTCACGAACGACAAAGCGGCCTTTCGAAATGGTGGTGCGAAGTCGCCCCTTGCGCGGGTGGCCTTCATAGACCGTGTGGTCGCTTCCGCCGTGGAAGGTATCGATCTTCCCTTTTTCGAGCTTGTAGACGAAGAGGTCGGCATCGCTCCCTTCGCGGATCGCGCCTTTTTTGGGGAAAAGTCCGTGGATCTTCGCCGGTCTCACGCTCATCCGCTCGATCGCCTCCATGCCGAAATAGTGATACATCACATCGAAGGCGTGCTCGACGCCGCCGATGCCGAGCGGCATGGCCGAAAGTCTTTCGGCTCTCATCTTCTCTTCCCGCAAAAAAGGGCAATGGTCGGTGCCGATCGTATCGACATGAGAGAAGCGGGCATGCAGGAGCTCTTGTTCTTTGTTTGTCCGCAAGGGGGGGGCGAAGGTGAAGAGCTTTCCTTCCCCGCCCTTGAGCTTATCTTCATCGAAGGCGAAATACTGCGGGCAGCTCTCGATGAAGAAGTGTTTCCCGAGAAGGGTGGGGTGTAGTTCCTTGAGTCGCTCCAAGGTCTTGCCGCTCGAAAGATGTACCATGTAGAGGTAACCTCCCGTCTCTTCGACGAGACGGGCGAGTTTCAAGGCTTCTTCCGTCTCGCTTCTTGCGGGGCGGCTTGTCGGCAAATCCTCATGGGTGAAGGCCTCATCCAGACGGATGAGTCTGTCCGCCTCGATGTGGGCGAGCGGGAGGAAACGTCTGTCCTTCGAAAGCGAGAGCAGTCTCTTGATGGTCTTGTCTTTCGTGCGCCGATCGGTTTCGGAATAGGTCGTGAAGAGTTTCAAGGTGACGATGCCCTTTTTCCGGATCGCTTCGACGAAGGTCTCGGGATCTTCGCGCAGATCCTTGATCGTGGCGTGGAAGGCATAATCGACGAGACTTTCTTTCGCGAGATTCCGGCGTCTTGCGAATTCCTTCTCGAAATCGCAGGTGTTGTCGACGGGGTCCAAAAAATCGATGATGGTCGTCACGCCGCCAAAAGCGGCGGCGAGGGAGCCCGTGCGGAAATCGTCGGCCGATTTGTGGGAACCGACTTCGAGCGAGATGTGGACATGCGGGTCGACGAGACCGGGGATGACGAGGTCGCCTTCGGCGTCATAGACGCTCTCTGCATGAAGACGCTCGTTTGTGATATGGCGGATCCTCCCCTTGTCGATATAGAGGTCCGTCATCCGGAAGGCGCCGTCGATATAGGCTTTCGCGTTCTTGATTCTCAGAT
>Ga0207421_10004297_pt1 | contig 16454 bp, 15 predicted proteins | sample SodLakKL_010_SED_4_FD_187542 | JGI IMG/M metagenome (GOLD analysis project Ga0207421, IMG submission 187542) | Alkaline sediment microbial communities from Lake Tanatar, Kulunda Steppe, Russia - 8KL_010_SED (SPAdes) (version 2) | ecosystem: Environmental > Aquatic > Non-marine Saline and... | reverse complement strand
ACGAGATAGAACGCCTCAGCCGCCAGTATATGCGAGCCATGGCACCCAACCTGGGGCCTGAAAAGGACATCCCCGCCCCGGATGTAAATACCAACGCCCAGGTAATGGCCTGGATGACTGATGAATTTTGCAGTATCCGGCAACATAACGACTTCGGGGTAATTACCGGGAAGCCTCTGGATTTGGGCGGCTGCATTGGTCGAGAAACCGCTACTTCGCGAGGAGCGTTTCACGCTATCAAGGAAGCAGCCCGTACCATTAATCTTGACCTGAATAATGCTACTGTAGCGGTCCAGGGGTATGGTAACGTGGGATATTTCATTGCCCGGTTTTTAAAAGAGGAAGGTTGCCGTATTATCGCCGTAAGTGATTCTACCGGAGGGGCCTACCATGAACAGGGATTAGATCCTGATGAACTTTTCCGGCATAAAAAACAAACCGGCAGCGTAAAGGGATGCACAAGCAGCTCCCACATAACTACCGAAGAACTATTTGCACTTGACTGCGATATTATTGTTCCTGCTGCCCTGGAGAACCAGATCAACGCCGAGGTAGCAAGCGGGATTAAAGCCCGGCTTATTGCCGAAGGGGCTAACGGACCTACTACTCCCGACGGAGACGAGGTCCTCAAGGATAAAAACGTGCTGGTCATTCCAGACGTTCTGGCTAACAGCGGCGGTGCAATCGTATCCTACTTTGAATGGGTGCAGAACAACTATTCCTACTACTGGTCGGAAACACAGATAGAAGAAAGCCTGCAAAACAAAATGAAGGAAGCTTTCCAGCATATTTACCACTATCAAAACCACAAACAAAACGGGCTGACCATGAGAGATGCAGCTTTTATGTATTCTATAGAACGCCTGGCTAACGTTATGAAATTAAGAGGCTGGTGGGGTTAGAATATGCCTGTCTGCCCGGAAGATAATGGTATATAAAGCATGGTGGTTGGACGTTAAAAGCACTATTCTTTATCACCCAGGTAAAGGGGGCTTTCCTGAAAAGGGAAAGCCCCCTTTTTGTATTCTAACGGCAGAGCAAATCGGTACGGCAACTGCATTATCTAAATTTGTTGAGTGCCGGGCAACAACGATAGCTGCCTGGAAAGTCTAACGCTTGAAGCCAGACGCTGGAAAATAACATCTGGCCACCGGTTACCCCTAATTGAATGCCAAGATATTCCGGTGATAGTTTATATCTGTAAAGCTACATCAAACCCTTCCCGAGTTGCCTCGGTAATCTTCCGCGGTTTACTGGCATCCCCGATAAGGTGAACTACCAGGTTATCTTTATCTTTAAGTTCTTCAGCCAGCTGGTTTACTGGAGCTGCTCCTAAGGCCAGCACCACCGTGTTAGCAGGCAGCAAGGTTTCTCCGCTATCATTTTCTATAAGTACGCCTTCCTGGTTAACTTCTTTTACCGGAGACTGGTCGATAATCTTTATCCCTTTTTTGCGCAGGTTCTTAACTACCACCCAGCGGGTGGATATTCCGATATCCCGACCTACTCCTTTAAATTGCTCCACCAGGGTGACTTTTCGCGTTCCCCGGAAAAGCAGTTCTTTGAGTGTTTCCGGTGATTCGGCTTCGTTTTCCAGGAGATACTTTAATGTTTCAGCATCCAGGGTACCACTTTCACCCAGGGCAAGGGCGGTTTCACTACCTACTGCTCCTCCCCCGATGACCACAACTTCTTCCCCTATGCAGCGCTCTTTAGCCAGGGCTTCCGTAGCTGTAATTACTTTAGTTTCATCTTTAACAGGGAATGGAGCCGGGGAAGGAGTCGCCCCGGTAGCGAGTATAACTACTTCATACCCAGATTTTTCAATCATTTGAGCCGTAGCCTCACAATTAAGGACAACTTCCACTCCGTTTTTTTTCATCTGGTGGGTAAAGAAATCAACCAGAGTGATAAACTCCTGCTTGCCCGGGGGCACGGAAGCATAATGAAGCTGCCCTCCCAGGCGGGATTCTTTTTCCCACAAGGTGACCCGGTGCCCCCGCTCGGCAGAAGTCAAGGCGGCCTGCATGCCTGCAGGGCCACCGCCAATTACCAACACAGAACGGGAATGCTCTGCAGGAGTCACTTCTACCTGGTGCTCCCGGCCAGCCAGGGGATTAACGGTACAATGCAGTTCCTGCATGGTAAAGACCATATCCAGGCATCCCTGGTTACAGGCGATACACTTTCTAATGGCGTCAGGCGCTTCCTCTTGTGCTTTTTGAGGGAAAAGGGGATCGGCGATAAGGGGGCGTCCCAGGTTAACCAGATCGGCCTGTCCTTCACGCAGTATCCGCTCAGCTACTTGCGGATGGTTGATCCGGTTACTGGCAATAACCGGTACGCTCACCGCTTCTTTAATACCCCGGGCCAGGTAAGATAGCCCTCCCCGGGGAAGATCGCCAGTAATCTGAGGCACCCTGGTTTCATGCCAGCCTCCGGTTACGTTAATGCAGTCAACACCGGCCTGTTCCAGTAATACTGCAAACTCCGCCGCTTCCTGGTTGGTATTGCTCCCGGGCATGTAATCATGGCCGGAAAGTCGTACCATTAAAGTAAAGTCGTTCCCTACTTTTTCCCTTACTTTTTTTATTACTTCCAAGCCAAAACGGGTGCGGTTTTCCCAACTGCCCCCATAAGCATCATCCCTCTGGTTGGTTAAGGGGGACAAAAACTGACAGATGAGATAACCTGCGCTGGCAATGATTTCTACTGCATCAAATCCGGCTTCCCTGATCCGGTAAGCGGCTTCGGCAAAGCTTTCCTGGACGTTTTCTATGTCTTCCAGGCTCATCTCCCGAGGTTCTTCCCTGGTAAGACGTGAAGCAATAGGAGAAGGCGCTACAGGCTGGTTCCCCGTCATGATAGAGTGGGTATAACGTCCTGCCTGGTACAGCTGGGCAGCTGCGTGAGCGCCGGCTCCTTTAATAGCTGAAGCCAGCTCCTTTAAGCCCGGGAGGTAACGGTCATCATGTGCCCCTATCATATGGGGCCCCCCTCCCAGTTCATCTATGGAACATCCTCCCACGGTGACCAGGGCAGCACCTCCCCGGGCCCGGAGCCGGTAGTACTCTACCAGCTTTTCGTTAACCAACCCATCGGGGCAGTAAGCATGATGAACTGCAGGCATGGAAATACGATTCTTTAGTTCAAGCTTTCCTATCTTAACAGGTTCCCAGAGTAACAAAAGGCATTCTCCTTTCCAGTTGTCTATATATCTTTATTCGATATTTCCGTCTTTTTATCCTTTAGTTTAATTAATTAAAAATTTATAGGTTTAATTATAACAGCGCAAGATTATTTATCTCACGCGCCTGGGGATGACTTATCAACTTTCCTGCGGCCTGTGCTTCGGGGACGATGTGCACCCTGGGTATTATTTAAATAATATGCGCAGGAAGTCAAGTAATGTTTTTTGTAACTACCGGCGAAGAAAAGGTCTCCGGTTGGGCAAATTAAAAACCTGCCCTTAAAAAGGAGGCAGGTTTTTCGTTTTAAATAAACCTGGTGCATGGTAACGTTATCTCTAATTATTAGCGGAAGAAACCTGTGCGATTCCTTCTATCTCTACATTGGCCCCCTTGGGTAGTGCAGAAACCTGGATTACCGCCCTGGCAGGAACTTCTTCACCACTAAAAAACGATCCATACACCCGGTTGATCTCTTCAAAACCTGAGATATCGGTTACATAAATATTTGTTTTTACCAGGTGAGAGTAATTCAGTCCTGCTGATTCCAGAATGGCTCCCAGGTTTTTCATACATCTTGCTACCTGTTCTGCGGTATCACGGGAAACCAGTTCACCTGTTTCCGGTACCAGGGGCACCTGCCCCGAGATAAACATAAACTTACCTTCCGCCATTACCCCTTGCACATAAGGACCTATAGCCTGTGGTGCTTTTTCAGTATTTATTCTTTTCATAATTAAACCTCCCGTTTAATATTTTGGTTAATAAATAATCTTGCGCTGTAGTGGTACTTAAAATACTCCTTTAAAGTGATTAAATGAACCTGCTCCTCCGCTTGGATTCATTAACACTGTTAAAAGATCCAACCTGCAAGATATTTCCCGCCCTACCTCTTTTTGAAGGTAATATAAGGCCAGTTTTCTAAGACGTTTCTGCTTGGCCCGGGTCACCCACTCCTCCGGGGAGACACCTCTTTTACCCCATTGGCTTCTTACTTCCACGAATACCAGGTAATCCCCGTCCCGGGCGATAATATCAATTTCTCCCCAGCGGCAGCGGAAATTGCATTGAACCAGCTGCATCCCCTTTTTCTGCAGATATTCACGGGCAGCCTTTTCTGCAGCGTTTCCTCGTTCTTTTCTTTTGTCCAACGACAATTTCCTCCCCGGGTGGTGCATGCCCTGGTACTTAATGAAAAGAAGTTTTTTGGAGTGGATTTTGTAAGTATATCTCCCGCTGACATCACCCTGTCATTAAAGTATTCATCCCGAAAAACAGGTTACAGGTTGCAGGTTATCGTTAATTGTCTCTTAAGTTCAGGAAAAGCAGGGTAACTGGCGATATTCAAAAATTCAAGTTTTCCAAAAAAGAGCGGCGATGAACGGTAGTAGGGCCAAATTGTTCAATAGCCCTTCGATGCTTGGAAGTAGCGTATCCCTTGTGAAGGCGGAAACCGTATTGTGGATAAAAAGAATCCCATTTTTCCATAAGGCGATCCCTGGTAACTTTAGCTACTATGGAGGCAGCAGCAATAGATGCACACCAGGCATCACCCTTTTTAACCGGACGTTGAGGTACCGGTAGAGAAGGGAGTGCCCTGCCATCCACCAGGGCAAAATCCACCTTGCCATTTAAATATAATACAGCACGTTCCATGGCCATCAGGGTAGCTTGATGAATATTCCATAAATCTATTTCCTCCACCTCCGCCCTACCTACCCCTACTGCTATAGCTTTTTTCATAATTCTTTCGTATAAATTCTCCCGGAAAGCCGAAGATAATTTTTTAGAATCGTTCAGCCCTTCCCAGGAAGGGTATGTTAATTCCGGCAATATTACAGCTGCAGCTACTACCGGTCCTGCCAGAGGACCCCTCCCGGCTTCATCCACCCCGGCTATTCCCGCATATCCTTTGCCGGCAAGTATCCTTTCCAGGCGAAAAAGGCGAAAAAGGCGAATCTTTTCTTTTGCTACTTTTTCCTGGTTTTTACAGTAGCGTTCCCAAATTTGCCGGGCGCCCCGGCGGGAATCATTTTTTAACTCTTTTAACTGGACAAAAGTCAATTCTTCGTTATATAGTTTATGCTCCAGCTCGCGGATGGACAGATCCCGGGTGTTTTTCATGATTGGAACTCTTCCTCCCCTGGTAGCTCCAGGGATACAGGGCCCAGGGCTCCCTCCTGGAAATCTTTAATAAGTAATCGAGCAGCAGTATGCAGATCTATTTCTCCACCGGCAGCCAGGCAGCCCCGGGCCTGGCCTATAGTTGCCAGAAGTTCTTCTCTATCAGTTATTCCACTGGTGTGTATTCCGTATCGTTTTTCTATTGCAGGATATATATTCCTCAGGTATAACATTTCCAGGAGCCAGTTTCCTAAATCTGCATCATCATACCTGTTAGCGGGAAGTATCCCCAGAGCAGAAAGGCAATTAAAGGAAAACTTCCCTGCTACCACCGGGAGTAATACTCCGGGAGTATCCAGCATTTCCAGGTGAGGATTAATACGTACCCACTGGTTGCCCCGGGTAATCCCGGGCCGGTTACCGGTACGGCTTACTTTTTTACGTAACAGGAGGTTAACCAGGGTAGATTTTCCCACGTTGGGCATGCCGGCCACCATTAATCTAAGAGGACGTTTAAAACGCGAAAACTGCTGAGAAGAACGGTATTCTTTCAAAAATGCTGTCAAATATTGGGCAGACAAACGAGAATGATAAGGAATTGCTCTTACACCGGATTCCCTAAAGTACGCCTCCCACTGACTGGTAACATGTTCCCGGGCCAGGTCCGTTTTATGCAGAACCAGCATGTGTTTCCTGGAGGATTCAACCAGATTTCTGGTTTTGGTGCTGTAAGGAGCACGGGCATCTATAACTTCCAGAACCACGTCTACCGCCTTAAGCATTTCCCTGACCTGGTTAAATTGTTTTTGGGAATAAGAAAGTTGCCGCTGTTTCCTGGACAAGTTCCTCTCTCCTTCTACTTCTTATAAAAAGCGAAAGTGGTCCAGGGGCCAAAAAACAAAGAAGGCTCTGCCTTTTACTTCTTCCCGGGACACAAACCCCACCTTATCATGACGGCTGTCCATACTGCTGTTTCGGTTATCCCCCAGGACAAACAACTGTCCGGAAGGGACTTCCACCGGACCATAGTCTTCCATTTCCTCATCCAGGAGATAATCCTCTTCTACGGGGCTGCCGTTCCTTTTAAAGGTATTGTCTTTTATTTTAACGGTATCCTCACAGGTTCCAACAACTCTTTTTATATAGTCCTCATTGTCAGAGTAACTGAAGACCACTATATCATTGTAGTCAGGTTCGTAAAAATAATAAATAAACTTGTTAACGATAAGCCTTTCGCCATTTTCCAGGGTAGGGTACATAGATTGCCCTCTTACCAGGAAAACTTCTACCACAAAGAAGCGGATGAGAAGTGCCAGGAATATAGCTATAGCTATAGAACGAACCCATTCCCATAACTCCTTAACCGGAAACACCTCCAGGATTAATGCTCAGCAGTAATTTTCAACTATTGCTTCTTTTCTTTAATACGGGTCTTTTTACCTACCAGTTTGCGTAAATAGTAAAGGCGTGATTGACGCACCAGGCCCCGTTTAACTATTTCAATACGGTCAATTACCGGGGAATGTAGCGGAAAAGTCCTTTCTATACCTATACCGTAAGATACACGGCGCACCGTGAAAGTTTCCCTGGTTCCACCGCCACGACGGCGTATTACCCTTCCTTCGAAAGCCTGCGTTCTTTCCCGGCCTCCCTCTACTACTTTAACATGAACCTTGACTCTATCACCGGCAGAAAACGAAGGTACTTCTTCTTTCATGTGTTTGCTTTCCACTTCTCGGATTAAATCCATGGCTGGTTTCCTCCTTCTAAAATTCTTGTTAATGCCCCCTGCTGAAACCGAACATATTATATCACAGTTAAACAGGGTTACCAAGAATTGCCCGGTATTGATAAACCGTGTTTAACCCCTGGTAGAGAGGGTCATTTGTTGTTTTAATCAGTATTTTCTTTTAACAGGTCGGGTCTCCTGGCAGCAGTAAACTCCAGGGATTTTTGCCAACGCCATTTTTTAATACGCGCGTGATTCCCGGATAATAACACTTCCGGAACCTTCATCCCTTTAAACTCCGAGGGGCGTGTATACTGTGGATACTCCAGCAAACCCTCTTCGAAGGATTCTTCATCCTTGGCATCATCACTCAGGAGACCGGGCAAAAGACGTACCACCGCGTCGATTACTACCATAGCAGGGACTTCTCCACCGGTAAGTACGTAATCACCTATGGAGATCTCCTGGTCTATCAGCACATCCCTGACCCTCTCATCTACGCCTTCGTAGTGACCACAAAGTAGAATCAGGTGTTTTTGACAGGACAGTGCCCTGGCTTTGCTCTGAGAAAAAACTTCCCCTCCGGGCGATAGTAGAATGACCCGGGACTCTTCTCCCGAGTTTTCTTCTTTAATGGCTTCTACTGCGTAAAAAAGAGGCTCAGGCTTTAAAATCATGCCCTTACCGCCTCCATAAGGATAATCATCCACCTGGCGATGCCGGTCAGTGGTAAAATCCCGTAGATCCCTGGTACGAATTTTAACCAGCCCCTTATCCTGGGCTCTCCGCAACATACTTTCCACCAGGAACCCCTCAAAAACCCCCGGGAAAATAGTAACTATGTCTATAAACATGACTTAAACACCACTTTACTTACAAATCCAATAGACCCTCAGGAGGGTCAACGATTATAGTTTTTTCGGCCAGGTTTATTTCCGGTAAAAATCTTTTTATGGCCGGTATCAGGTAACGACGTCCCGTATTTTCATCTTTCACCAGGTAGATATCTTGCCCCCCTGAAGGAAGTATATCTGTAACTTTCCCCAGGCGTTCACCTTCCCTGGTGTATACTTTCAAGCCTATGATCTGGTCATAATAGTAAGTGTCCTCTGGAAGAGGCATTCTTTCTTCCGGCAAGATAAACAGGTTTTCTCCTTTTATTTCCAGAGCAGCATCCCGGGTATCTATCCCTTCCAGCTTGAGTAGCCATGCCTTTCCTTGAGAACGGGCGTTTTCCACCTTTAAGACCCGTGTTTCCTGTCGGTTTCCGTACTCCAGCATTCGCACCCGGTCCAACCTGCGGTAACGTTCAAAAAAATCCGTATAGGGCATAACTTTAATTTCGCCTTTGATCCCATGGGAAGAAGCTACCTTTCCTATGCGGATAAGATATTCAGACACCCCTATTCCTCCCTACCATGCTCCGGAAAACACCGCTGGTTAGACTATTTCTACTACCACTCTTTTTTCTTCTTTTACTGCAGCAGCACCTATAACCGTACGGATAGCCCTGGCTATACGTCCCTGTTTTCCGATAACTTTTCCCATGTCATCCGGTGCTACTCGGAGTTCCAGGATAATGGAGCGCTCACCCTCAACCTCGCGAACTTCTACCTCTTCTGGGTAATCTACCAACGCTTTGGCTATCTGCTCCAGCAAGTGCTTCAACGCACGTCCCTCCTTTTAGGGATAAGAGTGAGAATACGCCCTTATTTGACTCCCTGTTGATGTAATAGTCTTTTTACCGTTTCCGAAGGCTTGGCACCTTTGGACAACCACTCCTGAACCTTGTTATCGTCAACCTGGAAAGTTACCGGGTTGGTCCTCGGGTTGTAATATCCCAGTTCCTCGATAAAACGGCCATCTCTGGGGGAACGGGAATCAGACACCACAATGCGATAAAAAGGTTTTTTCTTGGCTCCCATTCTTTTTAAGCGTATACGTACAGACAAAATCAGCCACCTCCTCTATGATTGACTACTGGAAAAAAGGTAATCCACCTTTACCTTTATGTTTTTTTAAGCCTCCTTTCTTATCAAGGGTGCCCATTTTTTTCATCATTTTTTTCATCATATCAAACTGCTTTAAAAGTTGATTGACGTCCTGGACACGGGTGCCGCTCCCCCGGGCTATCCTCTTGCGCCGGCTGCTATTAATAAGACCTGGATCAGAGCGTTCTTTCGTGGTCATGGAATTAATAATTGCTTCCGTTTTGACCAGTTGCTCATCTCCCAGGTTGAGGTTCTTTAAATCAGAAGGTATCCCCGCCTGAGAAGGCAGCATTTCAAGCATATCCGAAAGAGAGCCCATCTTGCGGATCTCCTTGAGCTGCTCCTTAAAATCATCCAGGGTAAACTGCTGGGTACGCAGCTTTTTTTCCAGGTCTATGGCTTTTTCCTGGTCCAGGTTTGCTTCTGCTTTTTCAATAAGCGAAAGCATATCTCCCATTCCCATAATCCTCTTAACCATACGTTCCGGGTAAAATGGTTCCAGGGCATCCATCTTTTCACCTGTACCCGCATACTTAATAGGACAACCGGTAGTGGCTTTTACCGATAATGCAGCTCCACCCCTGGCGTCTCCGTCCAGCTTGGTCAGGATTACACCGCTAAGGCCGATGGTCTGGTTAAAATCAGACGCTATATTTACTGCATCCTGGCCAGTCATCGCATCTACAACCAGCAATGTCTCCTGAGGATGCAGGTTGTTTTTGAGCAAAGATAGTTCCTCCATAAGCTCTTCATCTATGTGTAATCGACCGGAAGTGTCCACAATTACCAGGTCGTTCCCCTGTTGTTGAGCCTGTTTCATCCCCCGTTTTGTTACCTCAAGCGGAGACTTACCTTCGCTGGAAAAAGAAAGGCCTCCCTGATCAGCCAGGGAACGCAGCTGCTCTACCGCCCCGGGGCGGACAAGGTCGGCTCCAACCAGTAAAGGCTGATGGCTATTTTGTTTTAAGTGAAGGGCCAGTTTGGCCGCAGTAGTAGTTTTTCCCGATCCCTGCAAACCTGCCAGGAGTACCACTGTAGGAGGGCGGGAAGCCAGTTCAATTTTTCCGTCTTCCTGGTCCAGCATAGCGGTTAATTCTTCCCTCATTATCTTCACCATTTGCTGAGCCGGGGTCAGGCTTTCCATTACTTCGTGGCCAACTGCTCGTTCTTTGACGTTTTTCATGAGATTTTTTACGACTTTAAAGTTAACGTCTGCCTCCAGGAGATTTACGCGCAAATCCCGTATGGCAGCTTCTACGTCTTTTTCTGTTAGCTTCCCCTTGCTCCGCAGCTTTTTGAAAGTCTGCTGGAGTTTTTCCGTAAGTGAAGAAAACATGCTTCGAACACCTCAAATCAGTGTAAGATGATCATTCACCCTCATTTTCCCGGTAAAGCTCTCCCAGAATAATTTTTAGTTTTTCAATATTCTTTTCCGTCAATTCCCCTGGCGAAAGCAGCTCCATGGCCTGGTTTAATACTTCTTTACGGAAAAAATAGCCCTGGTATATACCCAGCTTTTCTTCCAGCTTCTCCAGGAGCTCTACCGACCTTTTGATCATATCATGAACCGCCTGGCGACTCACCTGATAATGCTCGGAAATCTCTCCCAGGGAATAATCGTTTAAGTAATAAAGGACGATTACCTCTCGTTGTCGCTCTGTTAAAAGGTCACCGTAAATATCGTACAAAACATTTATACGTTCAAGTTTCTCAAGCATGAACTTCCCCTGTCAAGACTTGTTTCTTTACAGATACTTATTTTACCTTATCTTTACTTTAAGGTCAAGGCTCTCTGAGTAAACTGAGTAAAACTTTTACCTGCGTCAAACTCTTTTTAATCTACCCAAAATAATAGCCGGCAGTTACGAAGCAGGAATGAAAAAGGAGTCCGGCATCTGTTTTTGAAAACAAAAAAACCAGGCGATTAAATTTCTGCCGCCCAGGTTATTCCAGTACCTGACTATAAAGTCAAATCAGGAGTTATTACTTGTCGTCGCCAGCCTGAACAAAAATAACAGTCAGGTTCTATAATTCTCCATTCAGTTTACAGGTTGCCAGGTTATATTTTATTCCAGCAGCGCTTCTACAAAGGAGCGGGGCTCAAAATGCTGCAAATCTTCCAGGCCTTCGCCCAGACCCAGGTAACAAAGGGGAAGCCCAAGTTTTTCCCTGATAGAAAGAACTACTCCTCCCCGGGCAGTTCCGTCTATTTTAGTTAAGATCAACCCTGAGACGGGTACGGCCTGGTTGAATTTCTCCGCCTGAACCAGCCCGTTCTGTCCCGTAGTCGCATCCACTACCAGGTATACCCGGTGAGGGGCTCCTTCAATAACTTTACCGGTTACCCGATAGACTTTATTTAATTCATCCATCAGATTGGACCTGGTATGAAGCCTGCCGGCCGTATCTCCAATAACCAGGTCAACTCCCCTGGAACGTGCCGCTTTAAGTGCATCAAAAAATACCGCTGATGGATCCGACCCCTGCTGTTGTTTGATAATATCAACACCAGTTCGTTCAGCCCACGCAGCCAGCTGTTCAATTGCCGCCGCCCGGAAAGTATCTCCGGCTACCAGCATCACTTTTTTGCCTTCTTGTTTATAGCGATGAGCAAGTTTTGCTGCGGTAGTGGTTTTACCAGATCCGTTTACTCCCATAACCAGGACTACTGCCGGTGACCCCTCGGGTATGGTACCCTGGTCATTATCTGTTTCCAAAATCCCGGCAAGTTCTTCTTGAAGCAACTCCTTTACCTGTTGAACGTCCTTAATTTTATCTTCGCGAACCCGGTTCCGCAAGTTTTCTACTACATAAAGGGCGGTTTCCGCTCCGACATCTCCCAGGATCAGTGTTTCTTCCAGTTCTTGAAAAAAATCCTCGTTTATGGAGTCTCCGCCAAACAAGTTCTTTATTTGCCCGGCAAATCCTCGTCGGCTTTTCTCCAGACGGTTTTTCAACTTCTCGCCCATGCTCATTTAATTACCCCCTTTTCATGCCCCACTTGGATATCTCCATACAGATAGATGTTTGGCACAAACTAAAACAGACGGTATTACCTTTGCCTGCTCCAGGCTGCAATCAGCTTTCCATATAGTGGAAGGGCATGCCGACTGTTTCAGGATTTTTTCCGGCTACCCTGTTGATGACACTTCCTGGTCAGTTTTAAGAGACAAAACTCGTGTTACCCCGGATTCCTGCATGGTAATTCCGTAAATCAAATCAGCCATCTCGGTGGTGGTCTTACGGTGCGTCACTAGAATAAACTGGGCCTGATGGGAAAGCTTTTTCAGGTATTGAGTAAACTTGTTTATGTTGTGGTCGTCCAGGGAGGATTCGATCTCATCTAAAAAGTAAAATGGAGCCGGCTTATAGGATAAAATAGCAAAAATAAGTGCTATAACCGTTAAAGCTTTTTCCCCGGAAGAAAGCAAAGATATATTTTGTAGATTCTTACCGGGAGGGCGTGCTACAATTTCTACTCCGGCTTCCAGCAGATCTTCCGGGTCAGTAAGCCTCAACAGGGCGTAGCCGCCTCCAAAAAGTTCTGTAAACGTGTGCTGAAAAAATTCTCCAATCTTCTCCAGCGCCTCGTTAAAAGACTGCTTGATTTCCTGGTCAATTTCATCCAGCACCTGCTGTAAAGATTGCTCTCCTTTTTCCAGGTCTTCCTTTTGAGATTTTAGAAAGCTAACCCGTTCATTGAGCCGGTTTAGTTCATCGATAGAACCGGTATTTACCTGACCGAGTCCTTCTATTTCCTGTTTAAGCTGTTCTAATTCGCGCTGAGTTTCTTCTTCATTAAGGTCAAGCAATTCTTCTTCCCCGTGGTTCCCTGGATCTTCTTCCCCGTGGTTCCCTGGATTTTCTTCCCCGAATTTTTCTTGGAAGCTTTGCTGCAAACCATCTACTTCTGCTTGAAGCCTGGTCTTTTCCAGCTCCCTGTCCCTTTCTCTCCTTTCCAGTTTCCTCAGGCGATCCCTTAACTCCCCAGACTCGTTCTCCATCTCCCGGATCTGCGTTTGCAAGGAGCGGTAATTTGAAAATACTTCTTCATGTTTCCGGCTGCTGCCTACGCTTTTTTGAGCGAGGAGTTCCAGTTTTTCTTCTTCTTCTTCTTTTTGTCGTCGTATTTCATCTAGATCTTCCCCAAAGCTTTCTGCTTCCTCTTGTTTATGCTGAAGTTCTCGTTTAATTTCTTCAAGTTCCTGGCGGTTATTTTGAGATTTCTCTTGCAAGTGACGCTGTTGTTCTTTCAATTTATTATATCCTATCTGTAAATCTGTAAGCTGCTGTTGAAGTGCATCCCTATCTTCTCCTGAAGATCGGTACCTGGTTCTCATCTGCTCTAACTTTAACCGAATATTTTCCTCCTGGCGGCAAACCTCTGCTAGCTGGTTTTCCAGGTTTTCTCGCCTTTGGGAAAGGTCCTTTTCTTCTTGCTTAATATCATCAAGTTGTTCCATTTTCTGTTCCAGGTTTTCTTTACGGTAACTGGCATCCAGGGTAAGGGAATTCAATTTCTGTTCTATTTGTTCCAGTTTTTTATTAAGGCGGTTGACTTCTTGTTTTACTTCTTCCACGAATGTTTGCTGTTGTTTAATTTCTTTTTCCTGTTTTAACTTTTGTTCTTCATGCTTTTTTACCCTTCTTTTTAACTCACCTGCTTTTTCCTGCAGGTTCTTTAAATCTTCTTCTCCGCCCCACATGGCTGTCTTTTCTTCCGAAGGTACCGCCCCTCCCCGCAAAAATCCGCCTGGTAGAACTGCTTCCCCTTCCAGAGTTACTACGGTGAAGCAGTAATCAAGCTTGGAAGACAGGTTTAAAGCATCCTTCAGGGTGTCTACTATAAGCACTCCCTGTAAGAGGCGGCAAACAGGATCCCGGAAACGTGGGTTTACTTTGACCACCTGGGCTGCCGTAGCGATAACTTCAGAAGCCCGGGTAATTTCCTCCTTTGTGGCAAGAAGCCTTCCCTCTGCCTCTTTCCGGGAAAGCTCCAGGGGGAGAAAAGACGCTCTTCCCTTTTGTCCACCTTTCAAGTAGGAAATAGCTTTAAAAGCGGCTTCCTCGTTGGAGGCAAGCAATGCACTGTTTTTTTCTTCCAGTGCCGCCTCGATGGCTTTGCGGTATGTATTAGGCACCGATACTACGGAAAAAAGGCTTTCTTCTATACCGGATACCGTGGGATCATTTTGTTCCACGGCTTCCCATATTTCTTTAACCCCCGTGTGATTACGGCGAGTTTCCTCTCTCCATTTTTCCAGCAACCATAAACGATTTTCCAGGTCAGATAGTTCTTGTTGAGAAGAGGATAACTGTTCCTGTAAGTCTTGTTGTTCATGCTCGAATTTTTCCAGTTTCTTTTGCTCATCTTCCCAAAGGCGTTCTTTGTCCTGCAATTCTTCCCAGGTTTTCTCCTTATGCTTTTCTTCCTCCGATTTGCTGTTTTCCAGAGTAGTCAGTGACATGCGGTCATTTTCCAGCTGGGTTTCCAATTCTTGTTTTCTGTTCTTTAACTTCTCCAGCTGATTTTCCAGTTCACTTTTTTGAGATTCAAGCCCCTCTTTTTTGGAACTAACCGTTAGTGATTCATTCTGCAATTCTTCCATCGATTTTATGGTGTCATCCTGATGGTACGCTTCTACCTGTTGCTGAAGTTTGCTTATCTGCTGCTCCCACTCATTGAGACGTTTGCGATTTTGCGCTTCTTCGTCTTCCCATTGCTGGATATTTTGCTCCAGGTTTTCTTTTCTTTTTTTAAGTTGAGTGCTTCTTTCGCGGGCTTGTTCGATCTTTTGCTGGACATTTTTTTCTTTTTCCTTTAGAAGTTTTTGTTCACTTTCTATTTTTTCTTTTTCCCGGTTAAAAGAAGAGAGTTCCTTTTCCAAGAAATCCTTTTGACGCTTGACTTCCCGTTCCTGTTGCCGCTGTTCTTCCAGGCACACATCTAGCCGGCTTATTCTGCTGCTTACCTCGGCCATTTCTTCTTGCACCCCGGTAAGCAAAGAAGTACATCGCTCCAGGCGCTGCTTTTTGGTGACCAGTTGGTACCTTAAAAGATGCTTTTCTTTCTCCTGCTTCCTTGCTTTTAACTCCTGGTATTTACGGGCATGTTCCGCTTGCTCCTGCAAAGGTTCCATCTGGTTCTCCAGCTCTCCTATAAGATCGTTGACCCTTTGCAGATTTTTTTCCATCTCTTCCAGCTTACGACGGGCTTCTTTTTTGCGATGCTTGTATTTCAAAATCCCCGAAGCTTCTTCAAAGAGTTCACGTCTCTCTTCGGGTTTGGCGCTAATTATTTCTTCTACCCGGTTTTGTCCCACTATGGAATAAACCTCTTTACCCACCCCGGTATCCATAAAAAGTTCGTTAATATCTTTCAAGCGACAGGGGGATTTGTTAAAAAAGTATTCACTTTCACCGGATCGATAAAGCCTACGGGTGATCTCTACCTGGGAAAATTCTACGCTGAGAAAATCATCGGCCTTTTCAAAGAGTAGAGATACTTCGGCAAAGTTAAGCGGTTTTCTATTATCAGTACCCGAAAAAATAACTTCTTCCATACGGTTACCCCTGAGTGTCCGGGGACTCTGCTCACCTAAAACCCATCTGATGGCGTCAATTATGTTGCTTTTACCACATCCGTTGGGACCGATAACCGCCGATACACCTGGTGATAATTCCAGAACCACTTTTTCGGCAAAGGATTTAAAACCGAATATTTCCAGTCTTTTTAAATACATATACAGCAAATCCCCCCATTTAAAAAGGAACCTGCTTAATTTGTCAAGCAGGTAAAAACCGTTAGTAAGGTGCCCATTCGCCAACTAAAACATTTATTATTTTATTTCCCGGGTTTCACGATTAATTTAATGGCTGTTTTCTCTTTTGTGTTTATATTAACTTCCGAGAAAGCAGGAACACAAGCCAGGTTAATCCCCTCAGGCGCCGCAACCACTCACTTTATGCCGATGTCGCCGACCACACCACTGTTTTTAACCCTTATATAGGCTGTGTAGTTACTTGTTTCTTATGAAATATTATATAAGTTCTTTTTAGTTTATGTTCTCCCATGCTTCTCTGGCTGCTTGTTGCTGTGCTTCCTTTTTACTCTTACCAGCTCCTTGCCCCAGGATCCTGCCGTTTAGAAGCACCTGAGCTTTGAATTCTTTCTGGTGATCGGGGCCGCTCTCTCCCGCCATGGTATACTGCGGCGTGCTTCCAAAACGAGACTGCAGGTACTCCTGTAAAAGTGTCTTGTAATCCCGTCGCACTCCACCCCCTTCCAGGGCTTCAATCACAGGGCGCAACAGGTTGATTACCTGGACGTAACAAAAACTAAACCCCCGGTCCAGGTACAGGGCTCCTATTAAAGCTTCTACTGCGTCAGCCAGCAAGGAAGGACGGGTACCGCCTCCCCCA
>Ga0207421_10004296_pt1 | contig 16462 bp, 14 predicted proteins | sample SodLakKL_010_SED_4_FD_187542 | JGI IMG/M metagenome (GOLD analysis project Ga0207421, IMG submission 187542) | Alkaline sediment microbial communities from Lake Tanatar, Kulunda Steppe, Russia - 8KL_010_SED (SPAdes) (version 2) | ecosystem: Environmental > Aquatic > Non-marine Saline and... | reverse complement strand
GGGTAGAAATGCTTCCCGAGGTGATCAAAGAACGGTGCCCACGATGATCTGAACATACGTTCCGATGGCCGCAGCGACATAAAGTTAAAGACGACTAAACAACCCAAGCCGGACGTCACGCACACCAATTTACTGACTACTCATGCGGTAGTGGGAGACTAACTGCACTCTTTAAGACGCAATAGTGATAGGTTGTCTATAACGAAGCAAAAATACGGTCTGTATCCGGTCGTATATGAGCGCATCCAGTCGACACGACGGTGAGCCATCCGTCGAGCGTCGAGAAACAAACAGACCCGAACACACGTCCCACGAACCTCGACGCCCGCTGAACGTTCTTCGGATTGCGTCTGATCTGTATCCTGACGTCACCGGTGGGGGTGCAATACATGCCCACGCCATGTCGAAACAGCAAGCCAAACACGGACACTCAGTGACCGTGTTGACATCTGACCACGGCAACTCGAACAGGCCAACTGTTGAGACTGTGGATGGCTACACAGTTGTCCGACACCGAGAGATTGCCTCCCCGTTCGGAAACAGCATTACGCTGGGGATTCTCGGTTCGTTCCGTGAGTACCTCTCGGATGCTGATGTCATCCATGCCCATTCTCATTTGTATTTTACATCAAACCTTGCGGCTGCACTCAGGCGAGTGTCCGATACACCGTTGGTCGTCACAAACCATGGGTTACTCTCGCAGACTGCACCGAAGTGGATCCAGCGACTGTTCATCCCGACAGTCGCACGCTTTACGTTCAATACGGCCGACCGAATCCTCTGTTATACCGACACAGACCGCCATCGGCTTCGAAGCCGAAACATCAGCAGCTCGATAGCGGTCATCAACAACGGGATCGACTGTGAGCAGTTTGCGCCATCCGCGACAGATCTCCAGCCTCAACGGCTCCTGTTCGTCGGACGGCTCACCGATGCGAAAGGGCTGCCGGTGCTTCTGTCAGCGTTCGAGCGGCTGGCTGACCGGTATCCCGATCTCGAACTGCGAGTCGTCGGTGATGGGCCACAACGGTCGACGTACGAAGCCCGCTGTCAGGAACTCGGCATCCGGGACCGCGTGACGTTTGTCGGCGATGTTCCCTACCAAGAGATGGCCAAACAGTACCGTGAGAGTCGTGTGTTCGTGCTTCCCAGCCACAACGAGGGACTGCCACGGACCGTTCTCGAAGCGATGGCGTGTGAAACTCCTGTAATTACAACGGCATTGCCCCAGCTCGAACAGATAATCGAGGGGGCTGGCTACACGATCAACAGGGGGTCTGTCGACGAACTCGCTGGGCGTTGTGAGCAACTACTCACTGACGACTCGCTATGCAAAGCGCTTGGACAGACGGGTCGACAGCGAGTCGAACGGAAACACTCGTGGGCAGAGACGGTCCAACAGACGACAGACGTCTACTACGATCTGTTGTAAGTAGCTTCAACTTCTGTGAGTGTTTATAAGTGAGTCAGTAGTCAGCGGTTGCAAGGACCGGTTAGGATGAGGCTACCACGAGCGGTTCGTACCAGGAATCGTTCTGTTGATACCACTCGATGAACGACGAGACACCGTCTCGAATCTCCGTCGACGGCTCGTATCCGAACAGCCGCTGGGCTTTCGAGATATCGGCGTGCGTGTGTCTAGCATCGGCCTCCTTTTCGGCCTCGTACACTGGCTCTACCGCCGCACCTGTTTCAGCGATGACGTGGTCAACCAGTTCGTTAATACTGATGTTGTCAGTTGATCCGATATTAACTGCCTCACCGTCGGCTGCATCCGTCTCTAGGAGCTGGAGGTTTGCCGCCACGATGTCATCGATATAGGTGAAATCACGGGTTTGTTCCCCGTTGCCGTACACCACTGGTGGCATGTCGTTGAGCGTTCGTGAAACGAAGTTCGAAATCGCCATGTTCGGACGCATCCGCGGGCCGTAAACGGTAAAGTATCTGAGGCTTACAGTCGGGAGGTCGTACACCTCGTTCCAGATTTTGCAGTAGTGTTCGGTTGCGAGTTTCGTCGCCGCGTACGGACTTTTCGGATACGTCGAATGCTGTTCGTCGTACGGCAGATAGTCGGGGCGACCGTAGACGGACGACGACGAGGCATTGATAAACCGTGTCACATCGTTTTCGGCCGCAGATTCGAGCAGTGTCAGCAGCCCACCGACATTGATTTTTTCGTACAGCTGTGGCTGTTCGACACTTGATCGAACGCCCGCCCGTGCGGCCTCGTGGTAGACGAAGTCGATATCGAACTGATCGAACAGTTCTTCGACGAGATCCTCGTCGGTGATCGAACCGTTTACAAACGTAAACCGGTCGCCGCCTTGCTGTCGACAAATCTCGATGTTGTGTTCTTTGATTCCAACGTCGTAGTAGTCGTCGAGCGAATCGAGTACGACCACATCTCTGCGGTGATCTAGCAACGCCTCCGAAAGGTGCGAGCCAATAAAGCCCGCACCACCTGTGACGAGCACCGTCTCATCGGTCGCTGTATCGTCAGGTAACGAGGCGTCGACCGTCCTGTCAGTCATTGGCTACCATTGGTGTTTCGGCTGTGAGACGCTCCTCGGCTTTCTCGCGGTCTTCTGGATAGCCAATGTCAATCCGCCAGCCGTCTATCGAAAGCGTATCGATTGTTCGTCCGCTGCGGATCAGCAGATCTATCGCCTCGCTGATCTCGTACTCGCCGCGATTCGACGGCTGGACGAGCTTACAGGCGTGGAAAATCGCCGGCGAAAACGTATAAAAGCCTGTCATGACGAGGTTGGATTCGGGTTCGTCCGGCTTTTCGACGACATCCGTAACTTCACCATAGGCATTGGTTTCACAGACCCCGTATCGGCTGGCCTCCTCCCACGGGACCTCCTCGACGAGGAAGGCCGCATCCGCACGGTCCTCGCGCTGTCGACGGACCACGTCCTGAAGATTGGCCTGGAAGATGTTGTCGCCGAGCATCAGCATGAAATCATCATCGATATGTTCTTCGACGGATAGCAGCGCGTGTGCGAGCCCCTTTTGTTCGCGCTGATGGGTGTAGGTGATCGGAATCCCCTCGAAAGAGTCACCGTAGTGGTCGATAATTGATTCTTTCAGATACCCCACGACGATCACGAACTCGTCAGTGCCAAGCTCCGCGAGCTGTTCGAGACAGTGGGTGAGAATCGGTTTCTCATCGACTTCGACCATCCCTTTTGGTTTGTCGTCAGTGAGTGGTCGGAGCCGTGTACCCTTCCCGGCAGCGAGGACAACAGACTTCATGTTTCCACCACTCCGGTCGAATCAACTGGTGAGCTGGTTGTCTGGTACATCACACCGATTCTTTTTATTCAAGCAGATATTGTTATAGACAATATATCGTCACAATTGTAGGTAGTAGTGGGTGGCTAACAAGCAATTATCGAGTAATCTTCCTTTAACCAAAATAATTGACAAATTAATTTTCGGTAGTCAGAATATAGCTATATAACTAATTATGTATCGTATGGTTGTCCGCAGGAATTAGCGTCAAGATAGCTGAGACGTGACGCGCGGGGTCAATATGATGAAAAACGCTACTACCGACAACGACGTTTTGATCGAAAAAGCTGTCAGTGCGACCGAAACGGTCGTCACGTTCAGTTACCAGATTAGCACGCTTCGAGAGAGTGTGAGTCGGCTCCGGCTCGTCGAACAGTTTCCAGAGCCCGTCGACCCGACAGCAGTCCATTTTAGCAGCCACGACCATGGCGAGTGGGCGTTTGAGACGGCCAGTAGCATAGCGTTTGTAAGTGAGCAGTTCCCGGCAGACTCTATTGAAACGACAGTTCAGATACACTCAGAAACACTAGACCCCTATGAGTGCATCTCGAAACTAACAACAGACACCGAATTATCTATCGACGACTCATCGGCCAGCGACACAGACACACACAGTACCAAGACACCTAACCAGAGAGATTCTAAATCCGCTAGGCTTGATACGGATGGTGGAGAACACAGCGCGAGCCGGGCCCACGGTAGTCGGACGCTCAGTGTAGCACCTTCGGTTACAGAGGTCGGTACAGGGCGAAAACAGGAGTTGCCGGCTGTTGGGATACTGTCGACGGGCCCAGATTATTCTGTGGCTCGAACAATCGTCCGAGCGACACAACACGGGCTTTCGGTGTTCATTGCCGTCGACGATACCGGAAGCACGAACGCACAGATCGCTCGTCGACTCGGTGCAACTGTCGTCGAGAAATCAACCGACGTAGAAGACGTCGACGAACAGAAATCGGTACTGTTGGGTGCCGTTCAGGATGAACATCCGGGAATGATCGTTTGTGAGCCGGGTGCCGAACCAATCGACGTTACGGCGTCACTCGCGGCGTTCGAAGCAAGCGAGCATTCGGTTGTTGAGATGGTTCCGGAATCAGCACAAACGAACGTCTTGGTCGGCATTCCCGCATACAACGAAGCCGCAACGATTGGCTCTGTCGTCGAGGCTGCCAAGGACCATGCTGATGAGGTGCTTGTCGTTGATGACGGAAGCACTGATCGGACGGCCAGTTGTGCCCGGGCAGCCGGTGCAACTGTTGTCGAACATGATCGAAACCAGGGGTATGGATGCGGACTGAAAACAATCTTTCAGGAAGCCAATCGAAGAGATGTCGACGCACTCGTCATTATTGACGGTGATGACCAACACGACGTCAAAGACATTCCACGGCTGCTCGACAAACAGCGGGAGACGGGTGCCGAAATCGTTATCGGAAACCGGTTCGATGAGGCGGTTGAAACCGACATGCCACTGTATCGGTGGTTCGGATCCGGGGTGATTACACTGCTTTTGAATATAAGTATCGGTAACTTTCGATCGAGTTCACGGATACAAGACGCTCAAAGCGGGTTTCGGTCGTACAGTGCAACCGCTGTCCAAGCAATTGCCGAACATCCCACCATGATCGATGATGGGATGAGCGCTAGCACAGATATCTTGTACTATGCCAACACACAGGGATTCACAACCGAGGAGGTTCCGACAACGATCACGTACGATGTTTCGAATGCCCACTCTCGTCACCCAGTCATCCACGGGATCAACATTGTCAACCGTATTTTCACAACGCTTGAACAGAACAGGCCGGTGACTGTGCTCGGAATACCCGGTTTCTGCGCCGCGTTACTTGGTATCGGTCTTGGCTACTGGAGCGTCTCAAGCTACGTGGCAAGCGGGACGCTTATTCCTAGCTCGGTAGCACTTTCTGTACTGTTCATACTTTTCGGGACGATCTCGGTGGTCATCTCGGCATTTCAGTATTCGCTGAACGTGTCGCTCGACGGATTCGAACACCAACGGATGTAATCTACGGGCTGTGTCGGACAGACTGGTAGTTGGATACCACGTGTTGATCCTTGATGCACCCGCCCAAACGACTGGAAGTTCCGACGAACCGATGCAAGAAATCGGGTGTTTCGCTTGGCGTATTCGAGCAGCTGAATGAGTGGTGAGACAACTGCAGGGACGGATGTGAGCATAGCTCCCGCTGCACTGACGAATTCGACTTCGGTTCGCCGGTTACGTTGCCCATCGTCGACGTTCTGTCCGGCCGCAGGTTCGATGTGAGACTGTAACGTAAACAGCAGGCATAACCGGCAGTTCGAGCAGTGGCCTACAAAACTACCGCCGTAGTGGTGCCCAGATATCGGCTAGCCCAGAGAAACGCCAGATAGCTGACTCCGCCGAAACACACAGCAAGGCCGACCGCTCGCCATGGCACACGACGGTGACGGAGGCGTACAGCTACCAACCCCGAAGCCAGCCCGCAGATCGGAACAACGGCTATGATGAACATTGCGGGCCGCAGGCCACCGGCGGCTGCCAGCCACTCGATACTCGACGGCGAACCGAACACGAACAACATGAGATTGTTGAGCCCGCCGAACACACCCATCACGACGAGCACTGTCGCCGAGATTCCCGTCGACAGCCACCCCCGTCGACGGGTCGCGATCCAAACCAGAGAGAGAAAACACAGAAAGTAGGCAGTGACTATTCCGGGATGAATCGCCCAGAGATCCGCCAAAATCGGGTTTAATTCGCGGTATCCATCGGTAGCAAACACATACCCGGTTGTCATACCGTCGAGAGAAATACCACAGAGCCCACCAACCCGCAGCCAGTCGACTGAGCCGGTCGATGGTCGCCACTGCCACGTCGTGCTGTTGGCTGTCTCAGCCATACCATACTCGGCGCCGGCCAGCTGCTAACTCGTAGTGGCCAGTTGGTTGTGTTGCCGTCAGACTCGTCAAGCATTCTACTGATCGACAGGAGGAACTATGTGTTTTCGGCCGATGTATTCAGGCAACTGAATGAGCGACGAGACAATCACAGTTGCGAATGTGAGCGCAGGCCCCGGCGGTACTGACGAGATTGACCCCGGCACAGCGGTCGAGTTGCCCGTCGTCGACATTCTCACGGGTCGGGGCTTTGTCACCGGCAAAAGCGGTAGTGGAAAATCCAACACGGTCTCGGTGATGCTCGAAAACCTCCTTGACAACAACTTTCCCGTGCTCATCGTCGACAGCGACGGCGAGTACTATGGGCTCAAAGAGGAGTACGAAGTCCTCCACGTTGGCGCAGATGACGAATGCGACATACAGGTGACTGCTGATCACGCCGAGAAGATCGCCTCGCTCGCGCTCGAAGAGAACATTCCGATCATCCTTGATGTTTCGGGGTATCTCGACGAGGATGATGCCGACGAGTTGGTGCTCGAAACCACTCGGCATCTGTTCGCCAAAGAAAAGAAGCTCAAAAAGCCCTTCCTCGTGGTGATCGAGGAGTGTCACGAGTACATCCCTGAAAAAAGCGGGATGGGTGAAGCCGGCAAGATGCTGATCAAAATCGGCAAGCGCGGTCGGAAACACGGTCTCGGGATCGTCGGCATCAGCCAACGGCCCGCCGACGTCAAAAAGGACTTTATTACCCAGTGTGACTGGCTTGTCTGGCATCGGCTGACATGGCGCAACGACACCAAAGTCGTCGGCCGTATTCTGGGCCGAGAGTACGCCGATGCCGTCGAGGAGTTGAGTGACGGTGAAGGGTTTCTGGTTGCCGACTGGGCGGATGCAATCCAACGCGTACAGTTTCATCGCAAGCGCACCTTCGATGCCGGGGCGACACCGGGTCTCGAAGACTTCGAGCGACCCGAACTCAAATCCGTCAGCGGCGATCTGGTCTCCGAACTCACCGACATTTCGGACGAAAAGGAACGCCGCGAAAGCAAGATCGCCGACCTCAGACAGGAGCTTGACAAGAAGGACGCCGAAATCCGTCGACTCGAAGACGAACTCGAAGAGGCACGGGACCTCAGCCGGATGGCTGATAAGTTCGCCCAAGCTCTTCTCGATCGATCCGAGGCACCGTACCGCGGCGGAGCAGGTCGCAACCCGAACCGGCCGACCGAACAGGCCGAAATCGACGAGTACAGACCCGAGGAGGCCGCCCGCCCGCGCGAGGAGTCGACCGGCGAGCCAGCGTTCGATCCGTTGATATCCGAGGCCGAACCCGACCGCACCGACTCAGCGAGATCCGCTGCGGCGTCGGGTTCGGCCGATGAGTCGACGACCGCTGCTGAGAGCCAGCCTGCAGACCCAATGACAGCTCTTGGAATAGGTGAGTCACAAGCGGAACCATCCTCACCGGCTGAGTCTGCCGACAGCGTATCTGCACAGAGTGACAACCAGCCAACGAGCCAGTCGACTGCGTCGACACGCAATCAACCGGCTGCGTCGAGTCCGTCGACTGCGTCGGGCGACGACACCAAAATCCCGACCGATCCAGTCGAAGCACTCAACCGATCAGCGTTCGACACTCCCGCAGAGATGTCTGCGTTTGATGCGCTTGATGCCGAGATGAGTCCGCCTGACAGCACACCGGTTGATCCGAACGAGGTCAGCAAGCCGACACCGGCCGAGCGGGCGGCTGCCGACCAGCCGGAGGATTTCGGGACGGTCTCGCGACGCGAGATCGCCGAAGAGGCCATGCAGTTCGCCGAGGCCGTCGAACTCGGCACCAGAGATGCGGTTGTCGAAGAGCTCCGCGAGCGAATCGAAGAGCTCCCGTCGCTGTCCGTTTCGATGCTCGAACACTATCACGCCGAGGGTACCAGCGATCCGCTGTCGGCCCATCTTGCGGCGGGCGGCGACGACAACCAACAACTCGCCTACAGCCGCAACCGACCGCTCCGGCAGGCCCAACTCGTCCGCCACATTGGTCGGGGACGCTACACCTATGCGATCCCGGAGCTGATTCAGGAAGCCTACGCACACCAACTCAACAGCGAAGAAGTCGACGAGATGGTCGAAGCCGTCGAAGCCGTCTTTCGTGAGTCCGTCGACGATCCGCGAATCGAGGGCACTATCGACGGCTCAACGTTCGGATTCGACCGGACAAAATAAGCAGATTGGTGCGACGTTGGCCGATTACAGCCCGGAGACGAGATCTTCGAGCGCGGCTTTCGGATCGTCGGCCTTGGCGACACCGCTGGCAAGCAGGATACCCTCTGCGCCGAGTTCCCCTGCGGCAGTGACGTCCTCGCCCGTCGAGACGCCGGCTCCACAGAACACCTCAACTGACTCGTCGACCTCCGCAGCGGCCGATACGGCGTTGGTGACGATATCCGGATCGCCCGTTGCAACCGAGACATCACCGCCGATGAGTTCTGGCGGCTCAACAGCGACCGAATCAGGACCGAGTGCCGCGGCAGCGGCGGTCTGTTGTGGGTTGTTCGCACAGACACAGGTTTCGAGGCCTGCGCGTTCGGCTGCGCGGACGGCTGCATCGATATCAGCGAGTTTGCGGCGGTTCTCCGAGTGGTTGATCAGCGTGCCGACAGCGCCAGCCTCCGAGACAGCTTCGGCGAGCGTGCTGCCGGTAAAGCTGCCGTACTGGTTGGGCGAGACGTGTTGGGCCCAGGTCTCGACGCCGGTCTCTGCGACCGCCGAAATCTGGGCGGCCTGTGGGGAGACAGCGATGCGGACGCCCGACTCCTCGGCGACTTCGTTGGCTGCTTCGGCAACAGCGATTGGATCACACGGATACGCCTTGAGGTTCACTAAGATGAACATACTCATACAACGAGTCGCCTCCGTCAAATAGGTTCAGCTTTTAGGCAGAACAGGGTGGCCGATTTGAACGGCTACTCTTTGCGCTTGACGACATCGCCGAGCGTCATCGAGCCGCTCGATCCACTCGACCAGTCGGTATCGTCGACGTCAGTTCCTTCGGTGAGCGTGATTTCGAGTTTCTTTTCGAGTTTACTCTGTACATCGTCGCTTGGGAGTATATCGCCACGTTCGAGTTTGCGGATCAGACTCGCCTTTTCGTTGAGTTGGTTGGCGAGTTCTTCCTGTGTGAGCCCGAGTGATTCGCGTCCCTCGCGGATGCGGTCGTCATAGTCGCCGGCAAGTTCGTCCATATCATCGAACATATCGCGTTTGCGCCGGGTCGATCCACCACCAGAACCGCTAGACTGAGACCCACCTGAACTCGACGATTTGCCGCTGGACGAAGACGTAGAGTACTTGCTCGTTCCGCCGGTCGACTGCTGGGTTTCGACAGTCGTGCCGAACCCTTGGCAGTTCTCGCAGAGTTCGAGTTCTGCACCCTCGACTTTGGTGGTAGTCAGCGACGACTCCTGAGAACCACACATCTCACATTGGGGCATACTCCCCGGTAGCGTTCGACCCGGTATAAACCATGCGCCGTCGACCACACTCGCCGCCCGGCAGCCGCTACAGGTCCGACCACGCACCCCAGAACCGCTGGAAGGCAGTCAGATGCCCGACAATCGCAAAGAACACCAACAGGAGTTCAATCACGCCATAACCGACAACGACTGGTCCTGAAACGACTGCCGCGACGAAGCCGGCAATAGTGATTAACACCAGCCGATCTGCCCGACCGACGAGCCCGCCGTAGGCCCGACCAAGCCCGACGGCCTGAATCTGTGTGCCGAGGTAGGATGTCATTAACACGCCGGTGACGGCCAGAAAGCCAAGCGCGAAGTTCTCGACGCCCGCAGCTAGGCCCCCAATAATTATAAGATCGGCATACCGGTCGATCACGTGATCCAGCAGATCACCAGCCTTCGAGGCGACACCCTGCTCGCGGGCGAGCGCGCCGTCGACCAGATCCAACCAGCCGTTGAGCAACACCAACACGCCACCTACTGCATACCACAGCGGCTCGCCGGCCACGAAGGCGGCAGCGGCGGCCCCTGCGACCAACAGTGACAGCACACTCACGCTGTTTGGTGTCAGTCCAAGACTGTCGGCCGCACTTACGAAAGGAGCCAAGATTCGCTCGGCCAGTGGCCGGAACGCATCAAGCGTCATGGTATAAGATACTCCGTGAAGTCGACCTCGCCGGCGCGTGGCTCGCGATCGCCCCTGATTACCGCCGCAATCTCATCGGCAACCGCATCAGGCGAGCGGTCGGTGGTGTTGAGTTCGTAGATCGCCGCTCGGCCATGGCGGTCGACGGCCTCTGTGAGCACGACATCCAGTGCCTCGCTTTCGGCGTTTTCGCGGGCCTTTTCGGGAGAATCACCTCGGTCCCGTAGTCGGCTTTCGAGTGTCGCGGGGTCACACCGCAAAACAACCACACGATCAACATCGAAGTGGTGTGCGAGGTGAGACTCAAGAATGCCGTCCCACTCACCAAGATGGGAGTCGACGGCCTCGAAATCCGTAATAAGCGAATCACGGTCGACGTCTCGGTCGCTCCACAGTTCGTGGGCTTTGATCTCGTCGTTGAGATGGATGACCGATCGATCAATTCCCCGGTCGACCAGCCGCTCGGTCGCGGTTGTTTTCCCCGTTCCCGGTGTGCCCGTCACCGCGATTCGCTGTGGATCGGTGTCGCTCACGCTGGAGCCACCTCAGCCAGAATCTCGTTTAGCGTCTCGACTGCCTGCTTCGTCTCTTCGCGCGTGCCACACGAGATTCGGACATAACCCGACAGCCCGAAGCTTGTACAATCCCGGATGATGATACCCTCGCGTTGGCTTCGTTCGGCGACTGTTTCGGCGTCGCCGACCTCTGCGAGCACGAAGTTGCCCGCGCTGTCGACGGTTGGCACGTCGAGTTCGTCGGCAAGATACTCGCGTGCCCAGCGGGCGGTTTCGACGGACGCCTCAACGTGATCGTCATCATCGAGTGCGGCAAGTGCGGCCCGGCAGGCCAGCTCGTTGGCCGCAAACGGGGTGTTAACTCGTCCATACGCGTCTGCCCACGCAGTGGGAACCGCACAGTAGCCAATTCGGAGTCCGGCGAGTCCGTAGGCTTTTGAGAACGTCCGAAGGACGGCTAGGTTGTCGTACGAATCGAGGAGCTCGATGCTGCTCGGTCGCTCGGAGTACTCACCGTAGGCTTCGTCTACCACCACCAGCGTGTGGTCGTCGACGGCCGCAAGCAGCGTTTCAATCTCTTCGCGTGCCCACTCAGTGCCAGTGGGGTTGTGCGGCGAAGTGACGTGGACGAGTCGCTCGCCACTGTAGCTATCGAGAACGATATCAGCATTTTGTGCGAAGTCGTCGGCCGCCGAAAGTTCATAGGTGGCGACTTCTCCGTGGTGGTGTCGCGCGCTCATCGAGTAGTAAGCGAAGCCCGGATCGGGGACGAGCACCGACTGGCCGGGTTCAAGCATCGCACGGGAGAGATAATCAATCGACCCGTCTGCACCCGGTGAGACCCAGATCTGATCGCTTGTTAGGTCCCACTTATTCGCTAACTTCTCGGTGAGGTCCGTGTGAGCAGCTTTGGGGTAGACGTGCAGTCCCGCTTTTGCCCGTTCGGAGACAGCCTCGATGGCTTTTGGGCTTGAGCCGTGTGGGTTTTCGTTCGACGAGAGTTTGATGAGCTCGTCGGTCTTGAGCCCGAGTTCGCGGGCGACCTCTTCGATTCCCCGGCCCGGCACGTATGGGCTGGTTGCTGAGAGATCACGTGGTTGCATAGTCGCTCAAAGCAGACGCCGCCTCTTAAGCGTGATTACACGTCTCGGCCGGCAGATAGCCGATATTGCCGGCCTGTCGACTACTCGACCACGACGTGTCCGATCAATCCTGTCTCGGATGACACTTCGACCTACTGGGCGTCGGGTATGAACACAGATGCCACAGCGTCGACCGTAGCGTTTCGAACCGTTCGGATACTGTGTCGTTCGTCGAATTCATGAACGTTCAGCTGTTTACTGAAATTCAGATGCTAACCGTTCCGATTCGCCGTTCACTGCGGTCGGCGGTCTGGGTGTTCGACCTGATCGGGCCACGGTGGTGTCGACCCGTTGAACGAGACGCTCGCTCGGCCGCTGGTTTCGTCGAAAACATGGTGGGTTCGGGGATACGCAAGCGAGAGATCCGAGTCGTCGAACGCCGCGTTGAGCACCCGCAACACCTGTGAGCGGACGCTCTTGAGATGGTACGGTTCAAACACCCAGAATCGGAGTTCGATCTCCGCACCACGCTCGCCGAATTTCGTCACGAACGCTGTCGGAGCGGCTGGATATCGGTTACCGCCCATCCTGATCGAGGGGCCGCCGTCGACGACGGCGTCGATGTTGCTGACGGCTGTCTCGGTGTCCTCGATGGCGGCTTCGAGATCGCTTTCGTAGGTAACCGTAAATGACACCGAGTGCCACGAACGTTCGTCGTCCTCGCTGTAGTTAACGACATCCCGGCTGTGAATGCTATCGTTGGGAATCAACAACGTCGTGTTTTCGAGCGTGTGGATCTTCGTATAGCGGAGTGTGATCTCCCTAATGTAGCCTAACCGGTCGGCGTCTTCGAGTTCGATCAGATCGCCGACCTCGTAGGGACGGTTGACCAGAACGAACAGCCCATTGATAAGACTGCCGAGCAGCGGCGCGAGGATGTAGGCAATCGCGGCGGTCAGCACGGTGACCGAAAGCAGGACGTTTTCGGGTTCGTACCCCAACACGTTGGCCACCGTGAACAGCGCAATCACCATCACAATCGCTCGGAACACACCGAGGAGCGTTTCGGCAACGCTAACGCGCGGAATCTGTTTGACGAACTGCGGTTTGATCAGCCGTGAGACGAGTTTCGCACCGTACCAGCTCCCCACAAGAATGAGTACGGCCGCAAGCAGCGGGGTACCCGGCCGAAGCATTTCGGGGACGAGTTGCCAAAGCGCGCCCTGGTGTAAATGAAGCATACGGTCCCTTCGCCATCGATGGCGACAGGGTTACTGTCCACCTACGACTGAGTAGTCGTCGACTACTCTCGACTGTTGGCCGTCTACTGGCTAGTTTTCGGCTGAAACCTGTACGTCGTGCTCCAGTGTCCCGATTCCTGCAATCTCGACTTCGACGTGGTCGCCATCCGACAGCGGCCCGACGCCTGCAGGTGTACCCGTTGAGATCACATCTCCCGGCTCAAGTGTGAGATACGACGTAATTTCGGCGATCAACTCGGGCACCGAAAAGAAAAACTGGTCTACCGTCGACTGTTGTTTGGTCTCGCCGTTGATGCGGAGTTCGATCGCGGCGTCTTCGGGTACTTCATCCGGTGTCGCAATGACCGGACCCATCGGTGCAGCGTTGTCGAACGCCTTCCCGCGAACCCAGTTTTGCTCTCGGTCCTGGTCGTCTCGGTTCGAGATGTCGTTCAGGCAGGTGTACCCCTCGACGACATCCATCGCTTCCTCGATAGGAACATCTCGGCACTGCTGGCCGATGATAACCGCCAACTCGGCTTCCCAGTCGACGCGCTGTTTGCCCGCCGGTAGCGTCACTGTACTCCCGTGGGAAGCGACGGTGTTTGGCGGTTTGAGAAACAAGAGTGGCCGATCAGGGATGTCTTTGCCACGTTCTGCGGCGTGGTCGGCGTAGTTGAGTCCGACACAGACGATTTTCGTGGGCTCACACGGCGCGAGGACGTCGACCGCATCCATTGCATACCGCTGGTCACCGAATCGAATTTCGTTGCCTACAAGCCTGCCACGCCGGACCATACCGGCCGGATCACGAAACCGAATAACGTGCATATCGAATGGTAGCAAGTGACTAATAAAGTGTTTCCGCCGAGTGGCCTCGTGAGTTGACGATATCCTGTAGGTCCGGATGCGCATGAAACGCAGAATCAATGGACGATTGCTTGGTCTCCCGAATTCGATCACGGACGGCCTGCCACTGTCGATGTCGACGGTTGACGACGACCGGTACGGACGCAATATCGAGTAGTTGGGCTATCGCAAGCCGGTGTTGGCCGTATCCTCGCCAGTAGAACTCGCCGTTCCGGCCGATGTCGACGTTGATCTCAGCAATCAGGCTCGCGACACTCTCAGAAATGTCGGGATCTCGTTGACCTGCGCGCTCATAGCCGTGTTCACTGAGCGATTCGTACAACGCTTCGATCTCTGCACACCGTGTTCCGAAATCCGCCCATGAGGTGTACTCCCATGCATTACCGAACCGTTCGAGTTGGTCGACGTAGGCTTCGACCAGCGTGGTTTCTTTCCACGGTGTTCCATGTTGGAAGTGTTGTCTGATCGCTTGCACCACGAGCCGATCAGCGAACGGTTCGGACTCGTGGTCCCACGAGCCGTCGACGACCCGACCCCACTGCGGATAGGGAGGCGCTTGCTCTATGAGGCTCTGGGTGATCAACGTAGGGTCGACCCAGCACACCGAATGCGGATCTGCGTCAGAGTACCGCGCTGGGGCAACTCGACGGCGGAGTCGGTGATACCTTCTTAATAGCGACAGTGGTAGTCGCCGACTACTTGGCTTGGTGAGGCCGTGCCGAATCCCAACAACCAGCCTGCCGCGGAGTTGTTTCGACCGAGAGATCGGCTCGTCCATCGTGTACGGTCGACTACTGACAGACCGTATATAAACCTGACAGGCCGTATTTAAACGATAGGCGACCAATCATAAGCGCAATCTGTCACCAGCAGAAATAGGCACTATGAGCGAGAGCAGCGACGGTCGCTCCCGACTTGCATCGTTGGCGTCGATCTCTCGGGGAGCCTCGCTGTATACGGTCGGAAAAGTCGTCTCGGACGCTGGTGAGTTCTTATTGCATCTGTTGGTTTCGCGGTGGCTGGGTGCGGCCAGCTACGGGCTGTTCGCCTACGGAAAAACGCTGGCGTTTACCGCGCTGTTGCTGACGAATCTCGGTTCGGATACATCGATTCTTAGGCATCTTCCGCAGTATGAAAACCAGCCCGCAAAACGGCGGTTTTTCCTTGGGCTCGCGTGGGTTACTTCCGCGTTGGGCGGGGCAGTTGTTGCTGGCACACTGTTCGTGTTCGCCCCGACGATCTCGGCTCTCACCCTGGCTGAGCCGCTGTTTGTCTCGGTTCTCCGATTGTTCGCACTGGTGTTGTTCGTCGACACGCTCGCCAATCTGCTGTATGCGACGTTTCGCGCTGTCGAACTCATCGAGTACGAAATCTTGGGCAAGCGACTACTCAAACCACTATTGCGGGTGGTAGGGGTCGGCGGTGTACTCGTCGTTGGTGGAGATCTGTACGGCGTTGTCGCCGCAATGGTCGTTGCCAGCGTTGTGACGGCAGTAGTCACTGCCTACCTGTTGTACTGGCGAGTCGACATCCGGCCGACGCTCCGTTCGAAAGCCGCCTCTCGGGAGTCGGTCCGAGAGTACTACAACTACTCACTGCCGCTGACTGCCAAAGAGGCCGGCACCGTCATGCAGGGGCGGATCGACGTGCTGATGGTTGGCTTCTTTCTGTCGTCGACCGCTGTCGGGATTTATAACGTCTCGGTGCTGGTCGCCAGCGTGTTGTACGTCCCGTTGTTGGCGTTCAACCAGCTGTTTCCACCGGTTGCCTCGCGGCTGTACACCGAGGGAAAGCGTACCGATCTGGAAGCTATTTATACGGTTATCACGCGCTGGATTTCTACTGCGAGTCTGTTGTTGGGACTCATTGTGGTCGTTTTCCGAACCCATATTTTGGGGCTGTTCGGCCCGGAGTTTACTGCCGGTTCGATGGTTTTGATCCTGTTCGTTGCCAGCCAACTGCTGAACGCGGCCACTGGGCCAAGCGACTACCTGCTGATGATGACCGACCATCAGTACGTTGTCATGGCAAACGAGTGGCTGTTCGGCATCGCTAACGTGGTACTCAACATCGTCTTTATCCAAGTATTTGGACTCATCGGCGCGGCCCTTGCCTCCGCGGGCGTGTTGGCCGTTCGAAACCTCGTGAAAGTAACAGAGGTATGGTTCTTCGAGCGGCTCCATCCCTACTCGTGGGCCTTCAGCAAGCCGATTGCGGCCGGCATCGTCGCTGGTGGAGGTATGCTGGCAGTTGAGACGCTTCTGGCTGGCAGTCTCGCCGTCGTGGTTGGGGTCGCCGTCGGCACCGTACTGTACGGCTGCTGTCTGTGGGTACTAGGGATCGAAGCCGTCGACTACCGGCTTTACAACGTGCTCACCGACAGTCCCAACGAGTG
>Ga0207421_10004295_pt1 | contig 16476 bp, 13 predicted proteins | sample SodLakKL_010_SED_4_FD_187542 | JGI IMG/M metagenome (GOLD analysis project Ga0207421, IMG submission 187542) | Alkaline sediment microbial communities from Lake Tanatar, Kulunda Steppe, Russia - 8KL_010_SED (SPAdes) (version 2) | ecosystem: Environmental > Aquatic > Non-marine Saline and... | reverse complement strand
ACAGTTGTCGGTTGGCCAACCTTTGCCAGACTTGTTAGAAGTGAGGTCATTTCATTAAAGGAAAGAGAATATGTCTGGGCAGCTAAAGGAATAGGTTTAAATGACATAAAGATTATGATGAATCATATTCTACCAAACTGTCTTTCTACAATTATTGTTTATGCAACTTTAGGTATAGCTTATCCAATAATAGCAGAGGCTGGCTTAAGCTTTTTAGGCCTGGGAGCAACACCACAGCAGGCAACCTGGGGCTTCCAGATGTCACTTGAGCGTCAATATATGAGAACTGCCTGGTGGGGAGTAACTTTTCCAGGTTTATCTCTTATGACAGTAGTTCTCGGTTTTAATCTGCTCGGTGATGGGCTCAGAGATATACTTGACCCAAAGATGCGGGAATAGTTTTCAAGTTTTATTAGATTGGTCAGAGTAATATTTTATATGATAAATATATAATTATATGATTTAGGGATCTCGACTGTGAGTAAGCTGACAGTCGGGATTTTTTATTGTATGTTTTATTATAGAGCAATAATATTTTTTTATTAATAAATAAGATTTTATGAAGGTATTTTATATTTTAAAGAGAATACTATTAATATGGATTATATTAGTTGGTTAATGATTAAAAGGTTTCTAATATACAAAGGAGGTTTTTATTTTTGGGAAACTCAAATCGGTTATCAAGAGAGATATTACAGATAAAATCACATATGGACTCATTGAAACCAGCAGAAAAGCGAGTTGCTGAGTATGTAATGGAACATGCTGATGAGGTAGTTTATTCTTCGATTACAAATCTGGCAAATGAAATTGGCGTCTCAGAAGCGACGATAGTTAAATTCTGTCAGCGAGTGGGGTATTCTGGTTATCAGGAACTAAAAATTATGCTGGCCAGATCTGATCGAGAATCTGATGACCAGGAGATAATTTATGGGGCAATTGAGCCTGGAGATTCAATTGGTCAGCTTAAAGATAAACTATTTCAGATCTATGATGAATCGCTCGAGAGTACACATAAGTTAATTGATGATGGTTTATATCAGAAAGTAGTGGAAAAGATTTTATCGGCTAGAAGACTTTATTTCTTTGGTTATGGGGCATCTGGAATAGTTGCAAGGGATGCTGAATTAAAGTTTGTTAGAATTGGCCTGCCAGCCATTGCTATGACTGACAGTCACAATCAAAAAACAGTGGCTTCACTATTAAAACCAGATGATTTAGTAGTGGCTATCTCTGACTCTGGACGGACAAGGGAATTAATTGAGGTTCTCGATATTCTAGATGAAATTGATTGTCAGCGGGTTGCAATCACCTCCCAGGTTGGTTCACCTGTCAGTGAAAGGTCTGAGATAACCCTGCTGACTTCTTCAAGGGAGACTCCTTATAGAGGGAGCGCAATAGCCTCAAGAATAGCCCAGCTTGCAGTGATCGATATTTTATTTCTGGCGACAGCACTTGCAAATCATGATGAAACAACTGCAGCTTTGCAAAAGACTAGAGAAGCAATGCAGATCAGCAAAGAGTAGAGACTGGAGGATATAACATAAAATGATAATAAAAGAACTAAAAAAAGTTGAAGATTTAGATGCAGGAATTAAACTATGGAACAAGAATTATACTAAATATAGCCTTGAAAGAGATTTATATCGTCAGAATTTGCTGGCTCCATATTCAGGCCTTCAGATTAGATTATTTGGAGGTTTTGAGAATAACAGGCTAATAGCTTTTGCAGCTATCAAGCAGCCAGTTGAGGAGCTAACTAATTATGTTGGCCCAGAAAGAGGCTGGATTTCTCTGCTTGTTGCTGAAAGTGGAGCTGGTTCTACTGACTGGAAAGAACTGCTAGCTTATGTCACTAAAGAACTTAAAAATTTTGGAGCTAGATTTATTAGTTATGGCCAGGATCCCCAGAACTTCCTGCCTGGATTGCCAGTAGATTATGAATCTGAAAAGACTGCCTGGTTAGAAGCAGGTTTTCAGGATGCTGGTCTGGAATCTGATCTAAGAAGAGTTTATAAATCAGAGCCTGATGCTAGAGACTTTTCCGATGATAGTTATCTGGTTCGTCAGGCAGAAGTGACTGACAGGAGAAATTTATTAGAATTTTTAAAAGAAGAGTTTCCAGGCCGCTGGCAGTATGAAGCTGAAAATATTAGTTGCTGGCCTGGGGGTATTCAGGATTATTATTTACTATTAAAGAAAAAGGCCATTATAGGTTTTGCCAGAACTAATCGCCAGGATGGGTTTTATAGAGGCCCTAATGTTAATTTTGGAGGTGTTTCTGGAGAGACATTTGCAGGATTAGGCCCTCTAGGTATTGCTGAAAACTGGCGAGGTCAGGGTTTAAGCACTCCTTTTTTACAGCAGATTTTAAAACAATTGTATAATGATGGATATAAAGAGATAACAATCGACTGGACTACTCTTGTAGAATATTATAAAAGATTTGGTTATGAAGTTGTTCATAAATATATTCCTCTCCAGAAGGAGTTGAATTAAAAATGAGAAATTACTTTAAAAAGCAGGTTTCTCGTAAGGGCAAAGCTTCAAAGATTTCCAGCTCCAAAAAAGCCAGGGATTATAATTTAAAACTAGATAAAGTTGCCTGTAATGAAATTAATCAATTTATGGAAACTGCAGTCGAGTCAGGTGTTTTTCCTGGTGCTGTTTTAGGTATTGCCCAGGGAGATAAATTGATTTATAGTCAGGCATTTGGCAGGAAATCATATGATGACGATTCCAGGGTTAAACTTGATACAGTGTATGATCTAGCCTCGTTGACAAAGGTTTTAATAACTACAACCGGGATTATGCAATTAAATGAAACAGGGAGGCTAAATCTCCATGATTATTTAAAAGACTTTTTTCCTGAGATAAGTAAAGAGCTTGAAGATATAAGGGTTGATCAGTTAATGACCCATACCTCTGGTCTGCCAGCAATAGTTCAGTTATGGAAAGAGCCTGGAGATAAAGAGGCAGTTCTGGAATATCTATTGAATTTAGAACCAGAAGCTGAGCCAGGTCAACAGATTGTTTATAGTGATCCTAATTTCTTACTTTTAGGTTTTATTATAGAGAAAATTTTAGGTTTAAGCCTTGATGAATATGCCAGAGAATATATAATTGGTCCTGCTGGCCTTAAAAAGACTGGCTTTAATCCATTAGATAATATTGAAGATCTGACAAAGGAAAATATTGCTCCAACTGAATATTGTGACTGGCGGGAGAAACAGATTCACGGTGAGGTTCATGATGAGAATTGTGCTTTTCTTGACGGTGTTAGTGGCCAGGCCGGTTTATTTTCAAATGTTAATGATTTAGTTAAACTGGTGGCAATGATCTTTAACCAGGATGAAAAGGAAATTAATCTTTTATCACCGGCCAGCAGTAGAATCCTGGCCAGGACTTATACCAGAAAGAATGGTGAAAGACGAGGGTTAGGCTGGGATAAAGGAGGCAATATTAGGTCTTCATCTGGAATATACTTTGGCAGTAAAGCCTCTGGTCATACTGGCTTTACTGGAACATCAATCTGGACATTGCCAGAGAGTGGATTGACTGTGATTCTGCTTTCAAACAGAGTTAATGGTGGCAGAGAGAACCAGGAGATTATTAAACTAAGGCCTAGATTGCACAATTTGATTTATAGCTTACTGAGTGAGGACAATCATAATACTGAGCCGATTGGATTTCAGATAGCTAGAGATAATGACAATAATGATTTTTCTTCAGGATTAAAGGAGAGATAAGATGTTAAAGATTGCTGGAATAATGTCAGGTACATCTTTAGATGGGATTGATGTGGCAATAATTGAAACTGATAGGTTCGAGAGCTCTAAAGTAGAAATTATAGATTATTTTCAAAAAGAATATCCTGCAGAAATAAGAGAAAGAATTGATAAGATGATAAATAATCGTCACCTGGATGCAGGGATGGTTTTAGAAGAAGTAGCCAGTTTGAACCTGAAGCTTGGAGAACTCTATGCTGAGGCAGTCAGGACAGCCAGTTCTAAGGCTGGACTTCAATTATCAGAACTTGATTTAATTGGCTGTCATGGCCAGACTGTTTTTCATAAACCTGGTGGCAGCAAGACTGTAAGCCTCCAGCTTGGTTCTGGATCTGTTATAGCTGAGCGGACCGGTGTTGACACAATTACTAATTTTAGGCTTAAAGACATCGCTGCCGGTGGGGAAGGAGCTCCCCTTGTGCCATTAATTGATTTTTTATTATATCGAAGCAGCCACAGCCATCGCTTTTTAGTAAATATAGGCGGAATTGCCAACTATACCTGGCTGCCAGCTGATTGCAATCGCAGGGATGTTAGAGGGAGTGATACTGGTCCAGGTAATATGATGATAGATGCTGGAGTTCAGTTACTAACTGATGGTAAGTCGAATTACGATAAAGATGGAGCTATGGCCAGCCAGGGTGAGCTCGATCAGATTTTATATGACCGTCTTTTTAAGCATGAATTTTTTGATAGAGCATACCCACGATCAACAGGACGGTATGATTTTGGCAGACAATATACTGAGAAAATGGTAAAAGAGGCTTATGCTAGAGGTGTAAAAGATATTGATATTATAAGGACTTTAACAGAGTTTACTGCCAGTTCTCTGGTAGAAAGTTTTCAGGAGGAACTTGCTTCAGAAGAAATGATAACTTTAAAAAAGTCTGACTGTCTTGAGGTTATTATAAGTGGCGGTGGGAGTCATAATACAACTCTCCTTGAGTTAATTGAAAAAGAGATATCTGAAAGATTCCATAATTACCGAACTGACTTGATTTCTCTTGCAGATAAAGATTATAGTCAATATGATATTCCGGCAATAGATGCCGATCAGAAAGAGGCTGTGGCCTTTGCACTTTTAGCCCGGGAATCTATCATGAAAAGACAGGGAAATCTTCCTTCTGTTACCGGGGCAAAAAACCCTGTGATTACAGGAGATCTGACACCTGGTGATACCGTTGACTTTGAATAGATGCTTTTTATCATCTAGATATATGTTATAATTAATCTAATCTTAGGTAAAAAGTTTGATTAAGTATATAAAAGGAGAGATATCATGGAAGGAAATCAGGGAACTGCTGCTTCTCCTGGAATTGCCATTGGCCAGGCTCTTATCCAGGAAAGACATGAATTTCAGTTTGTTCAAAAAGATATAGAAGAGGCAGAATCTGAACTTGAGATTAAAAGATTTTATCAGGCAATTGCTGAAGGTAAAGAGGATGTAAAGGATTTGAGGCATAAGGTTAAAAAAGAAGTGGGCGCCCAGGAGTCAGAGATATTTACAACCCATATTCAGATAATGAATGACCCAGAATTTCATAATTTAGTTGAAAAAATTATTAGAGAGGAACAGGTAACTGCTGAAGTTGCCGTTCAAAGGGTTATTAGAAATTTTGCTGCTCAATTTGCTGAAATGGAAGAAAGTTATATTAATGCCAGAGAGACAGATATAAAAGATATTGGAGATAGAATTTTAAGATTGCTCCAGGGAATGGAACTTGATCAGAGCTTGATTGAAGATGAAGTCATTTTAGTTTCCTATGAACTTACTCCCTCAGAGATCGCCAGGTTAGATACAAATCGTGTTATGGGGATTGTTCTGGCTGAGGGTTCAAGAACCTCCCATACAGCAATTCTTGCCAGATCTCTCGAGATCCCAACGGTTGTGGGCCTTGGAGCTGAGGTTATCAGCCAGATAGGCCAGGGAGATGAATTAATCGTTGATGGCGATGATGGTTTGATTTTTATCTCCCCAGATGAAAAGACAATTTCTAACTATAAAAAAAGATATCAGGAACTGGAACTCCGGGAAAAAGAGTTAGAGAAATATAAAGATATGAAACTGGAGAGAAAAGATGGCAGGAGAGTTTATGTAAATGCCAATATAGGCGGTACAGTCGATCTCGGGCCGATGCTGGCCAGAGGTGCTGATGGAATAGGACTTTTTCGCACTGAGTTTCTCTTTTTAGATAGAGATGACCTCCCAGGTGAAGAAGAGCAGTTTCAGATTTATAAAGAAGTAGTTGAAAAAGTGGGAGATCGTCCAGTTGTAATCAGGACAGTGGATATCGGTTCAGATAAAAAACCTGAATACCTTGAATTTCCAGAAGAGATAAATCCAGCGATGGGTTATCGGGGGATTAGAATTTCTCTTAATAATAAAGATTTCTTTAAAACTCAGCTTAGAGCAATTTTAAGGGCATCTAAATTTGGAAATGTTAAGATAATGTATCCGATGATTTCAGCTATTGAAGAGGTCCGCAATGCCAATAGTGTACTCCGTCAATCCAGGCTGGAATTATTAGAAGAGGATGTTGAGATTGGAGATCCAGAAATAGGGATCATGATTGAAGTGCCCTCTGCTGTTGCAATGGTCAGAGAACTGGCTGAAGAAGTTGATTTTTTAAGTATAGGTACCAATGATTTAGTCCAGTATACTCTGGCGGTAGATAGAACTAATGAGAAGATTAAAGATCAGTTTACTCCTTATCATCCGGCGATTCTAAGAATGATTACCAGAGTAGCTGCTGCTGGTAGAGAGTTTGATATACCTGTGGCCATGTGTGGAGAGGCAGCTGGTGATAAGTTACTAATTCCATTCTGGCTTGGAATTGGTATAGATCAATTAAGTATGAGCCCGGTCTCTATTCTTCCAGCCAAAGAGACAATAAATAAGTGGCTCAATCGAGACAAAACAGAATTAATTCAGAAAGTTTTACAGATGCCAACAGTAGCGGAAATTCAATACTATCTGTCAAGGAGGGAATAATTATGTATATGAAATTATTAGAAGAGCGGAGAAGTATTCGTAAATATAAGAATCAGGAGATTGAAGGTGAAAAGATTCAATCTCTGCTCCAGGCAGCCTTGCTTTCGCCTACATCCCGGGGAAGTCAGCCCTGGCAGTTTGTTCAGGTTGATGATAAAGACCTCCTCCAGGAGTTATCTGAAGCTAAAGCAGGAGGTTCATCATTTTTAGCCGGGGCAACGCTAGCAATTGTAATAGCTGCAGACCCTGAAATTAGCGATGTCTGGGTTGAAGACTGTTCGATTGCAGCTACCAATATTCAGATGGAAGCTGTTGATTTAGATCTTGGCTCCTGCTGGATTCAGATTAGAAAAAGGCAGCGGCAGGACGGCAGTGATTCAGAAGAGTATGTTAAGGATGTATTGAATTTACCAAATAAATTAAGAGTTGATTCGATTATTGCCCTGGGTTACCCGGATGAAGAAAAAGAAAAGTATGATCTTGACGATCTACCATATAATAAAATCCATTATAATCGCTATGGTCATGAGGTTCCTGAGTAAAAATAATAATTTTATATCTAAAAAACTTTGCCCCTGTAGAGATCTTGCAGGGGCAATTTTAATCCACACAAAGTATAAATATACATGAAAAAGTGTATATAATACTAAATTCTTTTGTGGTATAATTAACTTGAGGAGGTGAAAAGATGAAAACCCAGGAGATTCTTTTAGAACTTCTGCATAATATCCAGGAGACCTATGGTTATATTCCAGAAGTGGAGATTGACAAACTGGCAGAGAAATACAATCGTCCCCGAGCTGAACTGTATGGCGTGATAAAGTTTTACTCTCTATTTCATACTGAACCGACAGGCAAATATATTGTTAGAATCTGTGATAGCTTATCCTGTTATTTGCACGATTCTCATCAACTTGTAGAATCGGTCTCAGAGTACCTTGGCCTGGAGAATGGAGAGACAAGTGAAGATAGACTATTTACCCTGGAGATTGTTGAATGTCTCGGCTATTGTGGTGAAGGCCCGGTGATGATGGTTAATGATGAAATCTATACCCATCTTACACCTGGTCAGGCATTAAAGATTTTAAAGAAAGTCAATTAAATTCAGGAGGGGATTTCATTGGTTACTGAGCATAAATTATTAATGGGCCCTCCGCTATTAAAAGCAGAAGAATATGATTTTAAAGGTTTACAAAAAGCTTTAAAGCTGAGGCCTGAAGGGATTATTGATGAGATTAAGAAGTCAGGTTTAAAGGGCCGGGGTGGAGCAGGATTTCCAACTGGAGTAAAATGGGAGCTGGCATTAGCAGAAACTGGAGAGAAAAAATATATTATCTGTAATGCAGATGAAGGTGAACCAGGCACATTTAAGGACAGGTATCTTTTAGAAGAAAGACCACTCAAGGTTTTAGAGGGTATTTTAATTGCTGCCAGAGCGATTGGAGCAAATGAGGGTTTTATTTATATTAGAGGAGAGTATACTGAGCCAATAAAAATTTTTAAAAAAACTATAGAAGAAGCAGAGAAGCAAGGAGTTTTAGGAGATAACATCTTTGGCTCAGATTTTAATTTTAAATTAACTTTAGTTCGGGGCGGTGGAGCATATGTCTGTGGTGATGAAACTTCCTTGATTAATTCGATTGAGGGTAAGCGAGGTATTTCCAGAATAAAACCACCATATCCTATTCAAGCAGGCTTATTTGACAGGCCAACAGTTGTTAATAATGTTGAGAGTCTGGCAGCTGCAGCTGAAATAATTAATCAGGGTGCAGATTATTATACTGGGCTTGGAACAAAAAATAGTCGGGGAACTAAATTAATCTGCCTCAGTGGAGATATTGAAAAACCTGGAGTTTATGAAGTTGAGTTTGGTTCAACAACTCTCAGAGATATTCTATATGAACTTGGAGGAGGACCGTTAAAGGATGATAGCTTTAAATTCATTATTCCTGGAGGACTTTCAACTGCAGCCTTAACTATTGAAGAATTAGATTGTCAGTATAGTTATGAGGGCATTGAAGCTGCCGGTTCCAGTCTTGGTTCAGGGGCAATTATAGCAATCGGTCAGAAGCACCAGCTATTAGAAATCCTGCAGAGAGTTGGGCGTTTTTATATGGATGAAACCTGTGGAACCTGTTTTCCCTGCCGGGAGGGGAATCGCCATATAGATTATATTTTCAAAAAGCATCATAATGGCAAATTTTATCAGGAAGATGTAGATATTTTAGCTGATATTGGCAAGGCAATTTCAGGGGCTGCCCGCTGTGGCCTGGGACAGACTTCATTATCTCTGGCTAGATCATTATTTTATAAATTTCCTGAAGAGTTGATTATTGGAGGTGGTCAGAGATGATCAAGTTGATTATTGATAATCAAGAAATCAGCGTTGAACCTGGAACAACTATTTTGGAAGCTGCTAGAGCAGCTAAAGTTAAGATTCCAACACTCTGTTATGAGGAAGAACTTTCTGTCTTTGGTGGCTGCCGTCTCTGCATCGTTGAAGTCGATAATAAAGATAGCTTAATGCCTGCCTGTGCCACTGAAGCTGAGGATGGCATGGTTATTAGAACCCACACTCCTAAAGTCAGAGATATTAGACAAACCATTTTTGAGATGATTATAGCTTCACATGATATTAGCTGTGAGCTCAACTGTTTGACCTGTTCCAGAGCTTCTAGTTGTGAATTGAGAGAGGTAGCTGAAGACATTGGAGTTACAAGGATGAGACTGGATCCAATTATTAGAGGTCATAGCAAAGATTTTTCCAGCTATGCTATTGCCAGAGAACCTAATAAATGTATAACCTGTGACCGATGCATCAGAAAATGTCAGGAGATTCAGGGGATCGGGATCTTTGCAAATGCAGGCCGGGGTCCTGAGACAATAGTTACAACCTTTGAAGATAGAGGCATTGGAAATGTGGAATGTACAAACTGTGGCCAGTGCATTATCTCCTGCCCGACGGGTGCGCTTCATGAAGTTTATCATTATGATAAGGTCTGGGAAGCTCTATATGATGAGAGCAAACATGTTATTGTCCAGACTGCCCCTTCAGTCAGGGTAGCTATTGCTGAATCCTTTGGGGCAGAGCCTGGTACAGTTGCAACAGGTCAACTGGTTGCAGGTTTAAGAAGACTCGGTTTTGACAGAGTTTTTGATACTAATTTTACAGCTGATCTGACAATTATGGAAGAAGCAACTGAAGTCGTTAAAAGAATAACTGAAAATCAAGATCTACCAGTTTTTACATCCTGTAGCCCGGGCTGGATTAAATTTATAGAACATTTTTATCCTGAATATTTAGGGCATCTTTCAACAGCTAAATCTCCACAACAGATGTTTGGAGCAATTGCAAAAAGCTATTATGCTGAAGAATCAGGGATACCGAGGGAAGATATTGTTTCTGTTTCAATAATGCCCTGTACTGCCAAGAAATTTGAGGCTCAGCGGCCTGAAATGGGTGATGATGTAGATTATGTTCTGACAACCAGAGAGGCAGCAATGATGTTTAAGTCAGCAGGACTTAACCTCTGTGAGCAGGATGAATCAGACTATGACGAACTACTGGGCTTTTCCAGCGGCGCTGCAGATATTTTTGGAAATACCGGTGGAGTAATGGAAGCTGCTTTAAGAACAGCCTATCATATTATAACAGGTGAAGAACTTGAAGATATTGAAATCAATGCTGTTAGAGGTTTAGAGGGGATTAAAGAGGCCAGTATTAAGATTACTGATGATCTTACAGTGAATGTAGCTGTTGCTAATGGACTGGCTAATGCCCATAGAGTTATGGAGATGCTTAAAGAGGGTAAAGAATATCATTTTATAGAATTCATGGCCTGCCCAGGTGGCTGTATTGGTGGAGGTGGCCAGCCGCTGCCGACTGGAAATACTACCAGACAGGAAGTCCGAGAAAAGAGGCAGAAAGCTTTATACCAAATAGATCATACTAAAAAGATTCGCCGTTCCCATGATAATCCAATGATCAAAAAATTATATGCTGATTATTTAGGAGAGCCTGGAAGTCATAAAGCACATGATTTACTTCATACAAAATATACAGCTAGAGGAATAAAATAAAGTTATTTTTAAATTTTTAACTTGCTAAATTACTAAAAATTAGTATATAATTAAAGTATAAGAGTTAATAATGCTTATATTCAGTTAGTCATAATTACAGGGGGAAATAAATTCATGGATTCAGAGTTTCGTTTAGAACAGGATTCACTAGGAGAAGTTAAGGTTCCCAAAAAAGTTTATTATGGTGCTCAGACAGAACGCTCAAGAAATAATTTTCCAATTGGTAAAGAAAAGATACCAGAGGAGGTAATAAAAGCTTATGGCATGGTCAAACTGGCTGCAGCCAGGGCCAACCATCAATTAGGTAAACTTTCAGAGGAGAAATTAGAACTTATTGAAAGAGTTACAGAAGAAATAATTACTGGCAGGCTGGATGACCATTTTCCATTAGTTGTCTGGCAGACAGGTTCTGGAACCCAGACCAATATGAATGTCAATGAAGTTATCAGTAATCGGGCTTCAGAGATTGCAGGCAATGAACAAGGATCTCATGATCCCCTTCATCCTAATGATGATGTGAACATGTCTCAATCATCCAATGATACTTTCCCGACAGCAATGTCTGTCGCCGCTACCCTAGCTATTGGAAAAAAATTAAAACCGGCCTTAGAAAATTTTCATGAAACCTTAGAAGAGAAGTCTGAAGAATTTTCAGACCAGATTAAAACTGGTAGAACCCATCTAATGGATGCAACCCCGGTCAGCCTGGGCCAGGAATTTTCAGGTTATGCCAGCCAGGTACAACACGGACTTGGTCATCTTGAAGATAGTCTTGCTCATCTAAAGGAATTGGCTATTGGAGGTACAGCAGTCGGCACCGGGTTAAATACTCCGGAAGGTTTTGACAATGAAGTTGTATCCAATCTTAATCAACTGACAGGATTTAACTTTAAAGCAGCCCCAAATAAATTTGAAGCCATCGCTGCCCATGATAGCATTGTTAATTGTAGCGGGGCTTTAAAAACAATTGCAACCAGCCTTATTAAAATTGCCAATGATATTCGCTGGCTGGCATCTGGTCCCCGTTGTGGTCTGGCAGAAATAGAAATCCCGGCTAATGAACCAGGGAGTTCAATTATGCCAGGTAAGATAAATCCAACCCAGGCAGAAGCCCTGCTCCAGGTTTCTTATCAGGTAGTTGGAAATGATACAGTAATAAATCTGGCAGGTTCCAGTGGCAATTTTGAGCTTAATGTTGCCAAACCAGTTATGATTTATAATTTATTGCAGAGCATTAATCTCCTGGCAGATGCCGTAAAATCCTTTGAGAAAAGATGTCTTAAAGGAGTTAAACCTCTTTCAAAAAATTTAAGTAAATATCTCAACCGCTCATTAATGCTGGTGACAGCTCTAACTCCATTAATTGGTTATGAGAAAGCTGCAGAGATTGCAAACAAGGCACACAGAGAAAGTAAAACTTTAAAAGAGGTAGCTGTTGGGGATGGTTATCTGACTGAAGAAGAGTTCGAAAAAAATGTTGATCCTGGCAGTATGATCTAATTTAATCATTATTTTATAGAATTTATTCCATAAAGTAAGGAGTTGATGATAATGCCTACCTGGTTTAGGTGCCCTGAATGTGGTGCAGAATATTATACCGCAGCAACGATTAACTCCAGTGAAGAAGAATCATGTGCTGAGTGCAAGGCAATCTTAGAACTTTATTACTCAAAGGATGACTTTGAAAAACATCGATATCAATCAAGTGCAGGAGATAAAATTGATTAATATTTTCCCACCACCCTTAAACAGGGTGGTTTTATTTTTGAAAAAATATTTATTTAAATAGATAAAATTGTTAACTAGTAACTTTTATTGTTAATTATTAAAGTATATAATAAAAAAATCAAGATAATAAACAGGGGGTATTTAAAATGAAAAAATTAAGTAGGTTAAACAAAATCGGTCAAATAGGTTTAGTTTTTGCTCTTGTATTATTTTTATTTAGTCCAGCTTTAAATTTAACTGTAGATGCCCATTCTCATCAGATGGATATAGTAGAGACTGCTCAAGATGCTGGTGGTTTCACAACACTTCTTGCAGCTGCAGAGGAGGCAGGATTAGTTGATGCATTAAAAGGTGAAGGTCCTTTAACTGTTTTTGCACCTAATGATGAAGCATTTAATCAGTTTTTAGAAGAAGCTGGTTTAACAGCTGAAGAGCTTCTTGGTGATCCAAGATTAGGTAATATCCTTAAGTTCCATGTTGTTCCAGGCAAAGTAATGTCTACAGACCTTGAAGATGGTATATCAGCTGAGACACTTTTAAGCCCACAGGAAATAGATATCTCCATTAATGATGGAGTATTTTTAAATGATAATATTCAGGTTATAGCCCCGGACATTGAAGCAAGTAATGGAGTAATTCATGTAATTGATGGAGTTTTATGGCCAGCTGATATTGTTGAGACAGCAGTGGCTGCCGGATTTGATACTCTTGTTACAGCTGTAGAAAGAGCAGGTTTAGTTGAAGCCCTAAAAGGTCCAGGTCTCTTTACAGTTTTTGCTCCAATTGATGAAGCCTTTGAGGCATTACCATCAGGAGTATTAGAAGAACTTTTAGATAATCCAGAAGACTTAGCCGATGTTTTATTATTCCATGTGGTTTCAGGCCAGGTTATGGCAGAAACTGTTGTTGGTTTAGATGGCCAGGAAGTTGAAACCCTTTTAGGTGAAACAATTGAAATAACAATAGATGGTGGCGAGGTATTTCTAGGACAACCTAAAGTAACAAGAACAGATATCCAGACATTAAATGGTGTAATCCATGTAATTGATTTAGTTCTTGTCCCTTAATAATTAATATAATAAAATATAGGTTAATTAAAAAATCCAGTTGTGAAATACCTGCTGGATTTTTTGCTTGAAATAAAGAAAGCAATAAAAATATATAATTAAGTGGTTACCAAAAAGCAGGAGAATCCATTGATTTACTGAATTAATATAATACAGGAAAAAATATCAGCCACAGGAGGCAGATAAAATGAAATTAGATGAATTTAATTATCTTGATAACCCTTATAAATCACAGAGAATGACAGTTTTTGGCACTAACGGTATGGTGGCAACTTCTCAGCCGCTGGCAGCCCAGGCCGGCTTGTCAGTTCTTCGTCGTGGCGGGAATGCAGTTGATGCAGCAGTAGCCACAGCAGCGGCTCTGACAGTTTTAGAGCCAACCTCAAATGGTATTGGTTCTGATGCCTTTGCAATAGTCTGGGTAGATGGCAAGCTCCATGGCTTAAATAGTAGCGGACAGGCCCCGGCAGCTATTTCCAGAGAAAAAATCAAAGAACTCGGCCATGATAAGATGCCTAAATATGGATTAACGCCGGTAACAGTCCCAGGGGCTCCAGCAGCCTGGGCAGCTTTAAGCTATCGATTCGGCAAATTGCCATTAATAGAAGTTCTAAGTGAAGCTATCAGATACGCAGAAAACGGATTCCCGGTATCACCAGTAACAGCAGCAGCCTGGCAGCGGGCAGCCAAAGTTTATAAAAAGAAGCTTGATGGGGATGAATTTGAGAGCTGGTTTAAAACATTTACTGATAAAAATGGCAATGCCCCCGGGGCTGGAGAAACCTGGCGCTCCTTTGATCATGCAGCGACTCTAAAATCAATAGCCCACACAGGTGCAGAAAGCTTTTATAATGGAGAAATTGCAGAGAAGATTGATGAATTTTCCCAGCAGCATAATGGATTTATACGAGGAGATGACATGGCCAGTTTCAAGCCAGAATGGGTAGAACCTCTATCTGTAAATTATCGAGGTTATGACATCTGGGAACTCCCCCCTAATGGCCAGGGTATCATAGCTTTAATAGCTTTAAATATCCTAAAGGAATTCAAATTGGAAGGATTAAGCCAGTTAGAAAAATATCATAAATCAATTGAAGCCCTAAAGCTTGCCTTTGCAGATGGCCATAAATATATAACTGATCCAGACAAGATGTCACTAAAACCAGAAGAGCTCCTCAGCCAGGAATATGCAGAAAAGAGAAGTCAATTAATCGGCCAGGAAGCTCTAACACCAGAACCAGGCCAGCCACCAAAGGGAGGAACTGTCTATCTCGCCGCGGCAGATAGAGATGGCCAGATGGTATCATTCATCCAGAGCAACTATATGGGCTTCGGCTCAGGAATAGTTGTACCTGGCACAGGAATAGCATTGCAGAACCGTGGCCATACCTTTAGCCTTGATCCAGAACATGACAATAGCCTGGAGCCTGGCAAACGGACCTATCACACAATTATTCCTGGCTTTATGACTAAAGATAATAAACCTATCGGCCCATTTGGAGTTATGGGTGGCTTCATGCAGCCCCAGGGTCACCTTCAGGTTATCATGAATACCATAGATAGAGGCTTTAATCCCCAGGCAGCCCTGGACGCCCCCCGCTGGCAATGGACAGAAGGCAAAAAAATAAAAGTTGAAAGCAACTTTCCAACCAGAGAAGCAACTTTGCTGGCAGATAAAGGCCATGAAATCCAGGTCTCATTATCATCAGGCAGCTTTGGCAGAGGCCAGATCATCTGGAAAGATGAAGATACTGGAGTACTGGCAGGTGCAACAGAACCAAGGACAGACGGTACTGTGGCAGCATTTTAGTGCTAATCATAAAAATTACTAATATTAATCTTCTATTTATGCAGGAGTTTATCAATATATAAAGAATATATTATTATAACGTATATATTTATACAATTAATACACCATTATGGTAAAGATTATATAATAGTAGCTATTTAAATTTCAGGAAGGGGTAACCTTTATGGCAAAAACTATCACAGTTGTAGGTGGTGGACTTGGAGGCCTTTCAGCAGCCATATCCCTGGCTGCAGATGGGCATCAGGTCAGATTATTTGAGAAAAACCAGCATTTAGGAGGCAAGCTCAACCAGGATACTATTGATGGTTTCACATTTGACCTGGGCCCCTCAATCCTGACAATGCCCCATATCTTCAAGAAATTATTTGAGCTCCACAACCAGGATATGGGTGATTTTTTAGAAATCCAGAGATTAGATTTAGAATGGCGCTCATTTTTTGAAGATGGAACAGTTATTGACCTTTATTCAGATCTTGGAGAGATGCTTGAAGAAAACAAAGATTTAGACTCTAAAGATATTGAAGAAATCAAAAATTATCTCGATTATGCAGGTGGCATCAGTGATTTAGTAGAAGAAGGCTATTTTGCTGAAGGCCTTGATACCCTGGGCCAGGTTCTAAAATATTATGGACCGATAAAAGCCTTTCGTGGTCTTGATTATTTTTCAACAATGGCAGATGGCGTTGCAAAAAGAATTAATAATCCTTATCTGCAGCATATCTATAATTTTTTTATAAAATATGTTGGTTCATCGCCCTATCAAGCTCCGGCAGTTTTAAATATGCTGCCCTATATCCAATACAAATACGGACTCTGGTATGTGCCTGGCGGCCTCTTTAGAATTTCAGAAGCCCTCCAGCAGTTAGCTGCCGGTATTGACAACCTTGAACTTAACACCGGCAGCGAGGTCGTTGGCATTGAAAAAACTGGAGATAAAATAGATGGAGTTATTCTTGAAAATGGCCAGCTAATTAAAAGCGATTATATAGTTTCTAATATGGAAGTTATTCC
>Ga0207421_10004294_pt1 | contig 16477 bp, 18 predicted proteins | sample SodLakKL_010_SED_4_FD_187542 | JGI IMG/M metagenome (GOLD analysis project Ga0207421, IMG submission 187542) | Alkaline sediment microbial communities from Lake Tanatar, Kulunda Steppe, Russia - 8KL_010_SED (SPAdes) (version 2) | ecosystem: Environmental > Aquatic > Non-marine Saline and... | reverse complement strand
ACAAGCATTTCAAGCGGATTTTGCCGCTCATAGTCTGAATTACAGTCATTGAACTTGTAGAAATTCAGAGATTTCACAACTTTACTTGCTTAAAATGGCAAAACCGCTTAAATACTGAGCCGTTAAGTGGCTCAATAAAACTTATCTTCCCTCGTTGAAATGTAAGTACATTGTAATTATATTGTAATGTCAAAACACACAACATGGAAGCCATGAAAACAAAATTAATTCGTATTGGGAATTCCCAGGGGGTTCGAATTCCAAAGCCTCTGATTGAAGAAAGTGGAATTACCGAAGAAATCGAGATGATTCTCAGAGACAATGAAATTGTTCTTCGCTCTGCTGAAACAACTCGTAAAGACTGGGAAGAGTCCTTCGAAAAGATGGCTGAACAAGGTGATGATGCTTTATTGGATCAGGAAGAAATAGAAAAACCATCCGACTGGGACGAAACTGAGTGGACATGGTAGAAAGAAACCCGGCCCGAAGGTTTGAAGTACATCTGATTTCACTCGATCCGACAAAAGGATCTGAAATCATGAAAACCCGTCCCTGCGTAATCATTTCTCCCGATGAAATGAATAAGCATATCAGAACCATCATCATCGCACCGATGACTTCCACAATCAAAAATTATCCAACGCGGGTCACGACTACATTTCAAGGAAAAAAAGGGCAAGTAGTTTTAGATCAAATTCGTACTGTAGATAAAAGCCGTTTGATCAAAAAACTTGGCTCCATCAGTAGTTCTGCCGAAGAGAAAGTACTCAGTGTGTTGCAGGAGATGTTTGCCCCGTAGATTCGCCCACTAAATCGAGTAGACGGCCGTGAGCAATATGCCCACGGTGCGCCTCTTGCCATCGGTTATAACTTCGGGGCACACCACCGTACGTCACGCCACGGCGTGATACGGCGGTTCGTTATCCATCATTTCAACCGCTCTTTTCACCGGTTGAAGCTATCTCCTACTTTCATACTGGGCTACATGGCGGCCGGAAATCTTTCCGTTTCGCCGCCTTGCTCCCAATTCAATTTCAAAGAGGACAACGTTCAGCCCTTCCTCCGGATTCTAACCGAAGTACTATGGCTTTGGCTGACTTCCTGACTCTATAAGCTGTCAGGATCTCCCCGGGTAAGGGTGCCTTCTTTCCTCCAATGCCTGCCGCATCTACTTAATGAGCCATCACCTTTTGGTGTTCTGGACATCATCCCGCTGCTGCGGGACTCATCCAGCTCATTAAGCCTCTTATACGGTTCTGCCCTTGGCATCCCGATGGGGCTGTTCGTCAGTACCGGAGTTTGCGCCGCAGGCATCCCGTTGGGGCAGTCTCGCTTCCTTTGGCATAGCCATCCCTTATTGGTGCTACAGCCCTGGTTCATGACCTTTCAGTTGTCACAAGAAATACGCAGGACATGGAAGGTTCGGGAGTTGAAGTGATTAATCCCTGGCGCTATGAACCGAACACATAACCAGTGTTTCGCTTCGCGTGCAAAAGATGTGCCTGCAGACCGGTTCTGTTTTCTTGCTGAACTTTTGAGTTAATGGTCCTACCGCAGAAATGCCGCACCGTTATGTAACCTCACGTCTCATTTGTTCCCAATAGTGGAACTTTCTATATTTGTCTATGCGAGTATTTGCCCGAAAGACATTACGTGAGTTTTGGAACAATCATTCGGATAGCGAAGATGCATTGAAGGCATGGTCTTCTGAAGCAGGAAATTCCAAATGGGAATCACCTTCCGACATTAAGAAAAAATATCCACATGCCAGTATTCTTCCTGACAATCGGGTGGTTTTTAACAGCAAGGGCAATACCTATCGGTTAGTAGTTAAAATTAATTATGACTACGGACAGGTGTTCATCCGTTTTGTAGGTGCTCATGCCGAATACGACAAAATTGATGCAACGACAATTTAAAACGGAACTTAACAATGCAGATTCATCCAATACATACCGAAAAAGATTATGAAAATGCTTTAGCCCGAATTGAAGAAATTTTTGATGCTAAATCAGGTACGAAAGAGGGTGATGAGTTGGAAATTCTTGGCATTTTAGTTGATGAATACGAGAAAAAGCATTTCCCTCTTGAAGCTCCAAAACCAGTAGAAGCGATAAAATTTCGAATGGAACAGCTTGGAATGGAGCAAAAAGATTTGGCAAAACTTTTGGGTTCAAAATCCCGGGCAAGTGAAATTTTATCTGGTAAGCGATCACTTTCGCTTCGACAAATTAAGATCTTATACCGGAAACTTGGAATCCCGGCTGAAGTTTTAATCCAAGAGTCAGAACCGGTTACATAACATATATATGGCCTCCAATGTCAAGTGGCAATAGGTCTCCCTGGCGAGAAAAAAATCTCTTCTCGCTTTTGCCGGTTTCGACACATTTTCAATGGCGTTGTACTACACGCAGTTTTCAATATCGGGTTGGCAGTTCATCTGACTGCACCAAACATATATAGAGGCTCAGTTATACGTCGGGCTCACCGGCACCCCTCCCGTTATGCTTTTTCGGTTGCCATATGGCTTTGTAAAAACATTTTTATGTTAAAAGGCTGTTGTCGTTTAAGCATATAGTACACGGCAATATCTAACCGCTTGGCCACAATACTGAGGGCTTTGCTTTTGCCATGACGATTAATCAGGCGGTTATAATAGCGCTCACCTTCTTTGTTTTTCCTCAAAAACAGCACGGCCGCTTCCGAACCGAGCGAAGCGATTCCCACGAAGCGTTAGCGTAGTGAAAACGCCCATCGCAGATGTGCATTACCGATACGCCCACCGGTGTATACATTCATGGTTTTCCTCCTTGGGTTTGTTATGAGTTTGGCAGAACCGTAATCTACGATTCTGGGAGGAGGCCATGAATAATATCAAAGCAGTAACTACTTATGAGCAGCTTCCGGGGATTGAACCTGTGGTCCAGGAGTTTGATAAGACTCCAAAAAAATATCAAACGCTTTTTGTACAAGTGAAAAATTTATTGGAAGCTTTAATAGCATAGCTGAACAGACTTTCCTAACTTTTACAAGGGACCTTACTGCTTCAAAAACAAGCCGTTAAAAATTCAAATGCTTTGTTATGGATAGAAAAGAGTGGTTACTCAAAGCCTCATTATATACAGCTGGAAGTTTCGTTATGCTGCGTAATCCTTTATCTCCCCTGGAGCGTTGGGCTAAACGGGTAAATGGCCCCATACCTGTAGAGGTCAAGGAAGAAAATGGTTCATTTCAAATGTACAGAGGCGGTAAGCCTTACTATGTAAACGGAGCCGGAGGGTGGCGCCATCTTGAGCTTCTGGCATCTATAGGCGGGAATTCAATTCGAACGTGGAGTACGGGACCGGATACGATGAATCTTCTGGACAGGGCACACCGCTTTGGAATTTCCGTTTGCCTGGGATTAAATATGGGAAGTGAGCGGCACGGTTTCGACTACGATGATGAGCAGGCTGTTTCATCCCAGTTGGAGAGAATGCGCGGTGAGGTGTTAAAGTATAAAGATCATCCGGCTGTTCTGATGTGGGGAATTGGCAATGAGCTGAATCTCAACTACACGAATACCAATATGTGGCATGCGGTGAATGACGTTTCCAAAATGATTCATGAGGTTGACCCGCATCACTTAACCACTACTGCGATGGCCGGTATAAATCAGGAGAGAATCAACCACCTCAAAGAGAAATGTGGTGATCTGGACCTGTTGTCCATCAATACTTACGGAAGCCTTCCACTTCTTCCCGAAAATATTCGGAAATTCGGCTGGGATAAAGCGTATACCGTTACAGAGTGGGGCCCAACGGGACACTGGGAAACACCTCGAACGGAGTGGGATGTTGCCATTGAAGAAACATCGACGGTGAAAGCGCAGCTTTACAGGGAACGCTATGAGGCTTCGATGGGCTCGGATCGTGAACAATGCCTGGGATCGTATGTGTTTTTGTGGGGGCAAAAGCAGGAGAGGACCCATACCTGGTACGGAATGTTTTTAGAAAACGGCGATCCTATAGAGGTGGTCGATTCGATGCAGTATAACTGGACCGGAAAGTGGCCGGAAAAACGCTCTCCCGGAATTGATGACTACCGGCTTGACGGAAAAACAGCACTCGAAAGCGTCTACCTGAAGCCGGGTCAGCAGGTTGAAGCGGAAGTGTTTCCAATAAACCGCTCTTCAGGAAGTATAGCGGTTGAATGGGAAGTTTTTTACGAAAGTACCGACCTGCAGCTTGGCGGTGACCGGGAACAGAAACCTCCAAAGGTTCATGGCCGGTTGAGCCGGGCAGAAGGGAATACGGCCCTGCTGAATGCCCCGGAAGAGGAAGGGCCTTACCGTCTCTTTGTCTATTTGAAAGACGAAGAAATTAATCGGGCAGCTACCGCAAATATTCCATTTTACGTGCGTGGTTAAAATCTGCGTTGTATGATAGTATGGAGTAATAAAGAATTAGTAAGAAAAGGAGTTCTTTACAGGCTCTCTTCAATTAGCAACTCCGGGGCTGCCTCATGCATTGCTATTTAGCCGATCAAATTTGAATGATCGGCAGCACAAGCCATGAGCCGTTATGCCTCCTCTCCTCACAATAAAATAGCACTTGACTAAGTTAACATTATTGTTAACATTTGTTCTGTGAAAGAAATCAAGTTCTATAAAACTGCATCAGGCAAAGTTCCGGTCAAAGAGTTTTTAGATTCTTTGAGTTCGAAACATGCCCAGAAAGTCGCCTGGGTATTGGAACTAATTGAACGAATGGATCAGGTGCCGGTGCAATATTTCAAAAAGTTAAAAAGCACCGATGGCATCTGGGAAGTACGTGCCAGAGTTGGATCCAACAGTTTTCGATTACTGGGTTTTATTGACACGAATGATGAGTTTGTCATACTTACGAATGGGTTTGCCAAAAAATCACAGAAAACACCGAAACAAGAAATTGAACTGGCAGAACAGTGTAAATCTGATTATCTGTCCCGAAAAAGAGGTAAAACATGAGTGATCTTCAAGCATATATTAGCGACCGAAAGAAACGAGATCAGGAATTTGCCGAAGGGTATGATGAAGGATTCCGAAGTTTCAAAATTGGTGTGCTGCTGAAACAGGCCCGCGAGGAAGCAGGCATGACTCAGGATGAGCTTGCACAACAACTAAACACGAAAAAGACTGCTATCTCACGAATCGAGAACCATGCCGAAGATATACGGCTTTCAACACTTGAGAAATATGCCCGGGCATTTGGCAAAAAGCTTAGAGTTGAGCTCGTAGAATGAGGCAGGCATAACCAGCGGTGCGTGCGATCGGGTTGCAACGGGTTGCCAGTAGTTTTGATCCAGCCCCGCCGCAAAACCGACAAACCGTTAAGTCAATGGCTATCAACATTTTATATGGACTTTTAACCTGGTTAATTTTGCCTAAAACCATAATATTTATTACACTTAAGCAGATATAAAAATAAACCTTCACTTATCATTTTCTGTTGTACAGATAGATGATCTCTGTTACAGAGAGGAGGATTCAATGACAGAAACGTGCGATACTTGCATTGTAGGAGCGGGAATCTCCGGACTGAATGCGTTGTTCGTCGCCAGCCGGTATCTCTCCCGCGACCAGAGGGTGATCCTGATTGACCGCCGTTCCCAGGCGGGCGGTATGTGGGTCGACACCTACGATTATGTCCGCCTCCATCAGCCGCATCCGTTCTTTACCGCTGGAAATATCGAGTGGAACTTCGACAAGGAACGGGAATACCTCGCAACAAAGTATGAAGTCCTTGAGCATCTGCACCACTGCGTGGAGGTGATCAAGCGTCGCGTCCGGGTTACCGAGTTGTTCGGACACGAGTTTGAGAATTGCGAGGAGTACAACGGGTCGGTGCGCATAACCTGCCGCTCCGCCGAAGGTCAGGCAGTCGAGATCGAGACGAATCGGCTGATCAAGGCATACGGGCAGAGGATTGAAACGAACGAGCCTCTCGAGCTGTCGAGCGAACATGCCCGCTCGGTCTCACCGGATTACTTCGACATGCGGGGACCGGAGATGCGGGCCAGCGAGGCACCGGCCTGGATCGTTGGCGGCGGGAAGACCGGCATGGACACGGCCCACACACTGATTACCAACCAGCCCGGCAGGGAGGTCAATCTGCTTGCCGGACCCGGTACGTTCTTTATGAGCCGGGATCGCTTGTTCCCGAGCGGGGTTCGCCGGTGGTATGAGGGCAAGCTCATGAGCTCGGTCTTCCGGGAGACGGCCCTCCGCTTCGACGGCACCAACGAGACCGATTCCCTGGACTGGTTTCGCGACAACTACGGAATCTACCTGACACCAGAGACTGGAAACTTCAAGGCGGCCATCCTCTCGGAAGCCGAGAAAGAAACCATCACAGCTGGACTGAACGAGGTCGTCATGGACTATTTTACCGACGTGGCCGAGCGCGAGGGCGGTACCGAGGTGGTTCTCCGATCCGGAGCCACGATGCCATTCGAGCCAGGCAGCTGGGTTATCAACTGTACCGGATCGATGATTCGCGGCGAGCATTCTTACGAGCCTTATGTGTCGGCGGACGGCAGGATTCTGTCGATTCAGAACCGCTCGGTCACGATCCCTTTCCCCGCCGCCGGAGCAAACGCATATTTCCTCACCCACCTGCTGTTTCTCGGTAAGCTGACCGATTTGCCCCTCTACGCGCTGGATCTCGAGGCCCTACACCGCAAGGCTCCCCAATACGTTATGGCTGCCGCGTTCGGGCCGCTTCAGCTATACAACCTCAGCCTGATTGCGGAGGCGCTCCCGGCATTGCGGTTCATGAAAATCTTCTCCCGGTATGGACTCGACTTTGACCGCTGGTTCCCGCTCCCGCGGCGCCTGCGGGCATCGGCCAAGTTCATGCTTAACCACAAGCGCGACCGTGAGCACCACAGAAGATCGCTGGACACGATCGCGGAGCGCTTCGATGTACGCTGTGAGCCGGTAGTCGGATTCGGCCGGACATAACTAATGCGTTCAGCGTCAATTGATCACTTAGTTTGTAATGACTCTCCATGGCGGCCACGAGTACTGTTTGTTGCGATCATAAGAGCGTAAAAGCAGGATTCTGTCGGACTTCTGGCGATTCTGGTCATTGTTGCCCCAATTATATACATTAATTTAACCATGAGTCCACTCCGAAAAGTCAGATTAAGTACGGATGTTTATAACAAGCTTAAATAATTTAGACCACATGCCCCTCTCTGAATTCTTTAGGGGGGGATTGGGGTGAGTCCGAAACAAACAAAACTAAATTATTTAAGCTTGTGCCGCTAATTTTAAGAACAACATGAATAAAACTTACGTATGGAGTAAGCATAAACTGGATAGCGTTGGTGGTATGCCAACGCTGTGCGACATTATGTGCGAATACAGTAGCTAATGAAAGCGATACTACTAAAGGAGTACGGATTGCCGAATGGTCTTGAGATTGGAGAGGTTGCAAAACCGATTCCAAATGACAAGGAAGTACTGCTGAGAATTCACTCGGCATCCATCAATGATTGGGATTGGGGGTTGGTAAGAGGCAAACCATTTGTGATTCGCCTGTTTTTCGGTCTGAAAAAGCCAAAAATAACTATTCCCGGGGTAGACGCTTCCGGAAAAATCGAAGCGTTGGGCGCTGAAGTGAGTTCCTTTAAAGTCGGTGATGAAGTCTACTGCGATCTCTCGGAATGCGGATGTGGCGGATTTGCCGAATACGTATGCGTGCCGGAAAATGTGTTGTCCAAAAAGCCTTCCAATATCAGTCATAATGATGCCTCTGCCCTGCCACATGCCGGACTGCTCGCTCTTCAGGGACTTGTGGAGAAGGGAAAGGTGACATCCGGACAGACTGTCCTGATCAATGGTGCCGGAGGCGGAGTCGGAACCCTGGGAATTCAAATCCTGAAATCGTACGGGGTAACGGTAACCGGCGTTGACAGTGATGAAAAACTCGGTTTGATGAAATCGCTGGGATTTGACAGCGTGATGGATTATAAAAAAACGGACTTTACTGATACCGGAGAAAAATATGATCTTATCCTCGATACAAAATCAAACAGATCCGTATTTAAAGTTGCACGATCCCTCAAAAAGAGTGGCAGATATATCACCGTTGGGGGATCGATGTACAGACTGGTCGAAATAGCATTGTTAGGTTCGCTGATATCACTTTTTACCGGTAAAAAGCTAAAAGTACTCATTCATGAGCCAAACAGAGGTTTAGACCAGCTTTCCAAACTTGTGGAAAAGGGACAGATAAGACCGGTAGTTGATGGTCCCTACGAATTTGATAAAATCCCTGAGTTGATTCAGTATTTCGGTGAGGGCATGCATTTGGGAAAGATTGTAATTGAAATTAGAAAATAATGACGTACTGATGCCAAACCGTTAACTTCCACCCCGTTATTCAATCAAACAAACACAATAATATAAAATGGACACCCTAAAACAACTAAGCTGTATAACCCTGATATCAATTATGATGTGGGGATGTGGCACACAAGAACAGCAAGAGTACAGAGTGGAGATTATGGCATACGACTATGCATTCCATGCACCGGATGAACTACCATCGGGATGGATAACCTTTGTTTTAAATAATGAGCAAGCACATGAAATTCACGAAATAAGTTTTGCCCGTATTCCGGAAGGCATCACATACAGTGAATATTTGAGTGAATATGTGGGAGGCTGGGAAATTTTACTGGAAGAGTACCAGGCCGGCGAAGTTGACCGTTCCGGTATTTCGGCACGTGTAAGTGAACTGCTGCCCGAGTGGGCCGATGGCGTGGAATATGTGAATGCCCGGGGGCTGGTTGCTGCGGGACGGACGGCCGAGCGAACGGTGTATCTGGAACCGGGATTCTATGCCCTGGATTGCTGGGTGAAAACTGAGGATGGGATCATTCATATAACCGCCGGCATGACACGACCGCTTACCATCACGGACGAATCCGCCAACAGTCCCGAACCCTCTTTTGATAACAGAATTACACTGAAGGAAAGTGAGATCGATGTTCAATGGATTGCTGAAACCGGGTTCCACTCCTTTGCCGTTGAAATGGAAGCAGATGCTGAGGGCAATCCTTTTCATAATAACATCCATCTGATCAAAACAGATGAAAACACAGACCTGTATGAAGTAAACAGATGGATGGATTGGTATAACATCGGAGGCCTCAGAGCCCCCGCTCCTGCCGATTTCCTTGGAGGTGTTAGCACCTATGATGCCATTCCCGGTGAAAGTGCGTCTTACTTTTCTTTAGAAATTGATGAACCCGGAGAATATGCCTGGATCGTTCAGGTACCTGAAGGTGAGCAATTGTGGAAAACATTCAATGTCCAATAAATGGCCAGAATCTTTCTGATCTGCTGATTTTATATGCGTCAATGAATTTGCAGCAGTTAACCACGGTTCGCATAAATACTAACTTTGGTATCTGCGAGATATTAAACTGCCCATGAGCGGCGGACGAGTCCGGTAATAGCCCGGAGGAAAAGAGTATGAAAAAAGACGATCTTGAAATTTTTATCGACCAAAAGAAAGCGAATAGCCAGGGGTTTGCTGAGGACTTTGAAGAAGGATATTTGCACTTTAAAATTGGCGTGATTCTTTACCAGGCCCGGGAAGAGATGGGTGCTACCCGGGCTGGTGTTGCTGAAAAGCTAAATACCACCAAGTCTGTGATTTCAAGGGTGGAAAACCATGCTCAAGACTTCAGTCTCTCTACCCTAACGAAGTATGCAAAGGCGCTGGGCAAAAAGCTTAAGCTCGAAATTCACTGATTTCAAACCATTATTTGCTTACATAAGATGCATACATCCAAACAAGTTTCTCCTGTTCGCTGATGTAGTCACTCATCAGAGCATTTGTACCTTCATCTTCGGCATCGTCAGATAGTTCAAGAATTTCACGCTGAATTTTCAATATTATTTTAAAAGCCTCCAAAATTTCATTCACAGCGTTTTTGCCATCTGATACTTTAGCGCTTTCTGATATTTCAGACGCTTCCACATATTTGGAATATTGATGATTGGGCGTGTAACCCAATGTGAGTATTCTCTCGGCGACCTCATCAATTTTTACTTTCAGATCATCATAAAGCTCTTCAAATTTATCGTGAAGTACGAAAAACGAATCCCCCTTAATGTTCCAGTGAAATCCTCTTGTATTTTGATAAAACACTGAGTAATTGGCCAAAAGAATATTCAGCTTATCGGCTAACATCTTAATCTTGTCACTATCCAGACCTATTCTGTTTTTTGTACTCATAAATCTATGTTTTTCAATGTTTATATTTTCATTAACTGTCCTTTAAAATACACAAATTAGCCACCAAAAACTCTATTTCTTATCGATATGGTGCATCAATAAAATCGAACCGGGTGAGGCAGATACGAGAAAAAGCCTGACGTATATCTTCTGGATATTTTAAAGAATAATAGCTACAGGGGTTCTTCAGCCTTGATAGGTGGTTGCTCAAATAACCCTGATTTTTAAGCCGATATGAGTCCACCTCAATTCATAAATTATCTTCGTTCCTCTCGGGATTTAGAGTCTAACACTGCATTTAGAACTGCTCCAAAAATCAAAATTGCCGAACATATATAAAAATAAATCATTAGGAAGATAATGGCTCCCAATCCACCGAAAAGTATACTCAGATCAACAAAAGTGCGCATATAAAACTCAAAACCCACTGATAAGCCAATCCATACCAGTACCGATAAAACCGATCCGGGAATAATGTTTCGAAAATCCTGTTTTACGTTTGGAGCTGCATAATAGACTATTGAAATCGTCAGCATTAGCAAAATTACCGCAACCGGCCATCGCAGCCATGCCCAGATTGTGATATATGCTTCATCAAGCGCTACAAGCCCGGTTAACCACTCTAAAACCTGGGGGCCTAAGATCATAAATAACAAAGCCAATATCAGCATCACTGTAATGGCAAGGGTGTATGCAATTGATAACAGGAATTGAGACCAAAATGGCCGGGATTCATTTACATCATAGACGATGTTTAGAATATGGGTGGTAGAGCGCATGGCACTTGAAGCAATCCAAAGGGCAAAGATTAATGCCACAGGTAATAATATTCCTGTTGGTTCTTCAAGTTCACCCACAAATTGGACAACCACTTCGGTTGCTCTTTCCGGCACTATGATTCCGGCATGTTCATATAAAACCCGATAGAGTTCTTCCAGGTCTAAAAAGCCCAATATGGATATAAATACAATCAAAAAAGGGACAATGGCAAAAAGCATTTGAAAGGCTAATGCAGCAGCATACATATCCATATCATCTTCAAAAAAACTCTTAAATGTCTTTTTGAACAATTCTACATTTGTTTTAAAAAGGCCGGATTGCATCGGTTGATACTTTTTTGTTACCCTTAAATAGTGGTTTGGCGTAAACCGTAAACCCGTTTTGTATAATTTAATTATTACAAACCTGAAGTTTGATTAACAATCAGGGTAAAGACTCTTCCCTGCTGATTAAGGCCTGAATCCGGAGGTTTTATTGACCCCTAAAAGAGATTCTTAATTGAGCTCAGGTTAAACGTGCGGGATTTCCCCGGATTAATCCAGCGTTACAAAAACCGATGTACGGGATTCATTGTTCACTGCTTTGCTTTTGTGTCCGCGGCCGGTTACATCTTCCGCCAGTAAAATATCACCTGTAGAAAAACGCCGAACAGTTCCATCCCCCACCTCCACATCCACCGCCCCATCCAGCATGATGATATACTGAGGCTGTGGCGCGTTATGCCAGTCGTAATCGTAATCAGGCCCTGTGTGGCGAAAGATTATACCCGTCGCATTCACTTTTTCCGAGAGTTCACCGATATCACCTGCGCTCTCAAGCTCTATCTCTAAATCCTCGAAGTGAGATTCATTATCGGAACCGGTATAAAGACGGGTAATTTTCATAAGAGCAGGTTTGATTATAAAATGATGGCTTTCCAAAAACAGATTAGACATTGATTTCAGGCAGTTGCTTTTCGATCATTTCCCGTTTGGGCTCAAGCCAGGGAGGAAGAATCAGTTTTTGCCCCAGCTTTTCCGGATCTTCATCCACATCGTAACCCGGACCATCGGTTGCGATCTCAAACAGCACACCGCCCGGAGAGCTGAAATAGACAGAGTGGAACCAGTGCCGATCGATAACCTGTGACGGATTAAGCCCCATTTTTATTACTTTCTCACGCAATTCGTTTAACTCTTCATCATCGGCAGCCCGGAACGCTACGTGATGAATCGTTCCGCGTCCGTTCGCCGATGGCTTTGATTCCCCCTCTTCGATAATGACCGATCCGCCGATCGGAGCATCCGTTGTGTAGTGCCATCGGTTCTCTTGCCGGCCGGTTTCCTCAAATTCAAAAAGAGTTTTTAAAACTTCGCCCGTGGCCTCATGCTCCTTCAGGCGAAGAGTTGTGCCACGAAATCCCCGGATACCATACTCAGCCGGAACCGATCCTCTATCCCAGCCCCGTAGTTGATCAGCCTGTTCGTCAAATACAAGCTCCAGCATCATCAGGTCGGGATCTTTGAAGCCAATCGCCTGCTGTCCGAACCGGTCGTATGGGCCATCAAAATCGACTCCCTCCTTGCCAAAATGCTCTGCCCAATAATCCATTGAGCCGGAGGGAACAGCCAGGGCAACTTTCACGGCTTCGCCCAGTCCGGGTTTCCCCTGGCTGGCCATTTCCCAGGGGAAAAAGGTTAAACCGGATCCCGGCGACCCATTCGCATTGCCATAAAACAGATGGTAGGTTCCCGGATCGTCCTGGTTGACCGACTTTTTTACCAGACGCATTCCCAGGGTTCTCACATAGAACTCTGCATTCCGCTGTGCATCTCCTGAGATGGCTGTAATGTGGTGAATTCCTTTTTGATGGGTATTCATAATAAACCGGTTAGTTCTTTAAACTTATTTATTTATTGTTAAACTAAAGTTATCTATAGCTGGTTCCACTGACATGTTTCGATAAGGTGATTCAAGTTATAAAATAAATCAACTCAAGCGGAAATATTTGCCTTTAATATGGGATTACTCCCAATCTGCATTTTCCAGTTCAAACATATCCTCAACCTTACAATTGAATATCTCTGACACTTTAAAGCTAAAATCAGCGAAGGCACATACTTTTTCGTTTCAATTTAAAAAACCGCAGCGGTTGAAAATAAAAGAAGCATCAGCTGAATGAGCAGAGAGTTATTCAAAAAGGTATTCAAAGTCGTTTTTTATATATTCACAGGTGTTAAAAGAAAATTTAGCTCTGGAACTACTAAGCAATAGGATTTTTTAATAACTATTTTTCATTTTTTTATCTATATTATTTTGTAAATTTAACAATATTTTATGAGTAATATTTTACTCATTACATTTTAATAATATTATTCCAATTACTTATTGAGCATCTAATAACTTTACTTTACTAAAGTAATCCATGATAAACCGGCTATGGGCATTTGCAACCAGGCACAGCAAATACCTTCCCGTTATTTTTTTCAGCCTTGGTTTTTTATGGGATACTATGACTCTGGGCCGTATTGATCGTGTTTATGATCGCATTATACTGTGTACCTATCTTACTTCTCTTACTGCTTGCCTGTATATGTACAACATTTCTGATGATGGAAAATGGGAAAACATCTACATTGAAAAGTATAAAGGTTACTTTCCCTTGGCTATTCAGTTCTTTTTGGGTGGATTGTTCAGTGCCTATGTAATTTATTTTTCCAGGAGCGTCTCTTTTACAAAGACGATCCTATTCTTTGTTATCCTGGTGTTTTTACTTTTTGCAAACGAACTGTTAAAAAAGCGAATATCCAATAAGTACCTTCAGTTCAACGTGTACTTTTTTGTGAATTTCACTTTTTTCATCTTTTTTGTCCCCCTCATTACGAAGAGTATCAGCGCAAGCATGTTTATAATTTCGGGCATCCTCAGCCTGCTCACTTCTTTTAGCCTCTATTTCTACATCTATTATAAAAGCCCATCGACAAGAAAAGAAATCCATTTGGGAAAACTTCTTAGCATGGTAATGGGACTCTATTTTCTGATTAACACTCTGTACTTTCTGAAATTTATTCCGCCTGTTCCACTCGCACTGGAAACTGCTATTGTAGCCCATGATATAACAAAAGCAGATGATGAATATCTAATTACATACAGCCGCAGTCCGCGATATAAATTCTGGAGAGAAAACAACGATTCGTTTATCCACGAACCGGGATCAAATATTTATGTCTATGCTTCTATTTTCTCCCCAACAGATTTTAAAAAATCAGTGCTACACCGCTGGAAATGGTTCAGTCCGCACACCAATAAATGGGAAATTATAGATGAAATTTTCTATGACATCACAGGAGGGCGGGATAAAGGTTTTCGTGGTTATACTCATAAAAGTAATATCATGACCGGACGCTGGGAAGTTGATGTCTTAACCAGCGATGGTATGGTATTGGGTCGCACTAATTTTACGGTCACACAAGATTCCTTAAAAACCTCCGGTAATTTGGTGACCGTCATCTTTTAATTACTGCGCTTACCGCTGTAGAAGTTCAAAATAATCGGAACAGTTCATTTAGCCGGTTACTTTGAGGTTATAGAACCCGGTGTTGAAGTTTTCACCGGGTTTCAACTCTATACGCTTCAGCTTTTCGAACAGCTCTGTTCAAAACCTTGGTGACGATAGATTTTCTTTTTTCCTGCTGCTCTCTTATAAAATCAGACCTTCACCGGCAACCCTGCTGTTGATCTCTCAGTCCCACTATTTTCTCAAATTTAAACTAAAAAATGAGCCGCACTTTTTTTATTTTATGTCAGTCCATAAGCAGTGCTCACAGCCCTTCAATCCCGTTGATCTGCTGCACCCCGTTAGATCTTTGATCGGCTTCAAAAATATTATTTATTAGAACGTTATATCATTCAATATGCCTAATCAGAACGGCTCCGGTTATCAAAATCAAAAAGGTAAATCATCTGCAGCTCACGATGGAGGACGCATACCTCCCCAGGCTGTTGAGATTGAAGAGGCCGTTTTGGGAGCCATGCTGATCGAACATGAAGCGGCAACCATTGCCCTTCAGCTTCTGAAGCCCGATGATTTTTATAAGCCTGCCAACCGTCATGTGTTTGAAACTCTCTTCGACCTTTATGAAAGAGACAATCCGCTCGACCTGATTACGGTTGAAAATGAGCTTCGCGATAATAATCTGCTCGATAGCGTAGGCGGGCCGGGTTACCTTGCTGACCTGACGCGATCGGTAAGTTCGGCAGCAAGTGTTGATTTTCATGCCCAGATTATTTCTGAAAAAGCGATTAAAAGAAACCTGATCCTGAACTGTAACGAGATCATCAAGGCCGCTTACGATACGACCACAGACGCCTACGACGTGCTGGATGGTGCCGAGCAGAAAATCTTCGATATTGCCAACACAAAATCACGTGCCCAGGCTACCAAAATCGGTGATGTGCTGAAAGACACCCTTGCCTATCTGGAAGATTTAAGAGGCAAACCGGCAGGCGTAACCGGTGTTCCGGCCGGACTTGATGTAGACAACTATACTTCCGGCTGGCAGCGGGGCGACCTTATCATCATTGCCGCTCGTCCGTCGATGGGGAAAACGGCATTTACCCTTACCTGTGCTCGAAATGCGGCCCTCCACCCCGACGAAAGCCTGCAGGCCAATGTGGCTCTTTTCAGCCTGGAGATGTCTTCGCAGCAGCTGGTTCAGCGTTTCCTCACCATGGAAGCAAGAATCGATGCCCAGGCCGCCCGTACAGGCCGGCTGAAAGATGAAGATTTTAAACGACTGATCGACGCCGCGAGCAGGCTTTTTACCGCCAATATTTTTATTGATGATACGCCCAGTCTAAGCGTTATGGAGCTTCGTACCAAGTGCCGGAGATTGAAGAGTGAGCATGATATCGGCCTTATTGTTGTCGATTATCTTCAGCTGATGACGGCAACTTCAAAAGACATTGGAAACCGCGAGCAGGAGATTGCGACAATATCACGTGGCCTTAAAGCACTCGCTAAAGAGCTGGATGTACCGGTCATTGCACTTGCCCAGCTAAGCCGGGCAGTTGAGCAACGAGGCGGTGATAAACGGCCGCAACTGAGTGATCTCCGTGAGTCAGGATCCATTGAGCAGGATGCGGATGTGGTCTGTTTTCTGTATCGCCCTGAATACTATGGAATTACAACAACCGCCGAAGGAGAATCCACAAACGGGTTGGCTGAACTGATCATTGGCAAGCAGAGAAATGGTCCGGTGGGCTCTACCCGCATGTATTTTGTGAAAGAGTATGCACGATTTGAGAAGCTTACCAGGGTTGAATCGGATCCGCATAATAATCCCGGACAGGATGATTATTTGAAGGAAAAAGATTCCGGAACGGCCCTGCCGCCATTCAGCCCGGGTGGTGATGAGAGTGCGCCATTTTAACGGACTCACCCC
>Ga0207421_10004293_pt1 | contig 16477 bp, 15 predicted proteins | sample SodLakKL_010_SED_4_FD_187542 | JGI IMG/M metagenome (GOLD analysis project Ga0207421, IMG submission 187542) | Alkaline sediment microbial communities from Lake Tanatar, Kulunda Steppe, Russia - 8KL_010_SED (SPAdes) (version 2) | ecosystem: Environmental > Aquatic > Non-marine Saline and... | reverse complement strand
CCGGCTCCGGCTCCGGCTCGGGCTCCGGCTCGGGCGGCGGTGCGGGCGCGGGCGGCGGTGCGGGCGCGGGCCGCTCGAACCGCGGCTCCGGTTCCTCGGCCTCCAGACCCTCCAAGGGTTCCAGGTGCGAGGTGTCCGGGGTCGGGAACGGCCGGACCGGCAACGGCTCCAGCAACTCCTCCATGTAGGCCCCCCAGATGCGCGCGGGGAACGAACCACCCGTGACCCCGTCCATCGGGGAGTTGTCGAGGTTCCCGATCCACACCGAGGTGGCGTACTCCGGGGTGTACCCGACGAACCACGCGTCACGGAAGGAGTTGGTGGTGCCGGTCTTACCGGCGTTCGGGCGATCGAGGTCCGCCGCCGAGCCCGTGCCGTTCTCGACCGCCTCCACCAACACGTCGGTTATCACGGCGGCATCCCGCGCATCCATGACTTGCTCACCACCGGCGTCGTGGTCGTAGATCACCTCGCCGTCGTGGGTCTCGACCCGTTCGACGAGGTAGGGGTCGCGGCGGACACCCTCGGCCGCCAGCGTGGCATAGGCAGCCGTGATCTCGATCGGGCGCAGGTCGCCGGCACCGAGCGTCATGCTCGGGAACGGGGGGAGTTCGGTGACGATGCCGAGCCGTGACGCCTGCTCGACCACCCGGTCGTAACCGAGTTCCCCGGCCATCCGCATGTAGGCGGTGTTGATCGACGAGGCCGTCGCCTCGCGGACGGTCACCTCCCCGTGCGCTTCGCCGCTGAAGTTGCGCACCGTGCTGTCCTCGCCGTTCTCGACCTCGATGTCGAATTCCTCCGGCGCATCGATCAGGGTCGTGTTCGGGTCGTAGCCCTGTGCGACGAGTTCGGCGAGGGCGAAGGTCTTGAACGACGAGCCGACCTGCCGAAGCCCCTGGGTCGCCACGTCGAACTGCTGCTCGCGATGATCGCGGCCCCCGACCAGGGCGCGGTAGGCCCCGGACTCGACATCGATGGTGACCACGGCACCGGCATAGGGTTCGTCACCCAGCTCGTCGTTCAACGCCTCCACCGCCAGGCGTTGCGCGCGCCGATCCAGCGTGGTGTGGACCCGCAGACCCGTGTCGAGCTCCTCGACCTCCATGTCCAACATCCCGGGGAGCTGGCGCCGCACGGCCTCGAGGAAGAACGTCTCGGGGCCGGGCGTGACCAGCGGCTCGGTACGCAGCTCCGGGAGGGGCCCGCCCAGATAGCGATGAGCCGTCGCCTCGTCGAGTGCCCCGGTGCTGATCATCCCGTCCAGCACGAAGTCGCGACGCATCGACGCACCCTCCGGATTGCGCTCCGGGTCGTAGGCGCTGGGTGCGGCGAGCATCCCGGCCAGGATCGCGGCCTGGTGCACGTCGAGCTCCACCGCGTCCACACCGAAGTAGGTCTGCGCCGCGGCCTGGATGCCCTGGGCGTTCCGTCCATAGGGCACCGCGTTGAGGTAGTTCTCGAGGATCAGGTCCTTGTCGAGTTCGGCGTCCAGCCGGGCCGCCGTGGCCACCTCCCGGAACTTGCCGCTGAACGAGTCGTCGATCTCCTCGACCGCCATCGCCACGTACTGTTGGTTGATGGTGGACGCCCCCTGCCGTACCTCGCCCGCGCGGAGGTTGACCAGCGCCGCACGCACGATCCCGGTCGGCGAGAAGCCGCGATGCTCGGTGAAGGACCGGTCCTCGGCGGCCAGCACCGCATCGGGCACGTGATCCGGGAGCTCCTCGAGCGACACGTTCTCCCGCACCGCGGCCGGACGCAGGTTCTGGACCACTTCCCCGTCCGCCGCGACCAACACGGACGGATCGGGCAACCGCAGCTCGTCGGCGGAGGGGATGCTGGCACCGGCGTAGATCCGCCAGAACGCGACGGCGATCACCGCCAGTACCAGCACGCCGAGGACCGCCCCCACCCCGAGCCACGCCACGACCGGATGCCGCCACCAGGGGCGACGGTAGGCGGCCCGGGTGGCACCGGTCTCGCTCGCTGGCTCCGGCACGGGGGTCTCCGTCGAGGGTGGCGCGACCGTCGGGGCAGGAACGGTCGGATCGAGAGGGGCCCGGGGTCGTGCTCCACGCCGGCCATCGGGCGCATGCGTCGCCCGGCGACAACTCGCGTTGCACCCCACGCGATCAAGCGTCCAGGGTGACCGTCGTCGTGGCGACGGCAACCGACACGCCCCCTCCCAACGGTCGTTCGCGCGACACCGCCGCCGGTGGCCGGGGACCATCGGACGGGGCCGTCGAATGGTTCCGCTGACCTAGCCTGCTCCGGGTGCGGCCTCCGGGCCGTGATGGACACGGGGCGTGACCAGCTGGGGAGGACAGATCGTGTACGAGATCGAGGTCCGCGAACTCGAGGCACAGCCCACCGCGGTGATCCGCTCACGCGTCGAGGAGGAGCAGCTCGGCGCGTGGTTCGCGGGCTCCTACGGGGAGCTGGCCACCCACCTGCAGAGCATCGACGTCGCCACCGTGGGTCTGCCCTTCGCCCGCTGCGCCGAGGGTGCGGACGCCCACGACGTGGAGGCCGGCCTGCCGGTGGCCAAGGAGATCACCGCCGACAACGGGATCGAACCGTCATCGCTGCCGGGCGGCGCTGCGGCCACGACCTGGCATCGCGGGGCCTACGCAACGGCTCGACCGGCCTACACCGCGATCGCGGACTGGCTGGAGCGCAACGGCTGCGAGCCGGCAGGCCGGCCGTGGGAGATCTACCACGGCGACACCGCCACGGACCTCGACGAGACCACGTGGGTCACCGAGGTCGTCCAACCGTTCACCAAGGTTGTGCGCTGAGGAATCCTGGCCCTTCAGGGCCGGGAGGAAGTCAAGCGTTGAACCAGCGGGCGGAGCCGGGTGAGCCTCGCTGCCCATCAGAGCTCGGGGATCAGGCGTGCAGTACCTCGTGGAGGAAGGCCGCCACCCGCGGATAGCAGTCGATGCGGTTGGCGAGCTTGGCGAGGCCGTGCCCCTCGTCGTGGTAGACGCGCAGTTCGCTGCGGATCCCACGTTCGGTGAGGATCTCGTGGATCTGTTCGGCCTCGCCGAGCGGGACCCGCGGGTCGTTGGCCCCGTGGACGATGAACAGCGGTGCGCGCATCGACTCCACGTGGGTGATCGGTGACAACGCTTCGAGCAGTTCGCGGTCGTGCTCGAGCGAGCCGTACTCGCGCTCGCGGAAGGCGCGGCGCCACTCGGCGGTGTTCTCCAGGAACGTGACCAGGTTGGACATCCCGACGATGTCGACCCCGGCGGCCCAGCGATCGGGTTGGAACGCGAGACCGGCCAGCACCATGTAGCCCCCGTACGAGCCGCCATAGAGCGCCGCACGGTCCTGATCGAGGTGGGGCTGGGTCGCCAGCCAGTCGTGCAGGCCCTCCAGGTCCCGGACCGAATCGAGCCGCTTCTCCACGTCGTCGAGCTGCTGGTAGGCGCGGCCGTAGCCGGTGGAGCCCCGCACGTTGGGGGCGACGACCGCGAAGCCCTCGGCCACCAGGTACTGGGTCAGCGGCGCGAACGACGGCCGGAACTGGCTCTCCGGACCACCGTGGATCACCACGACCACCGGGAAGGGGCCCTCACCCTCGGACGGGGTGAAGACGAACGCCGGGACCTCCAGGCCGTCGAACGAGGCGAACCGGACGAGTTCCGCGTCCACGAACGTGTCCGGGTCGACGTCACACGGGCTGACGGTGAGTCGGACCAGCTCGCCGGTATCGGTGTCGTAGCGCCACGCGTCGCCGGGAACCAGCGGCGAGCTGAAGCTGTAGGCGACGTAGCGCCCGTCGCGGGAGAAACGGAACCCCCCGGCGACGCCGTTGCCCGGCAACGGCATCTCGGCGGTGACCTCCAGGGTGGTCGGATCACGCAGTTCCGCCCGGGTGCGGCCATCGGCGTTCCAGGCGACCAGCAGGTGTCGACCGGTCCAGTCGATCGCGCACCCGGCGTCCCACCCGGGTTCCACGACGTACTCCCAGTGGCCGTCGGGCGTGCCCCTGGCGATGCCGCTGTACTCGCGCCCGACGTCGGTGGCGAAGAAGAACGCGCTGCTGTCGGGCAGCCACGACGGCGTGCCGACGCTGGCCGGGTCGTCGTGGGGTGCCAGCTCGCGCACGGCGGCGTCCCCCGGCGCGGAGGCCTCCGCCCCCAGCGCCTCGAGGTCGACGAGCAGCACCTTGTTGTCGCCGGGGCGCGTGGTCAGTTCGCTGATCGCGAGGTAGCGGCCGTCGGGCGAGAACCCGCCCGGGCCGGTCCATCCGCCGGAGGCATAGACGGCGCGTTCGACCCCGGTGGTCAGGTCCCGGACCCAGCTGTCGAAGGCGACGCCGTCACCACGGTTGGTCGCGTAGGCGATGCGGGTGCCGTCGCGGGTCACGCCGCCGGGCCGGTGGATGAACTCCTCGTCGATCACCAACGGTTCCAGGTCGTCGGGGCCCGTCAGCGGCGCCGACGGCGCGTCCCCGGCGGTGTAGAGCTGATAGCGCTCGTTGCCGCCGCGGTCGGTGGCGAGCAGCAGCCGGTCCCGGCCCTGCCCGGTCGGATCGGCCGGCAGGTAGCCCGCGCCGACCGGTTCCTCGAAGTCGGTGAGCTGCACCAACTCCTCGGCCGCCCGGGGCAGCCCGGCCGCACCGAGGTCCAACCGGTGGACCTGCGAGGTCCCGGGCAGGTTGGACGAGATCAGCAGCTTGCTGCCATCCGGCGACCAGCCGGACGGGCCGGCGGTACGGATCTCCAGGTACGGGCGGATATCCGCCGCGGTAGCTGGTGGGGAGGTCTGGTCAGTCATGCGGCCGGAGGGTACGGGGCCTGGTGGGGGGTCAGTCGTCCTCGACCACCGGTGGACGGAACGCGTCCAGGGCCTCGTCGCAGATCACGTCGAGGTCGGTGCCGCTCGGCCCGTCGCACTGCACGCTCCACAGCGCGTTCTCGCTCGGGGCGGGGTAGAAGCGCTGCCGCACGTCCCGGTCCAGCAGCTCGGGATCGACGCTGAAGGTGATCTCGCCCACCTCGTCGACCTCCGGGCCGTCGTAGGGCCAGGTCCGGGTCGCGGTGACCTCGTTGCCCTGCGCCTCGGAGACCAGCGCCAGCGCCTCCGCGATGCCCTGCGCGTCGTCCGGGTCGACATCGAGGTCGTACTGGTCGACGTTGACCTGCAGCGAGCGCACCTCGTCGCCGTCGGGGATCGCGACCATGGCCCGGACGTTGGCCGTCTCCGGTTCCAATAGGGCGAGCCGCGGCTCCCAGAACGCCCACCATTCCGTGTCCGCCGCCACCCGCTCGACCGGACCCAGCGGCATCCCGACCGCCCAGACCACCGCATCGTCGGGCGCGGCGAGCTGGAAGGGGCCCGTCTGCGCGTCCGGGACGATCACGAGCTCGAGCCCCGCCGGGAGTTCCACGTCCGGGTCGGGCACGACGTCGGGGTCCGGATCGGTCTCCCCCGGCAACGCCGTGTCCGGCTCGTCGGGCTCCTCGGGCGGGACATCAGCGGGCTCGTCGGTCGGCTCGCATGCGGCCCCGAGCAGCGCCAGCGCGAGCAGGGTCCCGCCGATCCGGCGACGCAACGGGCGGCATCGTGCGGACGGCGTCATCGGCGCTCCCGGGTCTCGTGGTCGGGTTTCGGGGTCTGGGCTCGTGGTTCCGGCACCGATCCCTGGCGGCACCGGCACACCGATCCGGAACCCGCGGCGGCGGTGATGGCCCGAGGGTACGAGCCCCAGCTGGCATCGAACCGCGCCCGCGTGCCCCTCGAACGTGACCGGACGGCCCGGTATGCCCGTTCGGATCGACGGGCTCAGTCCCGCCCGGGTGCCGGGCTCGCTCCGCCAGTGGCCTCCCCGGCGCCGGCGGTCTCCCCGGCCGTGACCGGGTCCAGTACGGCCACCAGGCGCCGGATCACCGCGGCTCGCTCCTCCGATGAGCGGTCGTTGAGCACGGTGCCGACCAGGTACGTCGAGATCGGCGCGGCCCACCGCTCGCTGGTGTGCGCCGCGACGCGGGCCAGGTCGAGCAGGGCGTCCCGTTCGTCCTCCCCGACGATCGGTGCGCGCGCCCTGCCGGTCGCGCCGGTCTCGTTCGCGAGCGCAGAGGCGAACCGGTCGAACCAGGCCTCGGGGGTCATGGTGGTCATGGCGATGTCCGTGTCGGGTCCCCCAGCCTGCCACGTCCGCGGCCGGTTACCGTGCTCGCGCCGGGCCGCGCCGTACGGCACCCGCCGACCGGTACAGGAGACCTGCGTGCGCACCGCCTCCGCACGGGAGCCCCACGTCGTCGCCGCGATCCTCGTCGGCGGCGGCTCGCGGCGCATGGGCCGCGACAAACAGACCGTGGTCGTCGGCGGTCTGTCGCTGCTCGAGCGTTCGATCCGGGCGGTCTCCCAGGTCGTGACCCCGGTCCCCGCCCGGACGACGGCGGGCCAGGCGCACGAGGGCGCCGTCGTCCCGAGCTCCGGCGAGGTGGCGGGGTCGGTCACGTTGATCGGACGCGACGCGCTGCCCGACCCTCCCGTCGGCGCGGTCGGCGCGGTACCGGACACACGGCCCGGTGGTGGCCCGTTGGTCGGTCTGGAGACCGCGCTGCTCGCCCACCCCGACGCCGACGCGGTGGTGGTGGTCGGTGTCGACCACCCGTGGCTGGAGCCGGGCGTGCTGCGGCTGCTCGTGGACCGTCTGCTCGACGAACGCCCGCGCGACCTGCCCGGGACGGCGGGCTCGGCAGCTCCGGTGGACGCGGCCATGCTGATCACCGACCGGGGGCCCCAGCCGCTGCTCGCCGCCTACCGCCCGAGCGCGGTCGGCGCGGTGTCCGCACTGCTCGACGGTGGCGAGCGCCGCCTGCGTGTCGTGGCCGACCACCTCGACGTCGCTGCCCTGGAACCGGCCGTCTGGCGGGCCGAGGACCCGTTCGGCGCGAGCGCCGTCGACGTCGACACCCCGGAGGTGCTCGAACGCGCGGTGCGCTGGCAGGAGCGGGTGCGGGCGACCGCCGCGAACGCCTTCGGACCGCCGGGGCAGGCGACCCCCGGCCGCGAGGTGTTCCAGGTGGTCGACGGTGTGGCCCGGCAGGTCCACGACCGGGTCATCGGCGAGGAACCGCTGGAGGTCCGCGCCGCCGGACCGGGCCAGGAGCCGGTCACCGTGATGACCACCCTGCGCACCCCCGGACACGAGCGCGAGCAGGCGGCCGGATGGCTGCTGGCGGAGGCGTTCGCGTCCCCCGAGCAGATCCTCGACGTCGGTCTCGGTGATGCCATCGAACTGGCGCGGCCCGACGACACGGTGACCGTCCGATTGTCGCGGACCGTGGACCCGGCCGCCGGGGCGCATCGCCACGCGGTCGCCACGGCCTCGTGCGGTGTGTGCGGCCGCGCCAGCATCGACGAGCTGGCATCGCGCACGCCGCCGGTCGGCGGGGACCACTTCCGGGACGCGCCCATGGCCTGGGCGGCGCTGGCCCGGCTGCCCGACGAGCTGCGGTTCGCCCAGCCTCACTTCCATGCGACGGGTGGGGTCCACGCCACCGGATTGTTCGACCGCGACGGCCGACTGGTGACGGTGCGCGAGGACGTCGGCCGGCACAACGCGCTGGACGCCGCGATCGGCGCCCATGTACTGGCCCGGGACTGGCCGCCCGGGGGGTTGGATGACCTGGTCTGCGTGCTGTCGGGACGCATCGGCTTCGAACTGGTCGCCAAAGCCGCGGTGGCGCGGCTGCCGATCGTGGTGGCCGTCGGTGCCGCGTCGGACCTCGCGGTGCGGACCGCCGATCGGCTGGGGATCACGCTGGTCGGGTTCGTGCGCCGAGGCAACGGCACGGTCTACACCCACCCACAGCGGCTGACGCTGCCGGGGTGAGTTCGCCGTGAGCGGCCCGCATGGCCCTGCGGCTCGCCGGGTGGCGAGTCAGTGGTTCACGGGTGGTGGCTCAGAGGTACTGGCCGGAGCGCGGGTTCGCGCCCTCCCCCGCGCCTTGCCGCTGCATCTGGGCGAGCTGTTGCTGGGCTGCCATCTGCTGCGAGGCGACCGAGGCCTGGATGCCGTGGAAGACCCCTTGCAGCCAACCCGCGAGCTGCGCCTGGGTCACCCGCAGCTCCCCACCCGACGGTGGTCCGTCCTGGGACTCGAGCGTCAAGGCCTCGAGTTCGGCCTCGAGGTTGGAGGACACCAACTCACGCAGCTCCTCGACGATGCGGTTGTGGATCTCGGTCAGTCGCACCCGCCCCGCCTCGTCCAACTCCGTGGTCGTCACCTCCTGGAACAGCGTCTGCACCGTCATCGCGATGCGCATCAGCTTGGCGGGCTGTTCGATCTCGCTGCGCACGTCCTCCTCGGCGTCGTCGCGCGGCATGAGCTCGGTCGAGGGGCCCTGCTGGCTGCCGTCGCCGGCTCCGGGCTCGAGAGGGGCGCCCTGCCCATCCGGCTGCTGGGCACTGGTCGCGGTGGCGGTGTCGGTGGGGTCCACGTGGCTCGGTCCGTTTCGGTCGGGAACCCGCCCAGCGTCCCCCGTCCGACCGGTGGGCTCCATGGACGGACGGACCCGACCGCGTCCCCCGCCGTGCAACATCGGGCGAGGACCCCGACCGGAGACCGACCCCCCGTCCGGGCCTCGTGTGCACGGATCCTGGTGCGAGGGGAACCCCGCCGGGGGCGTCGACGTCGTACTCACCACCACACCGCTCGCCGCGCCGATACGAGGTCGACCATGCGCTCCACTGCTCCCCGCCCGCTGCACGACCGTCCGGCCACGGTGCTCCGGCTCGCGCTCGTCCTGGCCACACTCGCACTCGTCGCGTGCGGCGCCCAGGTCTCCGGCCCTGGCGATCCACCCCCGAGAGGCGAGTACCGCTTGGTCGAAGGCCACGGACCGGACGGCGAGATCCCGCTCGTCGAGGACGCACCGGTGACCCTGACCGTCGACGACGAGGACTGGGGCGGCACCGCGGCCTGCAACCAGTACGGGGGCACGGTCACGCTCGACGGCGACCGACTGGAGGTCCGCGAGGTGTTGCAGACCGAGATGGCCTGTGCCAACGGCACGGTCATGCGCAGCGAACGGGCCTACCTCGATGCCTTCATGACCGTCGATCGGTTCGCACACGACGGTGATCGGCTCGTCCTGCACGGCGACGAGGTGGAACTGGTCTTCGAACCGGTCACCGAGTGACCCGAAGCGGCGGCGGGAGCGCTGGCCGCCATCTCGATCGGCCGACCGGCCGACTCTCCCACCCGGTCGGGCGGGCTCAGGGGATCAGGCGGTCCCAGCGCGGCAGGCCGTTGGCATCCTCACCGGCGAGGACCCAGTAACCGGCCGTGCCGTCGTGGCCCGAGGTCACGAGCGCGATCGCCGGATCGTGCTGCAGCACCCAGGACAACGACGGCAGGCGCACCCGTTCCGCGTCGGTCAACTCCTCGTCGGTCTCCTCACCGGCGAAGAAGCTCCAGCCACTGATGGTGCGCCCGTCGCCGAGCGGCCGGCCCGCATCGTCGGGATCGAACCCGATCGCCCCCACCGGCGCCCCGGTATCGATCAGCCTGGCGCTCGCGTAGACCGCCAGCCGCTCCGCCGGATCCGGCTCGTTCGCCATGTCGTTCACACCATCCACCTCGACCACGGCGTGACCGCTGTCACGCCCTCCGCGAGGCTACTGACCGCGAGCCGGTCGCCGGCCCCGCCCCCTCAGGCCCCCGCGCGCGACGATCCGACCGCGATCGACACCTCGCCGGCGAGCGAGACCAGCACGATGACCACCACCAGCACCACCGCCGCCACGAGCACCGCCCGGAAGGCCGTCCGGGGACTCGCGAACCACACCGCGGGGAGCAGCAGGACCAGGCCCGCGACCGGCACGGCCAGCGCGAGCAGCGGTCGGGCCTCGCGCAGCCCTGCGCCGACGGCCCCACCGGCCACGAGGAACGCCGACGCGGCCAGCACCCGGCCGCGTGCGGCGCCCAGCCGCATCGCGACCCCGTCCAAGCCCACGCGCCGATCCACCTCGAGGTCCCGGATGCCGTTGATCAGATGGGCGCCGAACCCCATGGCCGCGAACCCGACGACCGCCCACGGGGCGGGCGCGCTCGGCGGGGCCCCGGCCGCGGCCACCACCGTGGGCAGCAACGCGAAGGCGGCGACGTAGGGCACGAACGACCAAGGCGTGCGGGCGACACCGAGGTTGTAGGCCCAGGCCAGGCCGACCGCGACGAGGTGGAGCGAACCGGCCAGCGCGCCGAGCCCGACCAGGGAGAGCGCCGCGCTCGCGGCGAGTGCGACGATCGCCCCCACCCACAGCGCCCGGGCCGTGACCTGCCCGGCGACGACCGGCTTGTCGCGGCGGCCGGCACGGTGGTCGTCCTGCGCGTCGAAGGCGTCGTTGGACCACCCCACCGACAGCTGGCCGGTCAGGACCGCGGCCGTCACCACGATCAGCCGGCCCCCGCCGACCCCGACACTGGTCGCGAGCAGCGTGGTCACGGTGGTCACCGCGACCGTCGGGCCGGGGTGACACGCCCGGACCAGACCGACCAGCGGCCCGGCCCCGGGCGCCACCGCCCTGGCGTTCAGGCGGTACGGCGGGTGAGCGGGCGGTACTTGATGCGGTGCGGCTGCATCGCGTCCTCGCCCTTGCGTGCCTTGTAGTCCTCCTCGTACTCCGAGTAGCCGCCCGGGAACCAGGTCACCTGCGAATCGCCCTCGAAGGCCAGGATGTGGGTCGCGACCCGGTCGAGGAACCACCGGTCGTGGCTGGTGATCACCGCGCATCCGGCGAACTCGAGGATCGCCTCCTCGAGCGACCGCAACGTGTCGACGTCCAGGTCGTTGGTCGGCTCGTCGAGCAGCAACAGGTTGGCTTCCTGCTGCAGCAACTTGGCGAGGTGGATGCGGTTGCGCTCACCACCGGAACACGAACCGACGTTCTTCTGCTGTTCGCCGCCCTTGAACCCGAACGCGGCCGCGTAGGCACGTGAGGCCATCTCGGTCTTGCCGAGTTGGACCCAGTCGCCACCGCCGGTGATCTCCTCGAACACGCTCTTGTCCGCCTCGAGGGCCGAACGTGACTGGTCCACGTACGACAGCTGCACGGTCTCGCCGACCCGCAGCTCCCCTTCGTCGGGCGATTCCGGTCCGCCCAGCAACCCGGCCTGGCCGGCTGCGGTGACGATCATCCGGAACAGGGTGGTCTTGCCGGCCCCGTTCGGGCCGATGATCCCCACGATCCCGCCCGGCGGGAGGCTGAAGGTCAGGTCCTCGTACAGCAGCTTGTCGCCGAAGCCCTTCAGCACGCCGTCGGCCTCGACGACCACGCTGCCGAGGCGCGGGCCCTCCGGGATCATGATCTGTGGCTTGGTGATCTGCTTGGGCACCTCGCGGTTGAGCATGGTCTCGTAGGCCTGGATGCGCGCCTTGGCCTTGGTGCGCCGCCCCTCCGGCGACTTCTTGACCCAGTCGGCCTCCTCGGCGAGCTGCCGTTGCTGCGCCGACTCCTCACGTTCCTCCTGGCGCAGCCGCTCACGCTTCTGCTCGAGCCAGCCCGAGTAGTTGCCCTCGAACGGGAACCCCTTGCCCCGGTCGAGCTCCAGGATCCACTCGGCCACCTCGTCGAGGAAGTAGCGGTCGTGGGTGATGGACACCACCATCCCGGCGTAGTCGGCCAGGTGGCGCTGGAGCCACGCCACCGATTCCGCGTCGAGGTGGTTGGTGGGCTCGTCGAGCAGCAGGATGTCGGGCTTGGACAGCAGCAGCCGGCACAGCGCCGCCCGACGCTTCTCCCCGCCGGAGAGGATCGTGACGTCGTCGGCGTGCGGGACGCGCAACGCGTCCATCGCCACCTCGATGGTGCGATCGAGGTCCCAGGCGTCGGCCGCGTCGATCGCGTCCTGGACGACACCCATCTCCTCGATGACCCTGGTCATCTCGTCGTCATCGATCGGCTCGGCCAGCTTCGCGGCCAGCAGGTTGTAGCGGGGCACGAGCCCCGCGACCTCGCCGAGACCCTCCAGCACGTTCTCGCGGACGGTCTTGCCCGGGTCGAGCTCCGGTTCCTGGGGCAGGTAGCCGACGGACATGCCGCGTGCCGGCCAGGCCTCGCCCTCGAACTCGGTGTCGACGCCGGCCATGACCTTCATCAGCGTCGACTTCCCGGAGCCGTTGGGGCCGATCACACCGATCTTGACCCCGGGCAGGAACGACAACCAGATGTTCTGGAGCACTTCCTTGCCACCGGGGACGGTCTTGGTCAGGCCCTTCATGACGTAGCAGTATTCAGCCAACGGGGTGCTCCGAAGATGGGACGAGCGGGGAGGGGTCGGCCCCGAGGCTACCTGCGCCGTCGGGGGCGCCGTCGGTCGCCCGTGGCATCCCCCGTCCGTCGGGGTTCGACCGGGTCGGGAGCCAGCCTGCCCCAGGCGGGGCCGCCCTCCCGGCTCACCCGCCGAGCAACCCGCGTTCGATCAGCAACCAGCTGGCCCCGAGCGCCCCGGTGTAGAGCAGGCTGACCCCGGCGGCCACCGGCACCACCACCCACGGGGGGCGGACGCGCGTGACCTGCAGCCCCCACCAGGCGGCTGCGCCGAGCAGCAACTCGGGAGGGACCACGTACCACGCGACGTGACCGATCGTGGTGACCCCGACCGGCTCCCAGATCCCGAGCGGGGGCAGCACCGCCTCGGCGCTGGCGAACACCAGCGCCGCGGCCAGCACGGCCGTGAGCCAGCCTGCCCGGGCTCCGCGGCGCCGATCGGCCGCGTCCGCCGCCATCACGATCAGCACGATCGGGATCGTCCACAGCCCGGCCATGAACCCGGTCACCGGACCGATGTCGGGGAACCCGTCGGGCGGGAACACCAAGGTCCCCAATCCCTCGGCGAGCACCGCGTCGGGGATCACCTGGAAGACGCTCAACACGGCCGCGAACCACCACGCACGCAGCCACCGGTCATCGCTGCGACGGACCGAACCCGCGATCGAGGCGAGGTGGTAGACGACGACCAGCGCGGCGATCCGCCACCCCTGGGCCATCTCGCCCGGTGACCACAGCACCGCGACCGCCACGAGCCCGAACACGGCATGGACGGCCACCAGATCGCGCTCCACCCGGTCCACATCGCCTCCGTCCGGAACCCGTCGCCCGCCGCTGCGCGACAGCCTGCCACGTCCCGGAGCCATCCTCGCGGAGCTCGGTCCGTCACGCCGCCGACCGTGGTCACCGGGGCCGCCCTTCCCTGCCCCGGCCTCCCAGCGACTTCAGCCCGGATCGCTGTCCGCGCCGCCCTGGCTGCGCTCTTCCAGCCGGTCGACGAGTTCGGGCAGCGCCTCTTGCGCGGGACGCGCGATGTGCTCGGCCTCCGGCAGCGCCGGCTCGGGATTGATCTCCCAGATGCGGGCGCCGGCCTCCCGTGCGAGATGTGGGAGGTGCGCGGCCGGTGCGACCTCGGCGGCGGTGCCGACCACGAGCAGGTCGTCGCAGCCGCGCACCTCGCGCTCCGCCCGGTTCAGCGCCTCGGTCGGCAGCGACTCGCCGAAGAACACCACGTCGGGCTTCAGCTCACCACCGCACGCGCGGCAGCGTGGCACCTCGCCCCGCGCCGTTTCGGCGACCACCTCGTCACGGCTGAAGGCTCGCCCGCACCCCAGACAGGTCAGGCTCTGCCGGGAACCGTGCAGTTCGACGACGTCGCGGGTCCCGGCGGCCTGATGGAGCGCATCGATGTTCTGGGTGATCACCGTGGAGACCACCCCGAGCTGCTGCAGCTGCGCGATCGCATGATGGGCGGGGTTGGGCTCGGCCGCCTCCAACACGGCGTCGAGCTCCCAGAGCATCTGCCAGACCTTCTCCGGGTCCGCCCGCAACGCCTCGATGGTGGCGTACTCCGTCGGGTCGTAGCGGGCCCAGAGACCATCGCTGCCGCGGAACGCCGGGATCTCGCTCGACACCGAGATCCCGGCCCCCGACAGCACGACCGCCGGACGCTCCCGGCGGGAGAGCGCGCCGACGAGGTCGAGCATCGCGTCCTCGGCGAGCGTTTCGGCCCAGTCCTCCAACCCCATACCTGCTCCTGTCCCTCTTGTCGATGCACGGCTCGTCATCCCTGGCAGCTCGGACAGAACCACGTGGTCCGTCCAGCGACCGTGGCCTTCTCCAGGCGGGTCCCGCACCGTGGACACGCGGGATCGTGGAGGTCACGGACGCCGGTGAGCCAACCGTCGTGGCGTGGAACCCGACCGTGCCCGACCGAGTGTTCGAGCACACGCCGAAGGGCGGCATGCAAGCCGTCGACCTCGAGGTCGTCGAGTTGTCTCGCGGCGCGGGCCGGGTGCAGGCCGGCTTGCCAGAGCACCTCGTCGGCGACGAGGTTGCCGACGCCGGCGAGGAGCCGTTGGTCCATCAACGCCGACTTGAGTCCTCCCCGGCGACGCTCGAGCAGCGCCCCGAGCTCGCTGCGGGTCACCTCGGCGGCATCGGTTCCGAGCGGCCCCGTGATCTCCTCGAGGCTCTCCGGGCCGGCTGCGAGCCAGACCCCGCCGAACTTGCGTGGCATGTGCAGCCGCAGCTTCCCGCGCTCGAGTACGAAGACGACGCGGTCGTGGGCGTCCGGCTCCTCGGCGGGCCCGCTCCAGCGCAACGATCCCGTCATCCCGAGGTGAAGGACCACGATCGGCCCGTCGGTCGCGGCCAGCAGCCATTTGCCGTGACGCCGAGGCTGCTCGAACCGGTGACCGACCAGCGAACGACCGAGTCCCTGCACGGTGGTGTTGCGGACGATCTCCGGTGCAGACGCCTCCACGCGTTCGACCCGCTGTCCGACCGTGTGCGCGGCCAGGAAGCGGCGGGCGTCCTCGACATCGGGGAGTTCGGGCATACCCGGCAGTGTTCCCGGCTTCTGCCTCGCCGCCGCCGTCCAAGCAGCACCTTCCCCGACGTACTCACCTCGTCCCGGCGAGGTCCACGACCCAAGGGGTGCGGAGATACGGGTCCGCGGTGGGCGCCGCACCGAAGTCCTCACCGGACCAGACCGTACGGCGGTCGACCTCGAGCTTCGGAGGCACCCATGGAGACCATCGTCGTCGCGCACGCGATCTACGTGGCGGTCATGGCGGCGGGCGCCGCCGTCATCGCCTGGTGGAGCCGTGAGCCCCGCGGCGTGCCGCGCTACGAGTACCTCGTGCACGCCGCGATCCCGATCTGGTCGGGGATCGCCTACCTCACGGTGGTGTTCGAGCTCGGGCGGCTGGAGGTGGACGAGCGCGCCGTGTACCTCGCCCGGTACGCGGACTGGGTCGTCACGACGCCGCTGTTGCTGCTGGTCCTCGGCTGGATGGCGATGCACTACTCGGAGCACAAGCGCGTCGCGCTGCTCGCCACGCTGGTGCTCGCAGACGTGGTGATGATCACCACGGGGCTGATCGCGGACCTGGCCACCGACGCCGCCGCGACGTGGACCTTCTACGGGATCGGGGTCGGCGCACTGCTGCTGATCCTCTACCTGACCTGGGACCCGCTGCGGCGTATCGCCCAGGCATCGCACGCGGAGCTCGGACGACGCTACGTCCAGATGGCGGCCTTCCTGACCGTGATGTGGGTCGGGTACCCGACCGTATGGCTCCTCGGGCCCTCCGGCGTGGGCGTGCTCGGCGAGACCACCGACGTGCTGCTGTTCGTCGTGCTCCCGATCTTCTCCAAGGTGGTCTTCAGCCTGCTGGTGCTCGCGATCCTGCGTGGCCTGCCCGGCGAGGAGGCCGTCACCGCGCACGTCGACGCGCACGCCGAGACGCTGGAACACCTCGGCCGGGCCGATCCGCCCCGGAGGTGAGGCAACGGCACCCGCAGATGCGGGCTGGATCCTCTGCCCGCGGCCCGTCCGACCCGTCGATGCGTGAGCCCGTCCGGCTCACGGCGACCCGCCCTGCGGACCGATCGCATCGGCGATGCGCTGCTCGGCCACACGCAACCGGCCCCGGACGTCCTGGGAGGTGTCCACGGCATGGATCCGCGTGCGGCCGTCGATGTGGACGCAGATCGTCCCCGGCAGGAGGCTGACGAGCGCAGCGAAGCTCAAGGTCGTCGAGCTGTCGGCATGGTCCAGGTCGGTGTCCACCATGCCGGGCTGGATGGGCAGCCGCGGATCGACCGCCCGTCGGGCCACATCGACACCCCCCACCACCGACTGCCAGGCGAAGAAGCCGGCGAGACGCACCGTGGCGAACGGCTTCAGCCCGGCCGGCCCGCGGGCGGGCAAGAGCCGGTGGCTGAGCGCCGTCGCCAACGGGACGGCGATCAGGGCGAACCACCACCCTCGGAGCTCGCCCTCGGCCAGCACGAGCCAGACCGCGGCGAACGCCGCCGGCCGGAAGAGCCACCGCCGCGAACGGGCGCTCAGGGCGAGAGCGGGTCCGGTCATGGCCCAAGGCTCCCGACGCTGCCCGCGACGCTCGTGGTCGTCCCGTCCGCGACGAGCAGACCCTCGACCCCGGCGGGCCAC
>Ga0207421_10004292_pt1 | contig 16480 bp, 17 predicted proteins | sample SodLakKL_010_SED_4_FD_187542 | JGI IMG/M metagenome (GOLD analysis project Ga0207421, IMG submission 187542) | Alkaline sediment microbial communities from Lake Tanatar, Kulunda Steppe, Russia - 8KL_010_SED (SPAdes) (version 2) | ecosystem: Environmental > Aquatic > Non-marine Saline and... | reverse complement strand
GAAGGTTATATTTCCCCGGATATTGCCCAGGGGGACAGGTTCATTATTGATTACTTTGATGGAGAAGATGACGGAATTACCTTAAGTGCCACCAGTGGCATCGCCGATGGCCAGGAAATTGCTTTCCATGGTGACTTTGAAGACGCTAATGACCAAAACCTTTTTACAATGCATATGAACGAGAGGACAGGAGAAATTTTCTTCGGCTCACTGAACGCTGATATTGACAATGAAGATGTCGATGACTTTGAAGACGCCGTCACCTTCAACTTCGAGCCCCACATGTACGACAGCTATCTCTACGATTCCCTGGGGAACCGTCACGAACTGAAGGTTTCCTTTACCAAGCATCCCAAGGTCGAAGGGGATGGCAACAAATGGTCTTACAGCATTAACGCTGCCGACCCGACCATTGAGCTGGAGAACAATACAGGAATTGTGGCCTTTACCCCGGGGGGGCGTTTTGATGCCGACGCCTCGGAGATCAACGCTTTCGAAGTGGATGGCCCCGACCTCTGCACCGATGCAGAGGACATGGAAGTGATGCCCGACTTTGCCGACCTGGTCCAGCTTTCCGAGACCAGCAACGCTTTTATCCGGGAGCAGGACGGCTTTGCCGCCGGGGAACTGAGCACTTTTGAAGTGGAGGAAAGCGGCGTGGTTACCGGTGTCTACACCAACGGAATGATGAAGACCCTGGGACAGATCTCTCTGGCCTCTTTCTCCAATCCCGAGGGTCTGCAGAAGCTGGGTAATAACCTCTACGATATCACGGCCAACTCCGGGGATGCGCGGATCGGTGTTCCGGGAGAGATGGGTCGGGGCATGATCCAGGCCCGCTCTTTGGAAATGTCCAACGTGGACCTGTCCCGGGAGTTTACGGAAATGATTACCACCAACCGGGCTTTTCAGGCCAATACACGGATGATCACCACTTCCGATGAGGTCTTGACAGAGCTGGTGAACATGAAACGGTAGGATAAATACAGGGGCGGTTGTTTGCTGACGGCCGTCCCTGTATCTTTTTATACATAGCTTTTTGGGAAAAGATGGTCGCGCTGTCCTTTAATGTCGGTTTTGATTATTTCTGGCTAAGTTGGAAAGGATGTTTGACAGATTTGTCGAAAAACATTAGAATAAACCAGAGGAGTATATGATCATTCTTAAGGATGATTAGGGAGGTAGACTTTGGTAGTATGCCCATTATTACACGTACAGTTAGGCGGGATACTGGATGCAAAAACTTGATATCCTAACCATCGTGGGGATTGTCCTTGGAGCCGGATTGGTTATTTTCGGCATCCTGGAACAGGCGGAAATTGGTGCTTTCATCAACGTGTCCGGCCTGATGATTGTTGTGGGTGGCTCGACTGGTGCGATGCTGATCAATTTTCAGCTGGACCAGGCGAAGCAGGTCCTCAAAGTGCTGAAGCAGGTTGTTTTTGAGAAGGTCCAGGACCTGGCTTCTCTGCGGCAGCAGTTTGTTGATCTGGCGCAGAAAGCCCGCCGGGAAGGGTTGCTGGCCCTGGAGGATGACCTGGAAACCATTGATGACCCCTTCCTGCGCAACGGCTTGCAGATGGTTATCGACGGGTTCGAGCCGGATTCCATTCGCGATATCATGGAGACGGAGATTCAAACCCTGGAAAAAAGGCACCAGTTGGGGCAGAACATGTTCCGGACCTGGGGGAACCTGTCTCCGGCCTTTGGCATGGTCGGTACCCTGATCGGGTTGGTCCAGATGCTGGGACAACTGGAAGACCCCGATGCCATCGGGCCGGGGATGGCCGTCGCTTTGCTGACCACCTTTTACGGCATGTTGATGGCCAACCTGTTGTTTAACCCCATCGCCGGGAAGTTGGCCATTCGAAGCGAGCTGGAAGTGGCCCGCAAGGAAGCCATTGTTGATGCACTGCTGGCCTTGCAGGCTGGTGTTAACCCCCGGATCCTGCAGGAGAAGCTAAAGGCATACCTCTCTCCCCAGGAGCGGGAAGAAGCGGAAGAAAAAAAAGAATCCCGGGAAGAGGCCGGTGCTTCGGAAGAGGCCATGGCTTGAGTATGCTTTTTGCCAACTTTGAGACGAACAGTTTACTTGAGGGTGTGAGTTTTCCTTGAGACGTGATGCGCGTAAAAAAAATGACAAAAAAATCGATGATCAGCCCACGGCTCCTGGCTATATGAACACCTATGGGGATATGGTCACTTTGCTGCTGACCTTTTTTGTGCTCCTGTTCACCTTTGCTTCAATAGATGTGGATAAGTTTCACGAGGTGATGTCCGCTATCCAGCATTCTTTCATGGGCCGTACAGGCATCCTGGAGGGGACGACGGAGCATGGCGGAGAAGAAGCGGACCGGCTGGATCCCCAGGAACTTACCGCCCAGGATGTAACTACAGGGCTGGGGGAGCGTGAGCTGTCTCTGCTGGAACAGATGGAAGAGATGGAGGAAACTATCGAGGAAGTTAGTACGTTTCTCCAGGAGGCGGGGTTGGAAGAAGATGTCCGGATGCGCATTGAAGAGCGGGGCGTAGTGCTGGAGCTCCCCGAGCGGATACTGTTCGATACGGGAAGGGCGGAACTCAGAGATGATTTCTTGCCTGTCCTGGACTTGATGGCCGATCTTCTCTACCGGATCGACAACCAGGTTATCGTGGAGGGGCACACAGATAATGTTCCCATCCAGACAGCCCGCTATCCCTCCAACTGGGAGCTTTCCGTGGACCGGGCAGTCAGTGTGGTGCGCTACCTGTCTGAAGAACATGAGCTGGTCCCTGAAAGATTTCAAGCTTCCGGGTACGGGGAATATCACCCGGTGGCAACCAATGAAACAGCCGAGGGGCGGGCGAGAAACCGCCGGGTCACCATTGTCTTTTCCGTGCTGACAATGGATGAGTTGGATATATATGAGGGAGATGGTTAGGGGGAAGTTTGAACGGAACCCCCGGCTTTTGATCATGCAGAGCAGCCGGGGCCGGGAAGCGGGCATTCTATGTTGATGATCATAGAATCAGGTTTTAAATGGAAAAGGCGCCGATTTATCCCAGAAAAAAGCAGGACTTTGGATAAACATGGAGAATAAAGGGTTATTCGGTGGAGGTGAAGATTGTGGCTGCGGATAAAAAAGATTCCGAAGAAAAAGAAGAGAAAAAGCCAAAACGGAAAAAAACGCTGCTAATCGTTATCGTCCTGGTGGTTTTTCTGGTGGTGGTTATTGGCGGCGGTTATCTGGCGCTTCAGATTGGGTTGCTGGGCGGTCTGATCGACAGTATCCTGGGGGTCGGGGAGACCCGGCAAGAGCAAGAGGCAGAAGAGGTCTACACCCCGCCGGATTATACCTTCGAACTTCCTGAGGTGCTGGTGAATATGCCTGGCGAGCGGCGCCAGTTTTTAAGTGTCAAGTTTTACGTTGGCTACCATGATGAAGATTTAACCGAAGAACTGGAGCGTCGCAAACCTGAAATTAAAGATGCAGCTTTGGGGATCCTCTGGGGCAAAACAAAGGACGATATTGAGACAAAAGAAGACAAAGAGCAATTGCGCCAGGAACTGTACGAGGAGATCAATGCAATGTTAACCCAGGGTGAGATTCAAGGGGTATATTTCTGGCATATCATGGTCCAGTGAGCCCTGATATATGCGAAATGTTCAGTGACTGGTATGCGACTCGGCACACTTTTCAAATCAGGAACGGGAGCGGTTCCGGTGTTTCCGTAGCGAAGCGGAGACCGAGCGGGAAAGCGGCAGAACTGTCCCCTGCGTCCTGATGTGTAGGCAATTAATTGGCAGGCTGAGTGGCAACAATCTATATTTATATTGTAGGGAGGATTTTTCTTGTCAGGAGATCTAAGCCAGAGCGAAATTGATGCCCTGTTAAATAAAGATTCTGGAGGCAAAGCTTCGGGTAAGGACGCTGCTGGCTCGCAGGAAGAAAAGATAAATCATGAGGCAGAGAATGATCAGGAAACGACATCTTCCAAAAAACGGAGCAAGCCCCTAGTAGAGAAGGTGGAATTCTCGCCCTTGAAACAGCGCGGCAAGGTTTATGGAGCCAAGCCCCGTTTTCATTATTTTGATGACATTGAACTGGTTATCAGCGGTGAGTTGGGCACTGCTGAAATTACTGTGCGGGACTTATTGAAGTTGAAAGAAGGTTCTGTGCTCAAGTTGGACAAGATGGCAGGGGAAAGTTCCACGATCCTGGCTAACGAACAGTTCCTGGGCTATGCAGAAATTGTGGTGATCAACGACCGTTTTGGCCTGCGGGTTACCGCCATCGGCCAGGAGGAGTTGAAAGGGACATTAAGTGAAAGCCAGGACGATACCATAACTGAAAAGCCTTCTGACCGGGAAGAGGCTGAAAAGGCTGACGAAACCAGAACCCAGGAAGGGGAGTAAGTATGGATGATTATCTGGGAACCTACCTGCGCATCCTGGTGGCACTACCCCTGGTCCTGCTCCTGGCTTACTACGGTTTACGTTATTTGCTGAAAAACTTCGGCCCGGCCTTTCACATGGGCCGACGGGTTCAGGTGGTTGAACGTACGGCGTTGAATGCCCGGACTTTTTTGTATGTAATCCGGGTGGGAAACTCCTACCTGCTGGTCAGCTCTTCCCCTTCGGGAGTGAACCTGCTGAAAGACCTGGGGGAAAACTGGGAAGAAGATTATCCCTGGGAACTGGCTGGACAGGCTGCTGGTGAGGAATCGCAAACTTTTGCCGGCCTTTTGTCCCGGATCAGGGAACGCAAAAACAGGCAGGCCGGGGAGAAATAATTGTTGTTTTTTAAGGAGGAATGTGGAACTTGGTCGAAGAATAAAATTAACAGATAATGAAGTTTTTCCCGACAAGGCCTGGAACTGGCTTGTGTCGATTGTAAAAGAGCTCGTAACTGAGATATTGATTGGGACCAGTATAGAGATATAGAAATATAGAGAGAAAGTCTGATCCATATAAAATTGCTGCGGGGAAGGGTAAAGGATAGTAAGCACATGAATACCAGGATTCGTTTGGCACTAGCAGCGCTGCTTGCCATAGGGTTGGTTTTATTGGGTCAACAAACGGTTGCAGCCCAACCGGAGGTTCCCATTCCGGATATTAACCTGCAAGTGGGTACCGGGGATGACCCGGAACAACTGGTGGGAATGCTGCAATTGTTGTTGCTACTGTCCATCTTAAGTCTTGCGCCTGCCTTTCTTATCCTCATGACTTCGTTTACCCGGATCGTTATTGTGCTGGGCTTGGTTCGAAATGCCATGGCTACCCAGCAGATTCCCCCGAACCAGGTTGTCGTGGGCCTGGCCCTCTTTCTAACCTTTTTTGTTATGTCACCGGTTTTAGCGGAAATAAATGAAGAAGCCATCACTCCCTACCTTGCTGAAGAGATCCTCTTTGAAGAAGCCTTTGAAGAGGGCAGCAGACCGATAAGGGAGTTTATGTTGAATAACACCCGTGAAAAGGACCTGGCGTTGTTTATTGAGATTGGAGACCTGGATGATCCCGAGGATCGGGAGGCGGTAAACTTGAGTGCGTTGATACCCGCGTTTGTGCTCAGCGAGCTCAAGACGGCCTTCCAGATGGGCTTTATCCTCTTTGTCCCCTTCCTGGTGATTGACATGGTCGTAGCCAGCGCCCTCATGTCCATGGGAATGTTTATGTTGCCGCCGGTTATTGTTTCGCTGCCCTTTAAGATCTTGCTGTTTGTCCTGGTTGACGGGTGGTACTTAGTGGTGCAGTCCCTGGTAGAGAGTTATGCCTGAGCGCGCCGGTGGGTGAAATTGGTACTACATGACAGTTTTAGCTTTTTTACTGTTTGCTAATATAAGTGGCTGACCCCGGGGAGGAGATTATATGTCACCGGATTTTGTAGTAAGTGTTGCCCGGGATGGTATTATGACCATCTTAATGGTGGCTGCGCCCATCCTGGGTGTCGGGCTGGGTGTTGGATTGCTGGTAAGTGTTTTTCAGGCGACCACGCAAATCCAGGAGCCAACTCTTGCCTTCGTCCCCAAAATTGCTGCGGTTATGCTATCATTGATGATTTTTGGAGGCTGGATTTTGCAAGTTGTCATGTCCTTTACTTTAGACTTGTGGGCAGGCTTGGGGACGTTGTTTTAGTGTAAGGTGGTAAGGGTGGAGATGCAGTTATGCTGGAAGTGATGTTTTTAGAGTTCTGGTTTCCTTTCCTGTTGATTTTTGCCCGGGTTGCAGCTTTTGTGGCGATTCTGCCCTTTTTCGCCTGGCAGGGTGTTCCCGTGATGGTCCGTGCATTTTTCGCCTTTGTGCTGTCCGTGCTCCTGGCCTTGGGCTGGGACGGCGAATTGGAGCTGCCCATGACGGACCTGGGGCTGGTCATGATCCTGGTCCGGGAAGTTTTGACCGGCATTATCCTGGGGTTTTTGGTTTACTTTTTTCTGGCTGTTTTTCTAATGTCAGGACAGTTTATGGACCATAAGGCCGGTTTGATGATGTCCGGTTCTTTTGACCCCATGTTCGGGGGGCAGGTAACTTTGATCGGCCAGTTTTTCTACCTGCTGGCGGTAGTGTTCTACCTGTCCGTGGATGGTCACCATCTGCTGTTTCTGGCTTTGAAAGAAAGTTTTGCGGTCATTCCCCTGGCCGGACCTTTTGTTTCGGCAACAATTTTTTGGGAAATCATGAAAACCTTTACCATTTTATTTCTGCTGGCTTTTCAAATCGCTGCACCGGTGGTTATCGTGCTTTGGATGCTGGATATCGGGCTGGGTTTTCTATCCAAGACGGTACCCCAGATCCATGTGTTTATTGTCGGTCTTCCACTAAAAATCGCCCTTGTACTATTTATTTTTATGCTGACCTTACCGGTTATGGGCGGAGTGATGAGCGATGTTTTTGGAATGCTGGCCCGCCAGCTGAGCTTTGTCATTGAACACTGGTACGGCTGATTGAACATAACTGTTCAGCCCTGATATGATTGCGCCGCAAGCACCGTAGCTTCGCTTGCAAAAACTATATAGGATTGATAGCGATGGGTGTTTCATGCAAAAAATGGGAATATCGTCTATGGCATCAACCGTCTGGTGCAGGCCAAAGGGCCTGCCCGACAGGCCGGTTAAACCTGCAGCTTTTTAACCAGCAGGAAGATAAAACGGAAGAGGCCACGCCGCACCGGCGCCGGGAAGCCCGCAAGCGGGGACAGGTGATGAAGAGCATGGAAATGAACTCCGCGGTTAACATGCTGGGGATGATTTTCTTCTTTGTTGTCTTTTGGCGCTATTTCTATGACGGGCTAACGGACATGCTTTCCCATTACCTGAGACATTTTATGAACTTAGGGGTTGACCCGGCCTCGATGAGTTCCCTGGCCCAGTTTTCCCTGGAACAGTTCCTGATGTTGACGGTTCCTTTTTTGGCTGTGGCTTTTTTCCTGGGCTTGTTGGCCAACGTGATGCAAGTGGGGTTTTTGGTCTCCACTGAAGTGATCAAGCCCCAGGCCAACCGGTTGAACCCGGTGGAAGGGTTTAAAAAGATTTTTTCCCGCCGTTCTCTTTTTGAAATGGTGAAGGCGGTGCTGAAAGTTGTCATCGTCGGCGCGGTCAGCTACCTGTACCTGCGCGAAGAACTTCCTGTTCTTCTACTGCTTTTAGGGCAGGAGATAGGTGTGATTACGTCCCTTACAGGCCAGGTGATTATGGGCCTGGGTTTCCGTGTGGCAGGGGTATTCCTCTTTTTGGCCCTGCTGGATTTTATCTACCAGCGCTATGAGCACAACAAAAACCTGAAAATGAGCCGGCGCGAAGTAAAAGACGAATACAAGCAGCTGGAAGGTGACCCCTACATTCGTTCCAAGCAGCGGGAACGGCAGCGGGCTATTTCCCAGGAGAGAAGCATAGCCGAGGTCCCCGATGCTACCGTGGTGGTTACCAATCCCACGGAAATTGCCGTGGCGTTGAAATATAATGAAAAAGAAGATCATGCCCCGGTAGTGGTGGCCAAGGGGGCAGGTCGGCTGGCCCAGCAGATCCGGGAAGTGGCCCGGGATCATGAAATCCCCATTATCCAGAACCCTCCTGTAGCTAGGGTCTTGTTTGCCCAGGCGGAGCTGGGGGAGGAGATCCCCATGGATCTTTACCAGGCCGTTGCCGAAATCCTGGCCATGGTCTACCGGCTGCAGGAGAAGGGCCGGCAGCGCCGGCGTTCCATGGGCGCGTAAGCCATTTCCCTGTAACAATCTTTGAGAATTGTGGAGGAAATTGCAAATAATTGTTGAATAATATAGGAAGTAAGGGAGGGTAGCAGCGTGGCATCACCGTCTTTCATCCGCCGTTCAAACTTGGTTAGCCTGGCCAAAAATATGGATATTATCATTGCCATTGCTTTCGTAATGGTTATCGCCATTATCATCATACCGATCAGGCCGCTGCTACTGGATGTTTTACTGGTGGTCAACATCACCTTTGCCCTAATCGTGATCCTGGTAACCTTGTTTACGACGGACATCCTGCAGCTGGCCACCTTTCCCTCGGTTTTGCTGGTAGCCACCCTGTTTCGGCTGGCCTTGAACATTTCCTCCACCCGCTTGATCTTGACCGAAGCCCGGGCCGGTGATGTAATCAACGCCTTCGGCCAGTTTGTGGTGGGCGGGAACTATGTAGTCGGTTTGATCATTTTCATTATTATCACCGTGGTTCAGTTTGTTGTTATCACCAACGGTGCCGGGCGGGTTGCCGAAGTAGCGGCTCGCTTTACCTTGGATTCTATGCCGGGCAAGCAGATGAGCATTGATGCAGACTTTAATGCCGGGTTGATCGATGAGGAAGAGGCCCGCACCCGCCGCAATAAGCTGCAGCGCGAATCCAACTTTTTTGGGGCCATGGACGGTGCCAGCAAGTTCGTCCGGGGTGACGCCATCGCCGGGGTGGTGATCGTGTTGATCAACATCCTGGGCGGTTTGACTATCGGGATGGCGCAGCACAACCTGGATTTTTCCGCCGCGGCACAGACTTATACCATCCTGACGGTGGGAGACGGTTTGGTGGCCCAGATCCCGGCCCTGCTGGTTTCCTCCTCGGCGGGTCTTTTGGTGACCCGGTCAACTGCTGAAGAGAGTTTCGGAAATGAGCTGTTTGCCCAGTTTTTCCAACTGCCCAAGGTTCTGGCCATTGTTTCCCTGATCCTGGCCTCTCTGGGGCTGGTGCCCGATCTGCCCTTTACACCCTTTTTGATCTTAAGCCTGGCCTGCGGTTTCGGAGCTTATGCTCTTTTCCGGGAGGATAGAATGACCCGGGAAAAGGATGAAGAGGAAGCGCAGATCGAAGAGGAGGCCGCGCCCTCCCCCGAGGAAGATGTCCGCAGCATCATGAAAACAGACCTGCTGGAAATTGAGATTGGTTACAACCTTGTTTCCTTGACGGAGAAAGGGGAAGACGGCGACCTGCTGCAGCGGATTTCCACGGCCAGGCGCCGCCTTGCTTCCGATTTGGGGGTCATCATCCGCCCGATTCGTATCCGGGACAACCTGCAGCTTTCTCCCAATACGTATTTGATTAAGTTAAAAGGCAATGAGTTGGCCCAGGGTGAGCTCAGGCCCGGCTACCTGCTGGCACTGAACCCCGAAGGAGTCACATCTGATGAGTTGGGCGGCATCCCCACGGTAGAGCCTACTTTTAACCTGCCGGCAGTCTGGATTTCACCGGCCCAAAAGGACGAGGCGGAGTTAAGGGGCTGCACCGTGGTGGATGTAACCACCGTTTTGATTACTCATTTGACCGAAGTGATCCGCTCCCATGCCTTTGAACTCATCGGACGCCAGGAAGTTAAAGAAATGGTGGAAATGGTCAGGGAGAGCCGCCCGGCGGTTGTGGAAGAGCTGATCCCGGACTTGATGGGGATCGGGGAAGTGCAGAAAATATTGCAGAACCTGCTGCGGGAGAATATCCCCCTGCAGGACCTGCCTACGATCCTGGAAACCCTGGCCGATTACGCGGCTGCGACCAAGGATCCCGATGTGCTGACGGAGTATGTGCGCCAGTCCCTGGCCCGGACCATCACGGGGCAGCATATTGAAGCCGGGAAGAAACTGCAGGTTATTACCCTGGACCCATCCCTGGAAAAGCGTGTTGCCGATTCCCTGCAGCAGACGGTGCATGGCACATTTCCTGTCCTGGAGCCTGAGGCTTCCCAGCGAATTTTGCAGGCGGCAGCCAACCTGGTGGAGCGCCTGCGGGGTAAAGGCATTTCTCCTGTGATGCTGACTTCACCGAGGATCCGGATGCCTTTCAGGCGTCTGCTGGAGCGCTATCTGCCTGATCTGCCTGTTCTTTCACTAAGCGAGATATTGCCCCAGATCGAAGTCGAATCCGTGGGGGTGTTAAAAGAAGATGAAAATTAGGAAGTTTTACGTGCAGGACATGAAAGAAGGGATGCTGCGCATCCGGGAAGAACTCGGTCCCGAGGCGGTTATTATCCAGAGCCGGCGGGTGCGTTCCAAGGGCCTGCGGGGGATCTTTCAATCCTCCAGGATGGAAATTACCGCGGCTGTGGAGAATAACCAGTCCCGGGAGAAAAAAAGCCAGCTATTCCAACAGGAAGTGCCCGAATTTAACGGCAGTAAAATCACTTCCGAGCTGGAAGAGCTGAAAAAAGCCATTAACAACCTGGTTTTTCGTGAGACTCTTCCCAAAGAGGACAAAGAAAGGGAACAGGGCGAAATTAAGCGCTGGAAAGAACATCTGCGGCAGCATGAAGTGTTCGATGAATTAATTGAGGATTTTCTCCAGGATATTCGTGAAGTGGCCATGAGTGAAACCCAGCTTTCCCAGGAGATTATCGGGCTTTTGCTGCGCAAAAAAATCCGCAGGATTTTAAAGACAGCACCGGAAAAAGCTTCCCCCATCCAGGTGTTTGTCGGTCCTACCGGGGTCGGCAAAACCACCACCCTGGCCAAGCTGGCAGCCCGTTACGCCCTGTACCAGGGTGAGCGGGTGGGGATTATCACTATTGACCACTACCGCATCGGGGCGGTGGAACAGCTGCGCACGTATGCTGATATAACGGGACTGCCCCTGGAGGTCGTTATGACCCCTAAAGAATTGCGCCAGGCTATTGACCGATTAAACGGATGCCAGCGGATTTTGATCGATACGGCCGGCCGCAGCACCATGAACAAGACCCAGGTCCAGGAGCTGGCTAATTACCTGCAAAACTTGCCGCCGGCGGAAATTTTTCTGGTGATCAGCGCCACGACCAAGTCCCGCGATATTCAAAACATCGTGGAGAACTTTAAGTGTATGGGTTATAACCGCCTGATTTTCACCAAACTGGATGAAACCAGTTCTTACGGGATCATGCTCAACGGTATTTACCTGACGGATGTGCCGGCCCTATACTTGACCATGGGCCAGAGTGTCCCCGATGATATCTGTGTTGCCGATCTGGACCAGATGAGTGCTTTTATTTTGGGAGAGGAGGACTGAAATGGGCGATCAAGCCGAAAAACTTCGTGCTATGGCTAAAGACCAACAAACCCAAGCAGTCCTTCGGAAACGAAGGCTTTCCCGGATTATTGTCATTGCCAGCGGTAAAGGTGGTGTGGGAAAAACCAACCTGGTCGTGAACCTGGCCATTGCCCTGGGGCAGTTGGGCAAAAAGGCGATTGTCCTGGATACTGACCTGGGTATGGCCAACGCGGATATCTTAATGGACTTGAAACCTACCTATACCCTGGTGGATGTAATCCGTGGGGACAAAGAACTGGAAGACATCATTTTAAAAGGGCCGTACAATGTCGATGTGATTCCCGGTGGTTCAGGGTTATCCGATATGATTAGCCTGGACAGTCAGCAACGGGAGCAGCTCATTTCCAGGCTTTCGTACCTGGAAGAAGCAGGGAACGTGGTGCTGGTGGACTGCCCGGCCGGTTTGACCCGGGATGTGCTCAGCTTTATCGCCGTTGCCGATGACCTTTTGCTGCTCACTACACCGGAGCCTACAGCCATCACCGATGTTTACGGGATGATCAAAGTTGTGGACAGCTACCAGCTTCATTCCAGTATCAAGCTGGCAATCAATATGGTGCGCAATCAACGGGAAGGGGAAAATGTCTTTCGGCGGATTAATTATGTCTGTCAGCATTTCCTGACCACAGAAGTCGACTTTTTAGGCAGTATCGAATATGACCAGAACGTGCGCAAGGCTGTTTTGACTTGTTCTCCCTATGTTCTCCAGTTTCCCCGTTCCCGGGCGACCCAGGGCACGCAGCAGATTGCCCGCCGCATCAGCCAGGAAGATGATCTTTACCGGGGTGATGAAACAGGAAAAGGCTTTTTAAACCGCCTGTTGAATTTTTGGAGTTAGGGAGAAAGCAAAGCAAATCAAGGCAAGTTAAATCAAGTCTTTCCCTTTCCAGCACTGGTCCCAGCTGTTGATGCTGTATATATTCAGGCTTTTAGGGGTTTTATAAATGGACATTAAGCAGTTTTTCCGTGAAAATATGCAGGTTGAAGTGTATGAGCATCAATCAGAGATGTTTTACAAAAGTATTATCCAGGAAGTAAATGATGATCAAATTGCCATCGGGATTCCCATGAAAAAGCAGGATTCAATGATGCTGTATGAAGATGAAGTCCGGCTGTTTCGCGTCCCCAGCGGCGATGGGATTTATTACTTTGAAAGCCGGGTCCTGGGACGGAAGAAAAGCAATAATATACCGTTATATCTAATCTCCTGGCCGGAAAAAGTTGACCGCAAGCAGAGAAGGGAATTTTTTCGTTTTTCCTGCTCATTCGACCTGCACTACTGGATTATTCAAAAGAGCAATGAGCAGCAGAAAGACCTGGGTTTCAACCCCAGGCAGCCGGCAGAAAAAATAATCCAGTACCTGGGAAAGCCGCAAAAAGCCCTCACAACAGATCTCAGCGGCGGGGGGCTGCAGATGGCGTTGGAAAAAAGGATACCAGTAGAAACGCTGTTGGCCATCAAAGTATTTATCCGCAGCAAAAAAGTTGAGGAAGACCTGGTCGTAAAAGGTAAAGTTGTCCGGGCTGATGAACAAGTGGTGAGCAAAGGCAAGCTTTACCGTCATGGAATCCAGTTTGTTGATCTGAACATGGCAATGAGGGAGAAAATTATCCAGCTGGTGTTTACCCTTTCCCGGGAGAAACTTCAGTAACAAGGAAAGAGTTTTAAGGGGGTTCGTAACGCTTGACCGATGAACTGCTGCAAAAATATGCCAGCCGCAAAGATAAAGAAACACGGGATACGCTGATCCAGGAGTATCTTCCCCTGGTAAAGCAGGTGGCCGGACGTCTCTCCATGGGGCTGCCTCCCCAGGTGGAAGAAGACGACCTGGTGGCCAGCGGCGTGATCGGTTTGCTGGAAGCCCTGGATCGATTCAATCCCAATATGGACACCGGTTTTAAAACCTTTGCCACCTGGCGAATCCGGGGAGCCATGCTGGACGAACTGCGCCGGCTGAGTTGGCCTCCCCGTTCCCTGTTCCAGCGGTTGCGCCAGCTTCAGGCGGCCGAGCAGAAGCTGGGACATCGGTTGGGAAGGGAGCCGTCCAACCAGGAACTGGCCAGTGAACTGGACTGGTCTCCTGAAACCGTGGAGCAGGTTTACGCCCAGATGAACAGCTACTCCCTGGTTTCCCTGGAGTCACTGCTCTTTACGCCTTCTCACTCGGGTTCCTCCGAGGGAGGTGAAGAGGTTCTTTCCGCTGAAGGGCCTTTCCGCACACCGGAAGACAGCCTGGAAAGGGGAGAGCGCCGGGAAGTGTTGGCCCAGGCTATTGACCAGCTAGCTGAGCGGGAAAAACTGGTCATGGCCTTGTATTACAAAGAAGAGCTGACCCTGAAAGAAATTGGAACCGTTCTGAAGGTGTCCACTGCCAGGGTATCACAGATTCATGCCCGGGCCATTCGCAATTTAAGGGTTAAGATGCAGCAGGCGGAGTACATGGAACAGTGAGGTGGTAGTATGCAGGCTGCGCTAATTTTGCTGGGAGTCATCATCGGCTGCAGCGCCGGGGTGCTGTTGACCTGGTTTTTTGCCAAAAACGGTCCACCCCCGGAGCCTTTTTTCCTGCGCTTTTTGCGGGTGGAAAACCGTTCTGCCCGGCTGGATACACGCCTGATGGTCTACGAGCTAAACAGCAAGGTAAACGAACTGGCTGAAACGGTGGGGCGTATGGACCGGGAGTTACAGGAAATGCGGGACCTGGTGGCGGGAGCCCGGGGCGGCTTGCCTGCCGCCTGCAGTGACGGGGAAGAAACCGCTGAGCCGGAGAGGCTTTTCTCCGGTGCCTGCTCGCACGAAGAGGAGCAACCGGTTACGCCGGGGAGGGAAACCCTGGAGAACCGGCAGCGAAACCGGGAAATTGCCCAAATGCTGCGCAGAGGTTCGTCCCCCGGGGAAGTGACGGAAAAGCTCCAGGTGGCCCGCGGCGAGGTGGAACTGTTACAGTCCCTGGTGAAAAAATCATCCCTGCTGGAAGATCAGTAGCAGGGGTTAAATCAACCGCAACAATGCCGATAGAATGGTAGCAGGGTTTTGAAAAAATGACATGAAGCCCTCTCTTTTACCAGATAACAGCAAAAGAAGTAAAAGAAAAGGGTCATCTACATTAAAGGAGGGTTTATCCCTTGCGTGGCCTCTATAATGCTGCCGGCTCCATGCTGGTCAACCAGGTCAAGATGGAAAATATCAGCAACAACCTATCCAACCTGAATACGCCTGGTTATAAAAGAGATGAAGTAGTCCAGAGAACCTTTCCCGAAATACTTCTCTATCGCACCGAACAATCACGCCCGGGCGCAGGATTTTACGGCCCCTATGGCAACCTGCACGGTCCCATTGGAATCGCCGCTGAAAATGTCGCAGTAGAAGAAATACCGACCATGCATATCCCGGGAGGTCTCAGGACCACTGGGCGCGACCTGGATTTTGCTCTCCAGGATGAAGGGTTTTTTGTTGTAGAAACAGAGGATGGGTTGCGCTATACCAGGGACGGCCATTTTCACCTGAGTGAAGACGGAATGCTGGTAAATTCCCGCGGCTTTCCCGTGATGGGTGAAGATGGCCCTGTCATGCTGGAAAGTGAAAACCCGTACGTGGACCGGGAAGGAAATATATTTGAAGGCGAAGAACATGTAGACACATTGCAGGTGGTTGCTTTTGATGAAGATACCCCGCTCTGGAAAGAGGGAAACAACCACTTTGAGGTCGAGGAGGGGTTTGAACCCGACTTGGTGGAACAGCCTGAGGTATTCCAGGGAGTCCTGGAAGAATCCAATGCGGATCTCTCCCGGCAGATGACCGACATGCTCAAGGTCCGCCGGACGTACGAAGCGGCACAAAAAGTATCACAGGTTTACGATACCATGCTATCCAGGGCAGCCAACGAGCTGGGAACCCTGAGCTGACAAGGGGTGACGAATTTCAATGCATAAAGCAATAGCGAATAATTATACAGGCCTGAGAGGGCACCAGCAGATGCTGGATGTTACGGCGAATAATATTGCCAACATCAATGCCGCCGGGTACAAGGAAAACCAGACATCCTTTCAGGATCTTACATATCGTGCGCTGGCTGAACGCAGGCTGCCCCGGGCCGGTGAACCCCTCTATCCACCGCGCAGCGGGAGAGGGGTGGAGTTGTCCAGTGTTACTCCCTCTATGGAGCAGGGTTCTCTGGAAAGCACAGAGCACCGTTTTGACCTGGCCATCGAAGGCGAAGGTTTTTTCCGGGTGATCCTGCCCGACGGAAATTTCGGCTATACCCGCAACGGGAACTTTTCTTTGGATGAAGAAGGCAACCTGGTTATGGCTGGAGGCATCCTCCTGGATCCTACCCTCAACTTAAGTGACTATGAAGATGAAGTGGACTTGAATGATATTACGATCTCACCGGAAGGAAGGATCTTTGCTCCCCGCCTGGCTGATGCAGATGTTTTGGATGAGGAACTGCTTCTGCCCGAAGGGGATGAAGAGCTGCCAGGTGGTGTGGTTCAGTTGGGAGAAATCGGTCTGCATCGTTTTGTAAACCCCCAGAGCCTTTCCAGGATCGGTGAAAACATTCATGTCCCCTCTGAAGCGACCAGTCCCGCTGAGGAAGGTTTGCCCGGTGAGGACGGATTTGGAGCCATCCGGCAGGGCTACCTGGAAGCCTCGAATGTGGACCTGTCCACCCAGATGACCGATCTGATTCGGGGTCAGCGGGCTCTTCAAGCTTCTTCAAGGAGCATGGTTACTGCCGATGAACTCTGGGCGATCACCCTGAACCTGCAGAGATAAAGGAGAGGTAAAGGGAAAACAGGGCACTTCAATGCCTGGACAACCCGGCTTTTTTTGATAAATATGCGCAAGTGCTGCCCTGGCCTGTAGCGGTTCCAGGGTTTTTATTCTTTTTTTTGCATCCCTGCAGTTCTTGCTTTAGAAATGTCTTTTTTTGTGATAATATATACAGAAGAGAAGAACGTTGGAGGAGGTGGTGATTTTTGGGCA
>Ga0207421_10004291_pt1 | contig 16482 bp, 8 predicted proteins | sample SodLakKL_010_SED_4_FD_187542 | JGI IMG/M metagenome (GOLD analysis project Ga0207421, IMG submission 187542) | Alkaline sediment microbial communities from Lake Tanatar, Kulunda Steppe, Russia - 8KL_010_SED (SPAdes) (version 2) | ecosystem: Environmental > Aquatic > Non-marine Saline and... | reverse complement strand
AATCCAGAAACCAGTCCTGATACATCCCCGACAACCGTGTCAGCTTCATGCCTTCTTCCGGCTCGCTGCCGGGATCTTCCTTCCCTCCTTTATGGGGCAGCGGAGACTGGTCATCACCAAATGGTCTTTCTTCACTCATGAAACAGAATTATAATACAGATGGGTCCGAGGTTCAACAAAGTGGTGCAAATTTAAAAATAAATCCCCGATGGCAATTTATTTCCAGAAACGGATCAGGATCACCTCTGCGAGCAAAAACAGCAAAGCAATTGCAATAAACCACCGCCACAGAGAGCGGCCCATCCCCATCTCCTGCAGCACATTCTCCATGGGCCTGTCACCGGTATCCACCACCCGGACTCCCTCTGTTTGCATATCTTCCAGCTTGTCCTGCAATTCATTTTTACTGTAGCAATCCATCAGAGATTCTCTGCGGTCGTAATTAAAAGATAAACCACCCGCCTCCTCTCCATTCAAAGATAAGAGGTAGTTGCCGGCTTCCCCGATCTGATCGTGAAACCACAAATGAATTTGATTGCCCCTGCGTCGCTGCTCGGGAATCACCTCAAAACCATCCCTGTGTAAAGTAAATACCTCTCCCTGACGGGATCCTTTACCAGGCACGGAAACTGGTTGATCCTGTCCGATGGTATGATAAGCCGGCTGCGTAGCTCCCCCCTGAAGGGCAATATTAAGCATCACCGGAACAAAGATGGCATGACGGTGAAAATTGGTATGGCTGTCATCCATAGGCACAGCCGACAAATAAACCCTCCCCTCTCCCACATTGTAGGAGGTAAGAAAGGGCCGGCCATTCTGCATTTGCATCAGTACATCACCACCTGCTCCCATCTGCCTGCTGACCACATAATGACTGAAAGCCCGGGGCAAGTCCATTTGCTCGGGGATTTCCTCAAAAACACCGTCAAACAAGCTGTGTAACTCATTGATGGAAGATACATTCACCGCTGTTGTGTCAAGCTGATCGAAACGATCAATGCCGATGGCCTGAAAAAACCGGTTATAAGAAGAAATGGCAGCTTCAACACCGGGAAAAATCACCAGGCTCCCCCCTCCCTCCACGAACCGCTGCAGCTCAAGGGCAAGTCCATCCGATACCTGTTCAAATCCATCCATAATAAGCAGATGCTGTTCCGACAGCCGTCCATAGTCTATGGAAAAACCAGGCATGGTCTGATAACTGAACAACTCGTCCTCACCATACAATGCCTGAAGATATGGGTTGTGGCCATCTCCTTTCAGGGCAAGCAAGGGTATTTCAGCCGCCACCGGATAACTGAAATATAACCGGTCATCAAAACTAACAGGGTGATCGGCAATCTCCACGTACCCATGCTGAAACGGGCCTGATCCGGCTGACCAGCTGACCGTCAACTCTTTGGACTCATCCGCCCCCAGACTGAAGGCCACAACGCTTCTCTGACGCCCGTCCAAATATAACCTGAGAGGCTGATTCTCCAGTATCTGCCCGCCGTCGTTTCGTATTCTCACAGAGAGGCTGACCTGCTCACCTGACAGGTGCACAGGAGAGTCGAACCATAATGAATCGATAAAAACATTGTCGGATCTGCGTGCTTCAAGGGGAATAAACCAGGCAGCAGGAACAGGTGACCTGTCCAGTTCATCAAGTCCGGTGGTGGATTTTTGAAAATCACTGAGGTAATACGCTCTTTGACTTACAGCCGCCTTATTGGAAAACAGTTCTGATTTTCGTGTAGCCACCCCCGCAATTGATCTGACCGTGGCTGAAACCTCTACCTGCATAACCATCTCCATAAATTCCTGGCGGCTGACAAAACGCTGGTGCTGCCCTTCGAAATCATTGGTCAGCAAGAGGAAACGATCACCGGCTCCGTACATCCCTGCAATCTCCAGGGCCCGCGAACGCGCCTCATCCAGCAGTCTTCCCTGTTCCGAAAGGGCCTCCATACTAAAAGAGTTATCGATATATACACCAACGGCATTTCCCTCAGGACTGACGGTCTCTCCTTCAGCCGGTATATATGGCCGGGCAAATGCCAGTACCAGGAAAATAATGGCAAAGATTCTGGCAAACAATAAAAGCAGGTGCTTCAGACGTGACTCCCTGTCAGAAGCTTCGCTCAGCTGCTCCAGAAAAGCAATATTCGGAAAAAAAACAGTCCTGAACCGTCTGAAGCGGAAAAGATGTATAATAACCGGAATACTGATGGCAAATAAAGCGAACAGGAAGCCGGGGTAAACAAAATTCATGATTGTGGAATTGGTATACGAAATTCCGCGTCTGTTATTTTAACTTTGCAAAGTTACATTTATTTGGCCCGCTGACTAAATGGATTCCGGGCCTTCTCAAAATATCCGAACAGCAAAAACAGAACGGATTTCCTTAACTGAAAAAAAATCTGTAATTTTCCAGCCTTTTTGGAAGGCATAAATCTGAGAAAAAACAAAGTAGTAATCTGATACTAAATTAACAATGAGCAACTTCAATACAATAATCACGGGAACCGGGAGTTTTATTCCATCCCGGCGTATCGATAACAGCCACTTTGCCCGCCAGACCTTCTTTGACAGAGCACAGACAGTCATTGACTCGCCTGGCGAGGATGTAGTGCGAAAATTCCGTGACATCACAGGAATTGCAGAACGGCGCTGGGTGGAGGAGAATCAAACCACCTCTGATATTGCAGCCATCGCAGCCAGGCGGGCCATTGAGTCCGCAGGCGCGGATCCGGAAACCATCGACCAGATCATTGTGGCGCAGAATTTCGGGGATGTGATGCGGGGAACCATCCAGACAGACATGGTTCCATCTATTGCTTCCCGTGTAAAACACCAGCTGGGGATCAGGAACCCGCAATGTATTCCCTATGACCTGATTTTTGGATGCCCGGGATGGATACAGGGCCTCATTCATGCAGATGCTTTTATCCGCACAGGAATGGCCCGCCGTTGTCTCGTAATTGGTGCTGAGACCCTTTCACGGGTGGTGGATAACTACGACCGGGATACCATGATCTTCTCTGACGGAGCCGGGGCAACGATTATTGAAGGAGTTGAAGAAGAGGAGAAAAGAGGCATAATCTCTTTTGCGGCGGTCAGCCATACCGAAGAAGAAGTCCATTTTCTCTATATGGGAAAATCATACAACCCTGAAAGTGATCCTGATACGAGATATATCAAAATGGATGGCAGAAAGGTTTATGAGTATGCCATTACCCAGGTACCTCCGGCGATGAAAGTGGCCCTTGACAAAGCCGGCATTGACATTAAGGATATTAGCAAAGTGCTCCTGCACCAGGCCAACGAAAAAATGGACGAAGGGATTGTGAAACGGTTTTACAGGCAATACGGGATCCGGCCAGAAACAACGGATGTCATGCCCATGAATATTCAGGAACTGGGAAACAGTTCTGTGGCGACCATTCCCACCCTGTATGATATGATACTGAATCAGCAGCTCAGCAATCACAAAATTGAAAAAGGAGACTACCTCCTTTTTGCCTCCGTAGGGGCAGGAATGAATATCAATGCCATTATTTATAAACAATAAACCAACATTTTATGCGATCACTACCAATCAACATCATTGCTTCGATATGCATTTTGTTGATGTCTGCCGGTGCTTTTGCCGCCGAGGATGCGCGACTGATGCGCTATCCTGACATCAACGAAAATCAGGTTGTATTTGTCTTTGCCGGAGACATCTGGACAGTAGATGCCCGCGGAGGCGATGCAAGGCAACTCACTTCCCACAAAGGCCTGGAGCTTTTCCCGAAAATCTCCCCCGACGGCAGGTGGATTGCTTTTTCGGCGGAATACAGCGGTTCACGCCAGGTTTACGTAATGCCGGCAGAAGGGGGCACTCCCAGGCAGCTTACCTACTACAATGACGTAGGCCCCATGCCCCCCAGGGGTGGCTTTGACAATGTCGTACTGGGATGGACACCCGACAGCCGGGAAGTACTGTTCCGCAGCAACCGCACACCATATGGCGACCGGATGGGAAAATATTTTACCGTCAGTATTGATGGTGGAATGGAAGAGCCTTTACCCATCCCCCATGGCGGATTTGGCGTACTTTCTCCGGAAGGTAACAAAATGGCTTTTGCTTACGTTGACCGGGAATTTCGTACCTGGAAGAGGTACAAAGGCGGCAGGGCTTCCGATATCTGGATATATGACCTCGAAGAAAACACTTCCAGGCAGGTCACTGATTTCAAGGGCACCGATCACATTCCGGTATGGTACGGAGACAAAATCTATTTTGCATCAGACCGGGACCAGTGGTTGAACATTCACAGCTATGATACCAATACCGGCGAGGAGGAACAAATAACTTTTCATGATGATTTTGATGTGATGTGGCCTTCGGGCACAAACGGACAGCTGGTATATGAGAGCGGGGGTTATATCTATCGTCTGAATCTTGAAACGGGTCAGCAGGAACGTGTGGTGGTCAATATCCATTATGATTTTGCCAATACCCTCCCCTATCAGAAAAACGTCAAAGACAACATTCACAGCGTAGCGATATCACCCACAGGAAACCGCGTGCTGTTTGACGCACGTGGCGATATTTTTTCTATCCCCGCCGGAGAAGGGACCACCCATAATCTGACACGCACCCAGGGAGAAAGGGCGGTCTATCCACAATGGTCGCCCGACGGCAGATGGATTGCTTATTATGCCGATACTACCGGTGAATATGAAATTTATCTGCTTGAAAACACTGAAGGAGCTGAGCCGCGCCAGGTAACCTTTGGCAGCCAGGGATGGAAGTATCAGCCGAAGTGGTCACCCGACAGCCGCTACCTGGTGTTCTTTGACCGCAGCATGCGCCTGCAATTGCTTGATACCGAAAACGGTGAACTCAGGGAGGTGGACAGGCCAACGGCCGAAGAAATTCGTCATTATAACTTCTCCCCTGACTCCAGGTGGATCACCTATGCCAAAAGCAGCCGCAACGGCCAGGGTGCCGTATGGGTCTACAATATTGAAGACGGCGAACCTTTCCAGCTCACGGGTGATCAATACAGTGAAAGCAATCCTGTGTTTTCCAGGGATGGAGAATATATTTTCTTTACCTCCAACCGTGATTTCAATCTCACCTTTTCTTCCTTTGAATTCAACTACCTCTACAACAGGGCAACAAGAATTTACGCCATGCACCTGACCGACAACAGCCCCAGGTTGTTTGAACCGGAAGAGACACTGGAACCCAACGGAAGCAATAACCAGGAAGATAATAACAACAATGAAGATGATATCCATGTCACGATCCAAAGAGAAGGGGCTGACAGGCGGGTGGTGGCTTTTCCCATGGGAGCCGGCAGTTATTCCGGGCTACAGGCGGTAAAAGGCGGGCTGGTCTATTTCGGTAACAGCGGTATGCGCCGCTACAACTATGTGGAGCAGGAAGATCAGTCTATCATGGACGGCATTCGCACAGGTATTGTATCTGCCGATGAAAGCAAGTTCCTTTACATGCATCAGGGGAATTACGGGGTGGCAAACCTCGCTCCGGGCAGAAGCACCGACGAAGGAAGGCTGGATCTGAGCGACATGAATATGCGCATTGAACCCCGCAAAGAGTGGGATCAGATATTTACAGACGGCTGGCGTATGTACCGTGACTTTTTCTACGTGGAAAACCTTCACGGGGTTGACTGGGACGAGTTTTATGAAAGATACTCCGCATTGCTCCCATTCCTCAATCACCGCTTTGACCTGGACTATATTTTCGGGGAGATGATTGCAGAAACAAATACCGGGCATGCCTATGTAGACTACGGTGACTTTGAACGTGTTGATCGTGTTGAAACGGGGCTTCTCGGGGCAGACCTGCGACCCGATCACGAAAACGGACGTTTTGTGATCAGCAAAATTTACGAAGGAGCAAACTGGGACAGTTCGCTGCGTTCTCCGCTCACCATGCAGGGCATTGACATCAAAGAAGGAGAGTATTTAATCGCCATAGAGGGTTACGACATCACCACAGCAAAAAACCCCTATAAATACCTGGAAAACAGGGTAGGCAAAAACACCCGCATCACGGTCAATGACCGACCGACGGCCAGCGGGGCCCGTAGTTATACCATCAAACCGATCAGCAGTGAAAATGACCTGCGGCACCTTGACTGGGTGAACACCCGTCGTGCCATGGTAGATGAAATGTCTGACGGCCGCATTGGTTATATTTATGTCCCCAATACCTCTTTCGAGGGCAATGAAGAGCTCTTCAAGGGGATGTATGCCTACCATGACAAGGAGGCACTGATCATTGACGAGCGGTTCAATGGCGGTGGTTTCATCCCCGACCGTATGGCGGAAATTCTCAACAGACAAACCCATGCCAAATGGTACCGGGCCGGACTCGAACACCCGATGCGCACGCCCGGGGTGGCACATGACGGACCGAAAGCCATGCTCATCAACCAATTCAGTTCTTCCGGCGGAGATGCTTTCCCGTATTTCTTCCGCCAGCTGGATCTTGGCACCATTATCGGCACCCGGACATGGGGCGGACTTGTCGGTATGACAGGAAATGCGGGTCTGAAAGACGGTGGGTACATCGGCGTTCCGCGTTTTGGTATTTATAATGAAGAAGGTGAATGGATCATTGAAGGAGTTGGTATTTACCCCGACATAGAAGTGGTTGATGACCCCCACAAACTGGCACGCGGGGAAGATCCTTCCCTTGAAAAGGCCATTGAGGTGCTGCTGCAGCAACTTGAAGAAGAGCCGCAGAGAAGATGGCCTGTGCCTGAGCAACCTGACAGGTCAGGATGGATTGAGATAGAAATTGAATAATCAGAAAGGATAACCGATCCCCAGGTTAAAAACCAGGTGATCCCGCCGCCAGTCACGGTCAAGCAACCGAACTTCATCGAAGTAACGACCGTTATCGGTGGCGGGGTCCGCCAGGGGGATGGCAAAGTCAAAACGAAGGATAAAGAAACCTGCATCAATACGCAAACCGGTGCCCGCTCCCAGGGCAATCTGCTTGTAAAATTGAGCAGAGTCAAATTGCCCTCCCGGCACATCCTCATCTTTATCCAGCCGCCATATATTTCCCGCATCCAAGAAAAATGCTCCTTTAAACAGGTTTGTAATATCAAAGCGGTATTCCACATTTGCTTCCAGTTTCAGGTCGCCTGTCTGATGAATGTTGTATACGCCGCCCCCCTCCGCATCTGAAGAAAAGGTTCCGGGACCCAGGGTACGCGGATGAAACGCACGGATGCTGTTGGATCCCCCTATCACGAATTGTTTTACATAAGGAAGCATTTCAGAATTCCCATATGGGAAACCGGCACCCGTAAATAACCTGAATGCCAGCCGGCTCTTTTCTCCCAGCTGATGATAATACCTGACATCCGCATCACCCCGGGTATACTGGGCAAATGACTGATTAAACAAGCTATGGCTTTCATCCTCTCCCGTGGATACACCCAACACTTTATCCAGTAAAAGATAGGCCAGGTTGCCGGATACATCCATATTCAGCTGAATATACCAGTCATTGTGGCCCGCCCCGGACTTCAGCTGAGAATTATAGACCAATCCGTATTGCCCTCCGATAATGAATTGCTCAAACAATCCCTGCCTGAGGAGGGAACCGTCCAAAATGACACCCTCCATGTCTTCATTCACATCACTCAGTGAGAAAAGGTTCAATTTGACAGGCTCCACACGAAACTGAGTCGCTTTGTCGCGGTTCCAGATATACCCGAAACCGGCCTGCAGCGTAGTCAGGTTAAAAGCGTCTGAGCGACTCAGAAAATTAATACCCGTCGAGATATTGGTTTTGGGAGACATCACCAGGCTGCTCGCTGACCAGCCGAAAGGAAATAAAAAACGGGGAAATATCAATGAGGCATCCAGTCCGAATTCCCTTGCAGAAGCGGATCGTTGCCCTCCAACCAGGGCCTCATAAGCGAAATTGGTACTGATTTTTAATGCTTCCGCACCTCCGAGAAAATTGTGGTTGGTGAATGAGGCAGAAAGACCCGGGCCGGCGAAATTATTGGATTTTGTCACCCCTTTCAACTCAGCCGACAAAGAACGGCGTTGCATGGGGGTGAGCAAAACCCGGACGTCCAGTTTATGCTGGTCATCCGACTGACGGGGGGAGAAACGCAGGTTAACAAACTGAAAGGCCCCCAGGCTGATCAGGTGATTGATGCTCCGGTTATGGTCATTATTGCGGTAAATGCTATCCCGGGCTAAAAACAAGGACCGTGTAATGGTCTCCGGTTTAAACTGCCCACGCTGATCGGTAAAGAATACCCCCTCTTCAAGTTTAAGGGTATCTGAAGCCCTGTCAGGGGCTCTGCTCATGTAGTCTGCATCAATATGGATATCTCCGATTATGTAACGACGGGGGGCAGAAGCAGGAATGTCCCTTTTGATGGTGGTATAAATATCTACCCGGCGTTCACCGGCAGTGGAATCTGCCTGAAAAAGGATGTGGTCCGGATGGAAATAAAAGAAACCTTCTTCTTTCAGCGCCTTTTCAATACGCTGCCTTTCCTGCCTTAATAATTCAAGGCTATAAAGCTCACCGGGTTCGATGAGGCTTTCGTCAAGGTGTTGATTAATGGCATTTGCCAGTTGTGTGTCCTCTTCTACAGGATACAAGTCACCGAAGCGATACGGAGGCTCAAGGTATACATAATAATCCACTGATATTTTCCTGCGACCGGTATCCAGCTCGTGCTGCACGTCTGAATCAAAATAGCCAAGATTATATAAGCGGTTATCGATCAAACGCAGATTGCGCTCCATAGACACATCCCCGAACAATACAGGAGCCTCCCCGAGGCGTTCCCGCATCCAGTAACGCAAACCTCTTCCTGTGGGTTCTCCGGAAACCTGGTACATCCACAAACGGGGACGGAAGATAAGAAATGAAGAATTTGGGGCGGGTCGCAATACCCCTTGCAGTTCATCTTCCACATTGCGGTCATCCTCAATTTCCGCCTCCTCCTCAATGTGGATCCTCCCGCCTGTATAAAGCTTTTCTCCCTCCCCGAGGTTACGCAAGCCTGTGCAACCTCCGGCCAATAGCAGCATCAGAGCCGCTATAATAACCCTTAGAGCTCTTAACTTACAATATGTTACCCTGGCTGTCAAAATCATTTATTCATTATTTTCAGGAGGCTGGACTTCTTCCTCCTTCCGCATAAAGAGTTCCCTGAACGTGTTGTATGATTTTCTGAAAATTAAAGAGAGTCCTGTTTCCATAAGCTCTCCGTCATAAATATCCTGATATTGTCTTTCCCTGTACCCCCTGAGGGTAAACCTCCCGTCAGGAGTCAGTAAATACTCCACGGAGAAATCGCCTGCAATATCCGAAGGATTGACCTGCCGCCTGGTTTCATCCTCCAGTTCAATATTTCCACCCGCAGTTATCCGCAATCGTTCATCCAGAAAATCACGGGATACTTCCATCTGCAGTTCCGTACGTCCTGCGACCTGTCCATCTTCATAAGCCTCATAAGAAGCCAGGTCAAAATTGATATCCACCCCCTTGATATACCTGTCGGAAAGCCGGTTCAGCTGTTGCGACAAAATACTGCTTGCACTGCTGCGCGCAGTCGAACTCAGCCCCGGACCTCCTCCCACTGCCGCCAGGGGATCGTCCTGGATAAAATTACCCATAATGAGCAAGGCAAATACCTGCTTATTCAGTTCAGATTCATTCTGGTTCAACTCATTCAAACGGGCCTGTAACCGTCCGTCCATCGCCCCGCGGTGCTCCTGCGGTAATCTGATCTCAAAACTGATCTCAGGTTGCATCAGGGCGCCTTCCATATTCAGGTACACCTCAAACGGATATTGTTGCCTTCGCGACTGTTCCGGCTGATCTACGCTATGTGACAACATCAACTCAGCAGGAGAGGCACGTACGGTATACACTGCAGTGATGTCCATATCAGCGTCCAGGGGATTCCCTGTCCAGATAATCTGTCCACCTCTTTGAATCTGGAAATTCCGGCGAATTACATCGTAGAAAGTCAATTGGTATGCTCCTCCTGTTAATTCATACCTTCCCGCAAGATTGATACGCCCGCCTGGATCGATTCCATAAGTAATCCGGCCTCCGCCTCTGGCCTCAAGTTGGTCTCCAGCCGCTTCATCAAGCACTATACGTAAGGTTGTTTGGGGGTCGATTTCCACATTGACACTCAGATCAAGGTTCTGAAAAGGGGACATCATGGTTTCAGATTCCGGCTCGCGCTCAACTAATTGGGCAAATATATCCTCATGCAGGGAAACAAACTCTACAATACCGGCATCTCCGATGGCTTCAGGGGTCGTCTGAGGCACAATAAAGGCAAAATCTGAACCCTGATTGAGCGATAACTGCCCCTCTATTACAGGTTCAGAAAGACTTTCTCTCATGCTCAGATCGGTATCGATTAACAGCCGGCCAAAGAACAGTTCATTCTCTCCCCTTGGAAGGTCAAGTACCAGAAAGTTCCTTGAAGAAAGTGACAAATTAAAACGGGGGTCTGCAAAAACCGAATAATCAATATAACCATCAAGGATTGCTTCACGGTTATTGTGGTCAAACAGGGAAAATTGGTCAAGTCTGACCCGTTGCCGGTCAAACATGATGGTCTCTTCCGGTATGGTATAGGCCACATTCAGGAAGACCACATGAAATCCCACATCCTGAAATCCAATATTGCCCCGGATTTCAGGGTCAGAGGGATCTCCGGCAATCTCGAGATGTCCTGAAACGTTCCCTCGCATATTGGTCAGTTCCTCAGAGACCAGTGCCTCCAGGGAAGACAACTCCAGGCTGGCGAGTTCAAGCTGAAGATCGAGGTGTGGTGGCTCAGCAGGCTGATAACTGCCCTGAACGTCAATCCGGTTACCATACCCGGTGACGGAAGCTGTAACTTCAAAAAATCCGGGATCCGGACTGATCACCTCCAGTGTCACATTGCCAAAGGCATCCTCGCTAAATCCCATTTCATCCACGGTTAACCCGGCAGTAAAGGTCGGATTGTCAAATAAGTCAAATACAGTTATGCGTCCGTTCAGCAGTCCTGTAGCAACAGGCTCGTCACCAATCAGGTCGAACGCTCCCAGGTTAATGTTTTCAATAATAAACTCCAGGGGGGGCTGGGAATCTTCCGGATCGCTGCTCTGAAGTGAAAACAATTTTTCCTCACTGGCCATACGCAAATTGTTCACCAGCAATACCGAACTCCCCCAACGAATAAAGTGATCGGGCTCTATTTGCCATTCCTGACGATTAATAACTGCCCCGCGATCAAAAGTAATCTCTGTCAGGGTGTCCTGTTGCCCGACCTGGCCGGACAAACTAAGCCAATTATCTGCATGCCGGTCATCAAAAGAAAGTTCAAAGTTTACCTTCTGATCCCGAACTTTGCCTCCCAGTCCAAAATTTGACAGCCTGATATTACCTGTCTCCAGATATGGGAGCCCCACATCGAAACTGAGTCCGTCCGGGTCTGAATCAACCCGGGCGGTAAAATCGCGGAGATGAAACCCGGACATATGCATCTCGGGAATATCCGCATCAACCATAAAAAGACGTTTCCGGCCGTCAAACTCAGCATTTAAGTCAAAAGGTTCATAGGAAGTCATTTGTGGCAACAGCAATTCAGATATGTAGGGAGAAGGATTCATTCTGAAAGCCATCTCAAACGTAGCATATTCATGGTCAGGATCGTCGTCTTCTTCCAGATAAGTTCCCAGGTGGCCCAATAGTGCACCCGGGGCCTCTGCCGGTGATATGTTTCCAGTGTAATGCCCGTTCATCAGCGGAGAGCGAATCTCCAGTAAATACTGATTGTTTGATTTGGAACTTTGGATGACCAGGCTGTCCAGGGAAAACACCTCCCGGTCAAGCAGCACATGAGTATCCTGCAGACGTAAAGATCCCAGGGGAAAGTTATCATTCTCACTGAAGTCAAAATCTGCCAGCAGATGGGTTTGCACAGCAATCATCTCTTCCGTAAAGCCAAGTTTAAGGGCATTCAGGTGTGTCAGCTGCAAGTCCAGCTGACCCGACTGGCTCGCATCACCGAAGATCATATCATTCGCCAGATCAAAAGCAAGGTGTTCGTCTTCATAAGCCAGCTGAAACCGTATGTGTCCTCCCTCAGCCATGGCATTCATATCCAGGCCGCGGTATACATAACCACTGTACCACACAGAATCAATCCTACCTTCCAGATCCAGGTCCATTGTGGCAGGATCAAAACCTTTCCCTGTGGCAGCAAAAGCGGCCGAAATATCCCGGACCATTTCCCCCTGACCGATCACCGCCAAGGGTTTCTCACTGACAAGCTCCAATGAGGCATCCCACAATGGCCTGTCATCCTCCTGTTTGTAGTTCAGTGCAGTCGAAAGGGCGGTAAAATCGATGCTGACCTCGGCCTCGGCGGCAAAATCCTCCGGTCTTCCTGTAAAGCTGCCCGAAAGTTGGAGCGTATCCGGCATTTCCACTCCCTTTGGATGCAGGCTGTCAGGGAGATAGGCAAGGAGTGATCCCGGACTGGCTTCCAGAAAGATCTCCGGGATGTCGGCAAACAGTTGCGCCGGATCCGGCAGGCCGCGGACGTTACCCTGAAAGCGGACGTTGAAAACAGCAGGTACATTCGCATACAGTGTTTCCAGCTGCAGGTCACTTATCCTGCCCCGGGCAACCAATCCAAAATTTACCGGTGAGGAAAGATCGCCATAAAACAAAAGCGATAATTCCGGGATAAAGGTAAGCAGGTCCTGCCCGATCCGCCCCTCGGGAAATCTTATATCCAGGCGGTGATCACCCGGTATTTGTGACGGCAGTTTAAGCAGGGAAACTGATGATTGAAAATCGCCTTTGAGCATGCTCTCACCGGTTTCCAGTGAAAAATTTTCCAGCCGGCTTTCTTCTCCCAGGAAAATCCCTGCAGATAAATTTTGCAATAAAAACCCGCCGGATTCCTCACCGCCCAGATGTTTCAAATCCATAGCCAGTGTATCTGGAGAGACCATCAGATCTTCCAGGAGAAGTTCTGCATCGGAAAACCGGAAATTTGCCGGATCAAATCCGATTCTTTCAGGGTTCACAGGGGGGTTCAGCTCCTGCATGAAAAAATTGATCCCGGAAAGGTGAATCAGGTTTGCCGTGACACTGACCGGCATAATCTCATCCCAGCGAAACATAAACGAATCAGGAGATTCTCCGTCCGAACTTCGCGGGTGTGCCTCAGCAGGCCCGGACTCCTCCCCGGAAGGCTGCCGTAGATCTCCGGAAGGCTGCCGTAGATCTCCGGAAGGCTGCCGTATATCTGTGGTCCACCCATCAACTACCAGCCTCTCAAGGGCATAATGGGAGTTTTTCAGGTCAATCAGGTCAGGTATCAGGTCAAGGGCTTTCATTTCAGTGAAAAGCAAGAACCCGCTTTCATCCTCATACTGAAAAGAAATATGGTCAGCCAGAAGCTGCCGCATCGCTATATCCGGCGGACCGGCCACATCATTGGCAGGTGGTTCTGCAGGAACCGACCTTTCAAAGGTTTTGAGCTCGACCGAAAGCTCTCCCAGGTGTGTCGTTCCTGTGTGGTAACGCATTAGGTCCGGGTTCAGTTCATCAAGGCGGGTACGGAAATCCTGAAGCACGACCCGGAGATCAATTCCGGAAAAATGATCGGCAAAGCGAAACCGGATGTTTTCCAACACCACATTCCGTATATTAAAATCCCAGCCTTCCTGGTTCGTTTCCTGCTCTTCCCGGGCTTGCCCGGGGCCCTCCCCCGGCTCCTCCTGATTTCCGGATAACTTTTGCAAAATGGCGGCATAATTAAACAGGCTATCCGGTTCCAACCGTATCAGATTGACTGTTGTTCCGGATAATTGAATACGATTCACATCTATACGATTCCGCAGCAGGGCCGTCATCCTCAGATCTACCTGTAGCTCATCTGCATAAATCAAGGTGTCGCCACCCAGATCCCCTGCATATATACCCCGGATACTGATGGCTTTCGGAAAGCGGATACCCACCCGTTCCACGTTTATTTCTGTCCCGGTGCGCTCAGCGATGTTGCCGGTGATCGCGTTAATGAGAGTTGTCTGAACCGCAGGGAATTGCAGGGCCAGCGAAATAAACAGCAACAGCAAGATTAACCCCAAAATAATACGGAGCATCCACCGCAGTATCCCGCGTGCCACTTTTTTTAAACGCTTTTTGGCAACATCCCCCATGGGTTATTAACGATGAATTTATTGAACAGATATGCATATAAAATTACAAAAAAAGCCGGAGCATGCCCCGGCTTTCCTGATAAATCATCATAACAGATGTTATTATTGCCCGTGTTATTCTTGCCCGCGCATGGACATGATGTCACGGTCAAACACATAGAGTCCGCGATCACCAAGTAACTCGAGCTTATCGATGATCGCCTGCACGGAAGCTTCTTCCTCCCGCTGCTCTTCCACGAACAACTGAATCCAATTATTGGTGGCATAATCCTTTTCTTTCAGAGCCAGCTCCACGATATCATTAATTGCGGCGGAAACCATCTGCTCATGCTCCAAAGCAGCCTCAAACGATTCTTTAATTCCGGGAAACTTTTTCGGAGGCTTCTCCACCTGGGGTATTTCTGCATGACCGCCTCTTTCGTTGACGTATTTAATGAACTTCATCATGTGTTCACGTTCCTCTTCTGATTGGGCGTAAAACCATCCCGAAATTCCATCCAGGCCCTCTCCTTCAGCCCAGGAAGCCATCGAAAGGTATAAATGGGATGCATATGCCTCCTTGGCTATTTGTTTATTCAGAATATCAAGCATCTTTTTTGACAACATAATCGTTCAGTTTTTTGGGTTTATACTAAGTGATAATTGAGTTTATACCAAGTCATATTTGGATTTATACCAAGTCATATTTGATTAACAAATTTAGGAATTTATTGTTTAACCGTGGTTTTAAGATTATTTAGGAAAATAAATACCGAAATATTTGTTTGTGTCCTGAAATTAATATTACATTTGCGTATTCAAATACTGTTTTTCCTATATAAACATTGTGAGCAAAATATTTAACATATCAGAAGCCGCTACAATCGCCATCCATAGCATGGTGGTTATTGCCAGGAGCAATGTGCAGCTGAACGTGCAGCAGGTTGCAGCAGCCACCGGTTATTCAAAAAACCATACGGCAAAAGTTCTGCAGCACCTCGCTAAAAACAGATTCCTGCGTTCTGTGAGAGGCCCCCGGGGAGGTTTTGTTATGGGGAAAAATGCTGAAGATATCTCCCTGATGGATATCTACAAAAGTATGGAAGGAGAACTTGAGGAAAGTCCATGCAAAATGGATTGCAGGCATTGCCCTTTTGACCGGTGTATTTTCGGAGGGCTCGACAGAAAGTTCAATGAGGAATTCAGACAATACATGAATGATAAAAAACTGGCGACAGTTTAACCAACATCGCCATAAACACCAATACCTAATACAGATTAACTATGAAACGAACCATCATTAAAATAGACGAAGACCTTTGCAACGGTTGCGAATTGTGCGTAGAAGGCTGCCACGAGGGGGCCCTGCAAATGATCGACGGAAAAGCAAGGATGATCAGCGACCTGTATTGCGACGGGCTGGGAGCCTGTATACCGGAGTGCCCTACAGGGGCCATCACCCTTGAAGAACGCGAAGCCGAACCTTATGACGAGATCAGGGTTCTGGAAAGAATTCTGCCCAAAGGTGAATCCACGGTGATGGCACACCTGAATCATCTTATCGATCACAACCAGGCCGAGTATGTACAACAAGGTATTGAATACCTGAAACAACATGCCCCGCACATCGATTTATCAAAATTGAAATCCAACAATAACAACAAGGAAATGAACACGAAGGACATAGTGAAAGAAGCGGCAGCTTCAGTAAAAGAACACATCGGCGGAGGATGCCCGGGTTCAAGGATGATGAATTTTGACAGCCCGCAAAACGGAGCCGAAAATATATCCACCCCAAACAACGCGGATCAGCCTTCCCAACTCAGACAGTGGCCGGTGCAGATGCACCTTGTGAACCCCCAGGCACCCTACTTCCAAAAAGCTGATGTACTGCTGGCGGCAGATTGTGTGGCATTCTCAATGGGCGACTTTCACAACAAGTATCTTAAAGGGAAAGGCCTGGCCATTGCCTGCCCAAAGCTCGATCAGGGAAAAGACCTGTACGTTGACAAACTGGTCGGAATGATCGATCAGGCCGAAATAAACACCCTGACAGTGATGGTTATGGAAGTCCCTTGCTGCACCGGACTCATCCAGCTGGCGCAAAAAGCAGCAGATAAGGCGGGACGAAAAGTGCCGGTAAAAGCCATTACGGTCAGTTTACAGGGGAAAATCATTCAGGAAGAATGGATATAATTCACTAAATTTACAAGTAATCACCCAAAAAAAAGAGAAACTATGAGTATGTTTTGTTTTCAATGCCAGGAA
>Ga0207421_10004289_pt1 | contig 16484 bp, 15 predicted proteins | sample SodLakKL_010_SED_4_FD_187542 | JGI IMG/M metagenome (GOLD analysis project Ga0207421, IMG submission 187542) | Alkaline sediment microbial communities from Lake Tanatar, Kulunda Steppe, Russia - 8KL_010_SED (SPAdes) (version 2) | ecosystem: Environmental > Aquatic > Non-marine Saline and... | reverse complement strand
CGAGGCCGGCCTCGGTGGCCTGTGCAGTCACCACGTCGTTGACCTCGAGGGCAACTGCTTCGAGCGCCTCGATGTCGGCAACCCCGGCGATCTCGTCCGCCTCAGCGCGGTCGAGATACCGGTCACTCTGTTCGTACTTCGTTGAGAATTCGATGATCGGCTCATCGAGGTCGACTGGGCCCTCCGGCCACTCCTCCAGGTCGAGTCCATGGTCCGCCGGTTCGGTCCGGCGTCGGAGGCTCGACCCGACGGGGACGCGATTGCGGAAGATGATCTCGAGTGGGACGAGGTAGTTGGTACCCGCCTCGTCGTGATAGGCGTCGTAGTCGTAGGTCCGTCCTTCGTGTGGTAACTCGGGGACCTGGGTGAGGTCGATCGCCATCTCGATAGGGGGATTGGCAATGGCATCGAGAGATTTCGTCTCGCCTCGTTCGACCACACCGCGGTAGTGTGTTGAGATACCGGCTGCTTCGAGGAGTTCGAAGTTGAAGGCACCCATCGTACAGAGGCTGGCACCCTTGTCGGGGATTTTGTCGGGCATTTTCCCCCAATCGAACACCGAGTAGTCATCGGTAAAGACGAACGAGCCGCGGCCGAGGTCATCGGCGGTGGCTGGCGTCTCGATCCGGAACTCCTTGACGCTCGTCACGCCGACCACCGTTGTTGGTCGACTCGAGTCGACTCGTGAGGTCCTGTCGTGACTGGTAGTTGCCGTGCGGTCGGCCCGTCGGTCGTGGTCGGAGGGGTTTCGGGCGCGGGAACACGTGCTCTCGTGGCCGTCGCGCCACCAAGTACACTGCTCCACACGTCCGAATCCACATCGCCGCCGTGCATAGTTGCTCTGGTGAGGCGACGACCCAAGAAGGTTGTAGTTTTCCACGCCGGTTTCACCATGCTTTTGCGTTCGTACCCACTTCATCACGACGATGGACGGGCCGGTGGCTGCTGATGACCTCGCGTTCGAACACGTCCCTGAGACGGATCAGTCGTTCGAGAACGCCCTCGAGAAGGCCCGAAACGGCACGCGGCTCACTGTGGCTGACGGTATCGAACTCCTGACGACCGGTACGGACGTGGACGGAATCGACCCACGTCGCAAAGAACGTGTCCTCGAGGCCGCAGATTACCGACGCCAGGAGACCGTCGGGGACGAGGTCACGTTCGTCGCAAACCTCAACAACAACGTCACGACGGCCTGTAACGTCGGCTGTCTCTTTTGTAACTTCAAAGATAGCGCCCACACGTTCGAGGCGAGCTACGACGGACCCGAAACGGGGGGGTTCACGAAGACGCCCGCGGAGTCCCGTGCGATCGTCCAGGATGGGGTCGATCGCGGCATCTACGAGGTGTGTTCGGTCTCCGGCCTCCACCCCGGGTTCGCCCTCGACGACGAACACCTCGAGATACTCGAGGCCCATCCGGACCCGAAGGCGGTGAATTACGTCTCACCCGACGCGTATACGACCGATCCGGGCACGTACGTCGAGCAGATCGACGCGATGAACGTCGACGGCGTCCACGTTCACTCGATGACTCCCGAGGAAGGGTATCACGCTCGACGGGGGACGGAGTGGTCCTACGAGGAGGTGTATCGTCGGCTTCGAACTGCCGGACTCGATACGGTCCCGGGAACCGCTGCTGAAATCCTCGTCGACGAGGTTCGAGACGTGATCTGTCCGGGCAAAATCGGGACTGATGAGTGGCTCGAGGCGATGGAGGCAGCAGCGAGCGTCGGCCTTGGACTCACGGCGACGATCATGTACGGCCACGTCGAAAACGAGGCCCATCGGGTGTTACACCTCGAACAGGTGCGGCAACTCCAGGAGCGCGTCGACGGTGCAATTACCGAGTTCGTACCCTTATCGTTCGTTCACCAGCAGACCCCACTGTACGAACACGGCGTCGTTTCGGGTGGCGCGAGCCGTGACGAAGACGAGTTGTTGATGGCTGTGTCACGATTGTATCTCGACAACATCGACCACCTGCAATCGTCGTGGGTCAAGTTCGGCAACGAAGGCGGCCTGAAGATGCTCACCTGTGGCGCCGACGACTTCATGGGGACGATCCTCTCAGAGGAGATCACGACGCGAGCGGGCGGCCAACACGGCGAGTTCCGATCCTTCGAGGCCTACGTCGACCTCATCAGTTCCATCGGGCGGACGCCGGTCGAGCGGTCGACGGATTACGAACACCGACGCGTGATCGATCCGGACGATCCGCCGTTCGGCCCCCAGCTTGGGCCGAAAGCCGATGGGACACCCCTGCTCGAGGACACAGCGCGGGCCCACGACGGTGGGGGCGCGCTCGAGCCCAACCCAGAGTTTAGGTGAGTCGTCGTCTACGCGAGTGTATGGACGAACTCGAGGAAAAGCGGGTGTTCGGGAAGCGAGGCGGTGTGACCCCGGTGTACGCAGTCGGCGACGCCGGTGTCGTCTGTGCACTCGTCTCCGGCGGGAGCGTCGGGGAGTTCGGTATCGTCGAACGGTGTCGGGGGCGTGATCTCGCGGTTGGAACGAGGCGTGGCGGCGAGGAAAGAGTCCTCGCGGTTGCAACGGAGGCGGACGTTCTCTACACGCCACTCGTCGAATCGAGCGACCGCTTTGGAGTTCCGCCCCACCACTTTCAGTCACTCGAGTTCGGCCCTGCGACGGCCGTCTCGATACACGACGGCGTCCTTTTCGCGGCGGACGATTCAGGTGGAGTAAGCCGATTGTCCCTCAGGGGACTCGATATCGGTGGAGCGGATGCGAATGCGGACACCGACACGAGCACCCCCACGGACACTGGCACCACGATGGACGGGGTCGCACCAACCGAGTGGATCGCACTCGAGTACGACGGGGCCGCAGAACCGGGCTCGGTTCGCGCCCTCGACGGGCCACTGGTCGCGACCGATCGAGGCGTCTTTCGGTACTGGCGGGGCAGGCTGACCCACGCCGGCCTCGAGGACGTCCGTGACGTCTCCGCGTCTGGAACCCCGCTCACGGCGACCGATGCTGGCCTCTACAAACTCGGGAACGGCTGGATGCGAGTCCTCGAGGGCTCGTTCGACGGTGTGTGGGCCGACCCTGCCAGCAGGCCGGGCGCACTCGAGCGTGCCCACGCGAGCGACGAAGGCGGGTTGTGGTCGACTGCCCCGAAAACGGAGGGGTGGAACCGTGTGACTGCTGACACGGCCCCCGATTCGATTGGGAGCGTCGCCTACGGCGAAGCGGTATTCGTGGGGACCACCGATGGACGGCTGTGTATCCAGCAGCAGGCCGGTGAAACCGCCGCCGGTTCCAGTCCAGCGGCCGCCGGTGAGTGGCGGTGTCACCACCTCGGCCTCGAGGCGCTCCGAGCAGTCACCGTGGTCGGCGCAGGCGGCCACGAACCTGACGTCTGACGAACGTCTGACGGGGAGTTATCTGTCAGCGTCGCTATTCGCCCGACAATGCAGCCAATTGCACGACGAACACTTCTCGCTGGTGCTGGGGCGCTGGGGGCCGTCTCGCTCGCCGGGTGTACGGGAGCATCCGACGCGGATGACGAGGCCGCCGATGGTGCTGGGGGATCGAACGACAGCGACGGCGGTGATGACCCGTCACCAACGGGGACCCAACTCGGTGAGATCACCGTCGAAAACCTCGGCGACGGCGAACACACAGTCGACGTCCTCGTCGAGTTCGACGGTGAAATCGAACACTGGTCGACTCACGAATTCAACAGTGACGCGGAGGGCGTCACTCTCGAGGACGGGTGGCCCGAAGAGCCAGGGGAGTTCCGTGTCACGGCTCGAATCGATGAAGGAGAGTTTACGCAGGTCGCGCCCGAAAACTGGAGTCGACCCGACTGTATCAACCTCATTATTTTCGTCGAGCGCGACGGGGCGATTCAGGTCGCTGGCGTGACGGATGGGGGTCCTTGCGGTGACGGCGACGTTGCCGTGTCCGAAGCCGAGGGCGTCGAGGACGACGAGACGGGCACGACCAACGACACCGACGAGTAGTCGAGTACGAGCCGGTTTCGGACTCGAGCGATCCACCGCCGAACAAAACGGGTTTTACCCCGGGGGCTGTCCCCTCGAGTATGACTACTATCCTCAGCGGCTCGGCGAGCCAGGCGCTGGCCGGGAGGCTCGCCCGTGCCCTCGAGGCCACGCTCCTCGAGACGAGCTACGATCGGTTTCCAAACGGCGATCTGTTCGTCTCACTCGATGTCGATCACGACCTCGCTCTCGAGGATGAGCGCGTTATCGTCGTCGCATCGACAGCCTCGAGCGACGCCCACCTGGAACTGTTGCTCTTACAAGACGCTGCACGGGAGGCCGGTGCAACCGAGATTGTGACCGTCATCCCATACATGGGGTATGATCGGCAAGAACAGGCGTTCAATCCGGGTGAGCCCGTCTCATCACGGGCGGTTGCCCGGGCGATCTCGAGTGGGACTGACGAGGTCGTGTTGGTGACGCCGCACGAGGACGTCGTTTGTGACTTTTTCGAGCCGACGGCCCGTCAGGTCGATGGTGCAACGGTCCTTGCGGATGCGCTCCCCGACGACCTCGATCACCCGGTATTTATCGCTCCGGACGTTGGGGCTGTTTCGCTCGCTGAAACGGTGCGTGAAGCATACGGCCGTGGATCGACGGATTACTTTGAAAAGACGCGTCACTCCGAGACGGCTGTCGATATCTCTCCGAGTGACATCGACGTCGATGGCCGAGATGTCGTCGTCGTCGACGACAGTATTTCGACGGGCGGCACGATGAGCGAGGCCGTCGGCGTACTCACTCAGCGGGGCGTTGGGCGGGTATACGTGACGTGTGTCCATCCCGTTCTGGCACGCAGTGCCGTGACCCGTCTGTACACCGCCGGCGTCGAAGCGATATACGGAACCGATACCCTCGAGCGTGCGGTGAGTTCGGTGTCGGTGGCTCCCGTTCTCGCTGAGACCCTCGAATTGACCGAGTAATACTCCATCACCCCCGACCGAACAATCTATGCACCCCGCCACGAAGGTTTCACTTGTGGTGACCGACACGGTCGCTGTCGGTACCGATTCCCCCCGTCAGGATGCACGGACTCATCCACCAACGCCTGAAGTCGTACGTCGTCGATAAAACCGACGAAACGAGCTGGCGGACGATCCTCGAGCACTCGGGGATCGACCCGCAGCTGTACCTACCGGTCTCGCACTATCCCGACGAGGAGGTTCGGCGTATCCTCGAGACGCTTGCCGAACTGTCGGGTCACGACGTCTCGGCGATCGAACGCGACTTTGGCCGCACGCTCGCACCCGCACTATTGCAGACGTTTCGTGCCCACTGGCGGGAAGAGTGGACGTTGCTGGAGTTACTCGAGCACACAAACGATATTGCGAAGGCGCTTCGAGCGAAGCACCCGGCGAACGATCCACCCGCGGTGTCGTGTCGGCGGACGGACGACGGGCATACGGTGATCTATCGCTCACAGCGAGGGTATCCAGCGATGGCTCACGGCGTGCTCGAGGGGCTGGCTCGTGAGTTCGACGAATCGGTGACGATCAGGCGGATGGACACCGAGACGGTGGATGGGGAGACCCGGTGTACGTTCCACCTCGAGGGTCTCGAGGACTGACTGCCACGTCGAATTCCTCCGTCGGTCAAAACTCGATTTCGCCAGCAGTGATACTGGCTCTCGAGCGTCGGTAGGCGAAGACAAACGCACGAACAGGGTCGAGGCTGGCGCCCTCGCGACTGGTAGCGGGCTACTAACCAAGTACAGTGTTGGGGTGAGCACAGCTATGACTGACGGTAACGCAGACGAGCCGTTCGACGACATCGAACCCGATCCAGACGGGGTCCTCGACGCGTTCGGAATCGATGATCCCAATGACCTCCTCGAGGACCTCGATGCCGAAACGACTGCACACGGTGATCACGATCCAACGCGTGACGAGACCATCGACGTAACCGATACGATGGCGAGTGATCTCTTCGATGGACTCGAGCGGGCGGCCGCTGAAATCGACGATGGCGCGACGGTTACCCGTGAACCGCCAGCCCTTCCCGGACGCCAGTTGTTTGGGTTCGACGAAGGAACGACGCTCGAGGGGGCTGCGCTGACGACCGTTCCCGATTCCTGGCAATCGGCGTTCGAGGAGGGGGCATCCGAGGCAACGGCGGGAGAGACCCAGGCCGGTGGGGATACTGGAGGTGTCGACGTGACCTCATCAGTGACCCCTTCGGGTGCAGGTCTTTCACTGAAAGGACCTCACCCGGAGCCGATCCGAATCGCGAACGATCGGTTCGGCTCGAGTTGGTAATCAGGACTGAACGCGGGTGAGCGCGAGTGCACCGACGACACCAACTGCGGTCGGTGCAAACGGGATCGGTTCGGGGTCTGGGTCGAGGAACTCGCTTTCGGTGAGCGTCACGCTCGAGCCGACGATCGATTCGAACCCAAGTCTGACGTAGCCCAGATACGGAATGCGGAACATGGCTTTGCCAGTCGCCCAGTCCTCCTGCACGACGGTCGTTTGTGCGCCCGTTCCGGGCCCCTCGAGTTGGTCGTAGTACTCGTTGGCATCACCTTTGGTGATGAATCCATCGTGGGGTGCGGGGCAGTTGGGCGCTTCGTCGCAGTCATCGACGTTGAGATTCGACTCGTCTGCGTTTTCGACCCAGTTCTCACCCTCTTCGATCCAGTATTCAGCGCGGTGGATAACGGGGACGTCGTTCGGATTGCCATTGGGGGTGAAGATGATGACGTCACCGGGTTCTCCGAACTTCTCGTGGCCTGAATTCTCGCCATCGTCTCGAGGGACGATCCCAGTGTCACCGGCTGGATCGTCGCCGGTGAATCGGTCGGTATCGACGACGAGGATCATATCGCCACGTTCCATGTTCGGTTCCATGCTTCCACTTTCGACGGCAACCATGGGCGGCCAGACGCCACTGACACCAAAGAGGATCAGACCGACCAGTAACACCAGCGCCACGCTGCCCAGGAGGTCACGGATAGCGACGATGGTGCCGTCATCCGTCTTCAAAAACCACGTGATGATGCCGTCGTCGATCGTGACCTCGTCGGTTGGCCGCGGTTCCGGGGAGGGAGCGGCGACGTCGTCGTTTCCTCGAGCACGCGCTGCCCTCCCTTCGGCAACAGCCTCTGACTCGTCGCTCCGATCTCGAGGGACCCCTGATTCAGTCGGTGGCTCCGCTGCGGATGGGTCCGTCTCAGCAGGTCGATCGTCTCGACGTGGCCCTTCGGGGGGACGTCGATCTTCGCCAGCGTCGGTATCCTCCTCGGGAGGATCCGTCCTCTGGCGGGCGTCGTCGGCACGCTCGTCGCCGTTCCGACGCGACTCATCGCCGTTCCCGCTCATCTATCCCCGATTTGGGAGCACCGGCAATCAACCTTCTGTTCCCCTTCGCCACGTTTTTATCGTCACTCACGAATCCACGTGACGTGCCACTCGAGGGGCCTGCCCGGATCGTCAGCGAACTCACGAGCCGTGGCTACAACGCCGAACGCGAAGCCGTCACACTGCTTTCGAGCGCCGACCGGCCGTTCGAGGCCCTCGAGCGAACGATCGATTCGGTCCCCGACGACACGCTGATTATCGGCCGTGATCACGTGCGGGCCGTGCTCGAGGCCGATTCCTCATCCCCGGACTCAGACCCCTCTGTTTCAACTGGAGACCCGTCACCGAGTCCCCAAGCTGGCAGTGCAGACGTTCCACCTGAAACGGGGGGGTCTGGGCCGGTCGGTTCCCGGTCCCCAATCGACACCAGCAAACAGGCCGTCGCGATCACGAACGACATGACCGGTCAGAGCACCGGGACGGGCGAGTACAAGGATTTCGTCACCGTGTTTCGGGACCGCCTCGAGCGCCTTGGCTCGAAGCTCAAGGGCCGCGTCAACCACCGGCCGGCAACCTCGATTCAGGCGATGCCCGGCGGCGGAGAGGTCGGTATGGTCGGCCTGGTCAACGACGTCCGCTCGACGGCCAGCGGTCACTGGCTGATCGAACTCGAGGACGCCACCGGAACCTTCCCGTGGCTCGTAATGAAAGACCGGGAGTACGCCGACCTGGTCGACGAACTGCTGTGTGATGAGGTGCTGGCGATGGAGGGAACGTTATCGGACGACGCCGGCATCGCGTTCGTCGATTCGATGTACTTCCCCGACGTCCCGCGGACCCACGAGCCGTCGACGGCCGACCGTCACGTCCAGGCCGCCCTCATCAGCGACGTCCACGTGGGCAGCCAGGAGTTCATGGCCGACGCCTGGAACCGCTTTACCGACTGGCTCCACACCGAGGCGGCCGAACACGTCGAGTACCTCCTCATCGCCGGGGATATGGTCGAAGGCGTCGGCATCTATCCGAATCAGGACGAGGAACTCGACGTCGTCGACATCTACGACCAGTACGAGGCCTTCAACGAGTATCTCAAACAGGTCCCCGGCGACATGGAGATTATCATGATTCCGGGGAACCACGACGCCGTTCGCCTCGCCGAACCCCAACCGGGCTTCGACGACCACCTCCGGGAGATTATGGACGCCCACGATTCACGGATCGTCAGCAATCCGTCGACGGTCACGCTCGAGGGCGTCTCCGTCCTCCTGTATCACGGGGTCAGTCTGGACGAGGTCATTGCAGAGCTCCCCGCTGAGAAAGCGAGTTACGACGAACCGCACAAGGCGATGTACCAGCTCCTGAAAAAACGCCACGTGGCCCCGCAGTTCGGTGGACACACGCGACTTGCGCCCGAGGAAAAGGATTATCTCGTGATCGACGAGGTCCCCGACATCTTCCACACGGGTCACGTGCACAAACTCGGGTTCGGAAAATACCACAACGTGCTGGCGATCAACTCCGGCTGTTGGCAGGCACAGACCGATTTCCAGAAAAGCGTCAACATCGACCCCGACTCGGGCTTCGCGCCGATTGTCGACTTGGATACGCTCGACGTGACGGTGCAGAAGTTCTCGTAACTCGAGCGTCACGGGATCCAGTCTTCGCCCTCGAAAACGATACTCAAACTTCAGCTTCCTGAGCCCAAAGCAGTGACCGCGTTCTACAATCCGTTGAGGACGATGTATCGAACACCAATGATCCGCTCGTCGCCCTCGAGTTCGGCTTTTGCCTCCTCGGGGACCATCTGGTCGACGTTGTAGACGGTGAGCGCCTCCCCGCCGATGGTCTCGCGGGCGTTGAACATCCCGGCGATGTTGACGCCGTGTTTGCCCATCACGGTCCCGATGAGCCCAATGACGCCCGGTTCGTCCGTATTGCGGGTGACGACCATCTTCCCGTGGGGGATGGCATCGACGCGATAGTCGTCGATCCGGACGATCCGTGGGTCCTCGCCGGCAAACAGGGTCCCGTCGACAGTAACGGACTCGTCGTCGTTTGCAACGGTCACCGAGATGAGGCTCTGAAAGTCCTCGCTCTGTCGGCTCTTCGATTCGGTGACGTCGACACCGCGATCCTCAGCGATCTGTGGGGCATTGACGGCGTTCACCTGCCACTCGAGCGGTTCGAAGACGCCTTTGAGTGCCGAAGCGGTGACGAACTCGACGTCCTCGTCGGCGATGTCCCCTTCGTACCGGACCTCGATGGTTCCGATCCGAGCGTCGAGCACCTGCGCAGCGATTTTGCCGGCCGTCTCCGCGAGATTGATGTATGGCTCGAGGCGTGGGAACGCGCTTTCGTCGATCGACGGCGCGTTGAGCGCGTTGGCGACGGGTTCGGCTGCGAGGGCGGCGACGACCTGTTCGGCGGTCGAGGTGGCGACGTTCTCCTGGGCGGCCTCCGTCGAGGCTCCAAGGTGGGGGGTAACGATGACGTCGTCCACGTACAGCAGTGGGGAGTCTTCGGGCAGTGGTTCCTCACGGAAGACGTCCAGTGCGGCACCGGAGACGGTGCCGTCTTCGACCTTTGCGGCCAGGGCGTCCTCGTCGATGATGCCGCCACGACCGACGTTGACGACGTAGCCACCGTCGAGCAGCTCGAGTTCGTCGTCGCTGATCAGCCCCTCGGTCTCGGGGGTAAGCGGCGTGTGAATCGTCAGGAAGTCAGCGCGCTCGAGACACGCCTCTAACTCGGCCAGTTCGGCGCCGATGCGGTCGGCGCGGTCCTCCGAAATATAGGGGTCGTAGGCGACGATGTCCATGCCGAGGGCGTCGAGTTTCTTCGCCACCTCCTGGCCGACGCGACCGAGCCCGACGACGCCGAGGGTCTTCCCGTTCAGTTCCGTCCCGAGGTACTCACTTTTCGCCCACTCGCCGACTTTGAGCCGGCCGTGGGCCTGGGGGATCGAGCGGGCGGTCGCGAAGGTCATCGCGACGGTGTGTTCGGCCGCCGCGCGAACGTTGCCCTCGGGGGCGTTGGCGACGATGACGCCCTCGTCGGTCGCTGCCTCGATATCGATGTTGTCGACACCGATCCCGGCCCGGCCGACGATCACGAGCTCCTCGGCTGCCTCGAGTACCGACCGCGTCACCTCCGTCCCCGAACGGACGATCAGCGCGTTCGTTTTCGAGACGGCCTCGAGTAACGCCTCACCCTCGAGTTCGTAGCCCGTTTCGACCTCGTGTCCCGCCTCCCGAAGTACGTCCAGACCCGCATCGTCGATGGGGTCTGTGACCAGCACGTGCATGCCTGAGTCAATCGCGTGGAGGGGGTAAACCCTTGCGGAGTGTGCAGATGTTAGGGATGCTTCTGGGATGGGAATCACTGACACGCTCGAGTGCGTCGTCGGACTATGATGAATGCACCCAACCGTGTGTCCCTCCGTTGTTTTTGCTCCTCACGGTACTGAGGCCCCCTCTCCACATTGAGATGGCAGCCGCCTTCGTCCGTTCCACCGTTGTGCAATGACTCTTAACTCGAGTTGTCGCCTTCCTGGTGTGCGTCCGTTTGCCCGTCACGGCCCGCGTCAGTCGTCTCCTCGGCGATATCAATGCGGGTTCCCATTATTTCGTCTTTCTCTGTTCCGATGAGCCGTTCGACCCCACGTTCGGTTTCCTCGTTGACTGCCCAGAGTGTTCGTCCGAGCTGGTCGAGATCGGCGCCAAACCGTCGGGACACGTCCGCTGATCCTAGCTCCTCGAGGCTCCGTGCGCCGTCGGGATGGAGGTACTGAAACGGATGGTCTGGGGGGACGTCGTTCAAGTCGGCCTCGAGGCTCCAGAGGTACGGAAAGACTTGGAGGGCGTACCCCTGCGGCTTGGGTGCTCGCCTGCCAGCAACGCTACAGGCGATGGTGAGTGCAGTCGAGCGGGCGTCCGTGTCGTACGCAACACCTGGGACCCCTGGAATCGAAATTCGCATACCCTGTGGAGGTGTCCTGGGTGAACAAGGATGTGGCTGGCAACTGCCGGCTGCCGGTTAGAGTGCTGATTGGTTCGCGCCGTCGTCTCGACCACGTCGAACCACACCGACGACACCCTGGGCCAGGAGTCCCAGCATTGCCCATTTCCAGGCGACGGCAGCGAGTCCGAGGAACGCGACGGCTCGGAGTCGGTTTCCACGTTCGAACGCGCGTTTCGCCTCGAGGGCGACCGAGACCACGGTCAGGCTTCGCGTTGCTTTCGAGCCGAGGAGTCGTTTGAGAACCATGCCTTCGGTACGCCAGTCTGACGGGTAAACCTGCCGCCGGGAAACGCAGGCCATCGTCGCGCTATTGGGCGTCGAATCCACCGGCGGCGTAATCCAGCGCTATCAGTCCAATCGCGCCAACGACTGCCCAGCCAGCCGTGAGTGCGATCGTTTCCGTCGTCCAGGCGTGGGCTTCACCGATGTTGTGCAACGGTGCGGGCGTCGAACCAGCGATCAGGCTCACCAGAAAGATCAGGGTGAGATTTCGCTGGCGCTCGAGCGCGACCCTGACGACGCGGGCGATCGTCACGAGGCCGACGAAGCCACCGAAGACGAACACGACGACGACCGTCCCGGGCTCGATGACGGCCTCGAGCGAGCCGTTGCTCACGAGTCCGGCGAGTGCCGAAATGAACGCACTCAACTGGTCAGAGAGGAAGACGTACTGACCAAGGAGGATGAGGATGAGGGCACCGGAGATGCCGGGCAGAATCATCGCACTGATCGCGAGAATCCCGGCGAAAAAAATCACGGTATAGCCACTCCCGGGGAGGACGAGCACGTTGGCGGCGACGAGCAGGGCGAGTGACGCGCCGGCGACGGCGGCGAGCACGTGACGGGCGCTCGAGATCTGGAGACTTCGGTAGAGGACGATGGCCGATGCACCAATCAATCCGGTAAAGAACCCGAACAGGGCAATCGGATGGGTGTCGGCGAGTGTCGACACGGCCCCCGCGATGAGGGCGACAGCAGTGACCATCCCGACGCCGAGGGGGATGAGAAACTGAAAATCCATCTCGAGTACCGACGCTCGAGCCTCGTTCCGCCGTTCGGGATCGTATCCGCGAAGGACCGAGAGCAGGCGGCCGGGGGTGATCGCGGTGATCGCGGCAATCAGCCGGCTATAGAAGCCGAGCAGGAGGGCAACCGTGCCGCCGGAGACGCCGGGAAGGGCGTCGGCAGCACCCATACAGAGGCCGTAGGCGTAGATCCGGAAGATGGCCAGGCGGTCGACGATGCGCTGATCGACGTTATAGCCCATCGTCTCCTCCTGGGAAGCGCGAACGCATATCTGGACTGTACCGCATCCAGCGTATAAAACGGTGTGACTCGCTGCAGGTGCTGGAGGCGATCACTCGTTACTGGATTCGGGCTCGATTCCGGACTCGAGAAACCGCTCCTGTAAATTGCCCGTCGGCATCATACACTGGTCTTTCTGGCCGAACCAGCGATACCGTCGGGTGCCGACGAAATCGTAACACCAGTTACGCAGCCGGGCGGGAAAGACCCGGAGCGGCCACGCGAGCCGATACGGAAGGCCGAGGTGGTAGGCTGTCCGCAAAACTGCCCCCGATTTGACGTAGGCACGGTCCCCCTCGATCAACACCACTGACTCGAGTTCGTCCGTCGGTAAGCCGTGACGCTCGAGCAGCTTCTTCCCCGCTGGTGATTGTAACGACGCGAAGTGAAACCGCTCGTCGTCGTCCCGTGGGGCGATAAACTGGACGAACCCGTTACAGAGGTTGCAAACGCCGTCGAAGAGGATGATGGGGGCGTCCTCGGGAATGTCATCGGGCATTGCAGTGTTCATACTACGACCAATCGACAGTTGAGCGTTCCGATTGTGGGAGTCGGGGTCGTCTGTAGCCGACTCGAGTTGTCTAGGAACTCGATCCGGAGCCGGCACCCGTGTACGCACTCCCGATGACGTCGCGCATTCGTTCGGCGGTCACCTGGCCGACCCCGTCGGCTGCCTGTAACTCCTCTTCGCTCGCGATCATCACCGCTTCGACCGTCCCGAACTCCTCGAGCAGGGATCGCGCAGTCACCGGCCCGATTTCGGCGATCGAGGAGACGACGTACTCCTGTTGCTCGCTCAGGGTTTTGGCTCCCTTCTCGCCGTGGACGGACACTTCGCGACTCGAGAGTTCCTGTTCGCGGGTGGCCATCGTCGCCAAGAGTTCCATCGTGTCGGTTTCGCCCTCGGTTCGGAGGATGCTCGCCCCGAAGTCGACGGCGAGACTCGAGAGCGCCCCGCGGATCGCATTGGGGTGGATGTCCCGTTGTTCGTAGAGGCCGTCGCCTTCGACGATCACGACGGGGCGGGAGTAGTGTCTGGCCATCGCGCCGACCTGTTCGAAGACGGAACGGTCACCGCCGACCAGCGAGTCGACGAAGTCGGCCACGGATTTGCGTTCGACGACGACGCGATCCGAACAGATGTAGTCGCCAACTTCGAGCGTCTCGAGGCGAATCTCGATCTCCTCGCGTCGCGAGAGCTCACGCGCGATGTTTGCGTCCATCTCCCGCTGATCGGCGACGATCTGGATCGTCTCCTCGTCACTCGAGGGGACTGGTGGGGCTTGCTCGAGGTCGTCTTCGCTCCTCTGGTCTGCGCTCGCTTCATCCCCATCCTCATCTGTCGTTTGGGACGCCGTTTCCTCCTCGAGTTCGCCAACGAAATCGGTCAATCCGGGCTGTTCGCGAACCCCCTCGCTTCCACTCGAGTTCTCACTCCCTGCAACTGGTTTTGCCCTATCGTCGTCTACTTTCACTCCGCTCTCGAACGCGGCCAGTGACTGTTGACTCTCGTCGAGTTCGGCCTCGAGATCGTCGGCCATCCCTTTGAGGTCCCGGAGTTCGCGTTCCATCTCCTTTTCACGCCGACGCGAGATCCAGAAGTACGCCTCATCGCGGGTATCGTTGGCCATGAGGACGACCACACGGCCCTCGGATTGACGACCGGTTCGCCCCTTTCGCTGTATCGATCGGATCGCTGTCGGTACGGGTTCGTAAAAGAGGACCAGATCGACTTCTGGCACGTCGAGTCCCTCTTCGGCGACGGAAGTCGAAACGAGGACTTCGAACGCACCGGCTCGAAACGCATCGAGGACCTCTTGTTGCTGGTTCTGTGTCATCCCGTCTGAGCCGTCGCGGTCTCCCTGGCCGACGAACCGTTTCGCGTCGAAACTCGTGTTCAAAAACTCGGTGAGCGCTTCGGCCGTGTCTCGAGACTCCGTGAAGACGATCACCCGCTCGCCGCCCTCGAGCCCGAGGGTTTCCGCCAGGAGCATCCGCGTTTTTCGGTACTTGGGATGGAGGTCGTCGTAGGACGCCGCCCGTCGCATCGCCTCCCGTACGCGTGGATCACTCACCAACCGTTGGCTTGCTTTGGACGCCCCCGACGAACGGGCCTGGTTGCGTTGACGTTCGAAGTATCGCCGCAGGGCCTCGACGCTCTGGGTTTCGACGAGCGTCACGGCCTGGCGGAGTTTCATCACCTCCGCGTGAACGGACATCCCTTTGAACCCCTCGGACTGGTCGTTGTTGATCAGTTTCTGTAACTCGGCCCGCATCCGGTTGAGGTCTTTCTGGGACTGATCCGGTCTGGTCGACCGGGCCACACCGAGTTCTTTGAGTGTCTCGAGGCGCTCAGTGATTACCTCGTTGAGGGCATCTCGAATCTCGAGGACGTCCTCGGGGAGGTCGATGCGTTCCCACTCGACGTCGGTCTCGTGGGTGAACTGGGCGACGTCGGCGTCTGCTTCGGTCATCACCTCGACGTCCTGCAGGCCGAGGTTGGCACACACCTCGAGGATGGCCTCCTCGTCACCGCCGGGGGAGGCGGACATCCCGGTGACGAGCGGGTCCGCGGCGTCGGCGTGGTACCGTTCGGCGATGTAGTTGTACGCGTAGTCGCCGGTCGCCCGGTGACACTCGTCGAAGGTGCAGTGGGTGACGTCGGCAAGCGAGATCCGTGACCCCACGAGGTCGTTCTCGATCACCTGTGGGGTCGCCATCACGACCGTCGCCTCCTGCCAGAGTGCGGCCCGGTCGTCCGGACTCACGTCACCGGTGAAGACGACGATTTCGTCGTCGGGGATTCGGAGGGCCTCCCGGTAGAACTCGGCGTGTTGCTGGACGAGCGGTTTCGTCGGGGCGAGCATCAGGGACTTTCCCCCGACCTCGTCGAGTCGGCGTGCGGTGACGAGCAAACTCACGGTGGTCTTGCCGAGGCCCGTCGGCAGACAGACGAGGGTGTGATCGTTCGCCGCGGTTCCGGCGAGTTTCAACTGATAGAGGCGACGCTCGAGGAAGTTCGACTCGAGCATCGGGTGTTCGATCGAGGGAGGTTGCTCGTCCGTCGCGGCCATTGCCCCCGGTTTCGGGCGGCGATCGGTTAAGGGTTGGTGTACCGCGGTGAAAGTAGACGAGCGGGAGGAATACTTTATTCTCAGCCATCCTCAGGGATCGTATGGATGGTGTGACACGCACCGCTTCGAGTGGCCTCCCCTCGAAACGCGCCCTGCTCGAGGGGGTGGCGTTCGTTCTCACGATCAACGTCGTGGGGGCGCTCCCAGCGTTCATCGCCGGACCCGATACCCCCTGGTTTCGGAGTCTCGAGAAACCGGCCTTTTATCCGCCCGAAATCGCCTTTCCAGTGGTCTGGACGCTGCTCTTCACGCTGATGGGGGTCGCGCTCTGGCTCGTCTGGCGCTCTTCGAGTTCGGGGCGGCGCCTGGCGCTGGGTCTCTTTGGCCTACAGATGCTGTTGAACGTCGCCTGGACGCCCGCGTTTTTCGGCCTCGAGAATTTGGCGGCTGGGCTCGCGGTTATCGTGCCGCTCTGGGTGTTGATCCTGGCCACCATCGTTGCGTTCGACCGCGTCGACCGGCGGGCGGCAGGCTTACTCGTGCCGTATCTGCTCTGGGTGACCTTTGCGACCGTGTTGAACTATCGGCTGTGGCAGCTCAATGCATGATGGCCCTACACCACTCACTCGAGTGATTCGTCTTCGAGTTCGGGGAGTCCATCCAACGGCCGGTCATCGGCCGCAGACGGTCGGACGCGATCGGTGGCATACTCGAGGGCGCGTTCGACCGACCCGGGACCGTCATACTGTGCCGAAAAGAGGA
>Ga0207421_10004288_pt1 | contig 16489 bp, 14 predicted proteins | sample SodLakKL_010_SED_4_FD_187542 | JGI IMG/M metagenome (GOLD analysis project Ga0207421, IMG submission 187542) | Alkaline sediment microbial communities from Lake Tanatar, Kulunda Steppe, Russia - 8KL_010_SED (SPAdes) (version 2) | ecosystem: Environmental > Aquatic > Non-marine Saline and... | reverse complement strand
TCAGAAGGATCGTCCGGGTCCCAGAATCCACCCAGCAGTTGAGATTCCATCTCGCTGGTCAGTGAAGGCTTTCTAAAATCATCGATATAGATAACTTCATCCATGTCTGCTATTGTGGTAAGTTTTTGTCGATCTTCAATTTCAGCAGTCACCTGCATCCTTGTTTCACCAACCTTGATGTACGAAACATCGACCAAATTATCAAAACTACGTAAAGTTCTCTCGTTTCCTATCATATCGATGGAGACCATACCATGGCTAACATCCGGTGCGATCTTGTATTCCGGTTTATATTCACCAACCCATTCCACGAATTTCAATCCATTTATCTCTTCCAATAATCCAGGATCCATCCTAACATGAAACGCAAAATTGGGTACATAATTGATTATATCTATATCCATATCTTCTAAGCGACTCCTCCATTCAGCTCTAACTGGACCAGTCAAACGGATCAAAAACTGTGACCTTTGAGATCTATATATGGTGGGTTCTTCCGAGATATCTATGACATTATCTTTAACATAGATCTTAGTGTGGTCTCTGATGGGGCTTACTTCCGAGATCTTCTCTTTAATCCTTTCTACTTCTCTCTCGGTTACTTTTATTACGGCAAAACTTTCGTAACTTTCAACGATGGTAAAATCCAATTCAGATATCTCATCTAATTTTTCTTTTGAATCGTATCTCACCATATAGTATTCCCTATCAAAATCTTCGTCTAAAGAAGGATTAGCTACAGAAACCGATGAAAAAGATATCAGGATAACGACGATTATATAGACTGATTTTTGACTCATCAGATCTCTCCTAGGATGTCCACTTTTGTTACTATACCAACTATATTACCTTTTCTAGAAGTTACTACACAAGGATAATCTATAAGAATCTTTTTTACTAATTCCAAATTTGTGTTCTCATCGATAAGAGGAAAAGGAGAATCCATAATCTTTTTCACAGGTATTTCCTTATCTATTTTATCATAGTTTCTCAACAGACTACCTTCGGTCACTCCCCCTACTAACAATCCATCTTCGAGAACCGGGAGCTGTGAAACAGCATTTTCCTTCATGATTTCAAGGGCGGTTTCCACATCATCATCCATTTTTAAGGAATATATATATTCCGACTGGACCTCTTTTACTTTCTTATTTACAGAATTAAGTTCGATTATCTCTTCTAGTTCATCTAATATCTGACGACCCTTTTTGTAGGAGGGAGATGTGCTTCCATTTTCGATCTTGGCTATCAGAGATTGACTAACATCAGCTTTCTCAGCTAATTCTGATTGGGTCAGGCCCAGTTTCTTTCTTATAGTACGTATCTCTCGGATATCCTTAAGCATATAACATTACATCTAAAGGGACCATATATAGATTTATTCCTATCGGAATAATTACCACAATAAATTATTAATAGATTACTTTAAGTGGGGATAGCCTGTCCCACGTGGATCTTACCATCCAATCGGATAAATAATAATACTAGAGAGGATAAATATTATGAATAATAATATCGAGGCTGAAACGCTTTTAGAAACACCGATAGAGCAGCAGAAGATAGAGATAGTAGAAAGGAAGGGGATAGGTCATCCTGACAGTATAGCTGATGGCATAGCGGAAGAGATCAGTAGGAATCTCTCTAAGATGTATCTCGAAAAACACGATAGGATACTCCATCATAATACAGATGAAGTCCAGATTGTAGGAGGTCAAGCAACTCCAGAATTTGGAGGCGGGGAGATTCTAGAGCCGATCTATATCCTCCTGGTCGGACGTGCCGTAACAGAAGTGAACGGAAAGAGATTGCCTTACAAAAGTATTGCTTTGAACGCTGCAGAAGAGTATCTCAGAGATACATGCACCCACCTAGACTTAGATAGGGACGTTATGATGGACTGCAGGATCGCACAGGGCTCTGTGGACCTTAGAGACGTTTATGATACCAGCACGAGTAACGCAAATGATACCTCATTTGGTGTATCTTTTGCACCCTTTAGTGACACAGAAAAAGTAGCGTTAGAAGTCGAGAGGTATATAAACGGTCCATTGAAGAAAGATCTCATAGAAGTGGGTCAGGATATAAAAGTCATGGCTACCAGGATAGGAAACGAGATAGATCTCACCATCGCGGCAGCCATGGTTGATAGATACGTCCCGGATCCAGATCACTATAAAAGTGTTGTAGAGGAGTTGAAATCTAGAGTCCATGATGAGGCATTGAAACTCACAGATAGAGATATAAAAGTAGATGTGAACACTGCTGATAATTACGATAATGGTACGTATTATCTTACCGTAACAGGCCTATCAATGGAGAATGGTGATGATGGATCGGTAGGTAGAGGGAACAGAGCTAACGGTATAATCACACCTTTCAGGCCTATGAGCATGGAGGCAGCAGCTGGTAAGAATCCCGTAACCCATGTAGGTAAATTGTACAATCTCGCCTCAAAGTTGATCGCTGAAGACATATACGAAGAAGTAGGGGATAAGGTTCATGACGTTTTCGTCAGATTGGTTTCTCAGATCGGAAAACCTATCTCAAAACCACAGGCTGCTAGTATCCAATTGGTGGTTCCAGAAGAAAACGATTATTCTAAAGAGTTACAGAAGGCTGAGGCTATAGCTGAAGAACACCTTGAGAATATTTCAGACATAACTGATCTGGTACTAGAGGGAGATATTCAAGTATTCTAGCCCATTACTAGATTCACGAATACTTTACAATCTTTGACCATATACTTTAGATGAGCGTACTCGTTGGATTGATGAGCCATCTCATCATTGGAACACCATACCACTGCAGGGATGCCCCTTTCCCTGATATGTGCTGCTACAGTCCCTCCACCGATGCCTACCAAACCAGGTTCCTCGCCGGTGATTTCTTCAACGGCTTTTTTCAACTGGATTACTACTTCTGCATCCTCTGGAGTCTTCTTAGGAGTTTCTTTTTCTTTGCTGTACTCTATTTCGAATTTCGCTCCAGTCTCTTTGGAGATCTCATCGGCTGTCTTTTCGAAGACCTCCTTGACATCGGTTAAGTCGATAGGCGGCAATATCCTGCAATCATAATACTGAACATCTGTCCCAGGTACTGTGTTAACATTGGGAACATTCAATTCTCTTTTCGTGGGTTCGAAAGTGCTTACAGGGGGACTAAAAAGTTCGTCTTCTTCGTCGAATGATTCGTGTAATCTTTTGTCCACATCGAGTAGATACCTTGAAGCTACCCTATTAGCATTGATAGTTCTACCTAAACCAGCAGCATGTCCTTGGATCCCATGAGTTGTGACCTTAACCCATAGGGCTGATTTTTCAACGATCTCTATCTGCCTCCCATTTTTTTCACTGTGATCTGGTACGATGACGAGATCATCTTGATGGATCAATCCCTCTTCTAAAAGATGATCGATACCGTATTCACTACCGGTTTCCTCGTCAGACACCAGCATCACTTTAAGATTGTTTTTATGGTCTATATCCATCTCATCCAAGGTCTTAGCTGCGAAGAGTGAAGCTACGATCTCTTGACCATTATCTTCTGCTCCCCTGCCGTAGATCTTCCCGTCTTTATAAACTGGTTCGAATGGATCTGTGTCCCATTCATCTAGATCTCCAGATGGTACTATGTCCATATGTGCGATAATCACCACATTCTTATCAGTTACACCATGCTTTACTGCAACTATGTTCGGTCTGCGGCCCGATGTAACTCTATCATCTGGGGCGTCATACCTATCTATTTTATCGAAACCGAACTTTGGAAGTATATTCATAAGATATTCTGCTTTAGCCATCTCCCCGTCACCGTCGTTATCAGGTCCGATGGCTGGATATCTTAACAATTCCATCAGTGTTTCTTTCATCTCATCAGATCGATCCTCTATAAACTCAGATACTTTATCCATGATCTTCATCTCCAAATATTTGTCATCAAGCTGGTAGAGGATGTTCCTCATAATCCTGTTTGATATCCTCCCCAGTTAGATCAAGATATATCTGTGTTGTGGTCAGAGAAGAATGTCCAAGCATCTTCTGGACGGTCCTTAGGTTCATCCCGGCCTTCAAACAATGTACAGCAAAACTGTGTCTTAGCATGTGTGGGTAAACGTTCTTATTCAGTCCGGCCTCTTTAGCATATTTTTTAACTATCCTTTCGACCTGTCGGGTAGATATCGATCCACCTCTTTCAGATAATATCAATGTTCCCTCTTCAGCTCCAGCTTTATAAAACTCTATCAGATCTAGAGTGTCCGCATCTACAGGGACTACCCTGTCTTTATCTCCTTTCCCACTTCTGATAGTGATCATACCTTCTTCAAAATCGATATCTTGGATCTTCAAACTGGTCAATTCGGATACACGAAGACCACATCTATACAATATTCTTAGAATCAATCTATCCCTTGTTTTCTTTCTAGGAGGTGCGTTAAGAAGTTTTCTTACTTCATCATCCCTAAGGTATTTGGGTAGTTTACGTCCCATTTATCCCACCATCGTCTGACATTTCGTATGACAATTAAATTAGGTTCTAGAATGTATAAATAAATTTGGGTGGATTTTCAACCCGTTTCATAGTGAAAATATTTATATCTAGGCCTTTTCTAGCCAAGAACACATGGGCCTGTAGCTCAGCTAGGCAGAGCGATCGGCTCTTAACCGATCGGCCGGGGGTTCGAATCCCCTCAGGCCCGCTTCTTATAGCTATGAAGGATTGGTTGATTTCCTTGGTTCTTTATATATAATCTATTTATAGATAATTGAAAAAAATTAAATACTCAAATTCTGTTTACCATCTTGACAAAGAAGGTGATATAAGCATGATAACACCAATAAATATGATGGATATCTTGATGCAGTTTGATAATGGGGACGTAGACTTCTTACCAGGTATCTGCGCTGGAGCTCTATGTTTTGTATGGTTGGTCCCATTCATCATCTGGATCGCGATCGGTATCTGGATGTATAAAGATGCAAAGAAGAGGGACGAAAACGCGGTTCTATGGCTCATAATCGGTCTTATAGCCGGTCTGATAGGTCTGATAATATGGATAGTAGTTAGACCTGACATGGCTGAGGTCGAGCGTAAAAGACAAGGAGGATTCCAACAGCAACCACCTCAACAGTCAAAACCATGTCCTTCCTGCAGTAGTCAGATGAGATACATCGATGAACATAATCGATGGTATTGTGACAATTGCCAGGAATACAAGTAAAACCCTAAAACCTTTTTTCTTTTTTTAATTCTATAATCTAATTTCAAATCCGGGACATCTAGACCATTTTCTTACATGTTTCCAGTTATGACATCAAATATGATCAAAATCACAAATATATTGCATATTTCCGACAATATAATAATAGTCTATTCATCTATAACGGATATTTCTCCCATAATCCATTTAGATAAAAGGAAATATATTCTATATCTGGACTCCTTCTCAATTCTAAAATAATTAAGTAAACTCATACACCCACAATACTTACTAAAAACTAAAACTGCTATAAAAAATCCAGAAGATCAAAATAAGATATATAATTCAAAAAAATATTTATAACAAGCTGGTTTATACTGGTGAGAAGAACAAAAAAGGTGAAAAGATGTTAGGAGCAAGTTCTATCCAAGAATTGACGTCGACAGACCTACTTGGAGAAATTACATTACAGATGGAATGGCTAGGTGTCGGTCTAGCGTGCTTGATACCATTGATTTTCTTCATAATAGCTATCGCACTCGCTGTCTGGGTTTACAAAGACGCAGAAAAAAGAGATGAGAGTGGTGCTTTATGGTTGATAATAGTACTACTCACTGGTATCATCGGACTCATCATCTGGTTGATTGTTAGACCTGATATGGCCGAGGTCGAGCGTAAAAGACAACAGCAGCAATATTATCAACAACCACCTCAACAACAGCAACAATACCATCAACAACCACCAAAACAGTCAAAACAATGTCCATCCTGCAAGAACCAGATGAGACATATAGATGAATACAACCGTTGGTACTGTGACAGTTGCCAGGAATACAAGTAAAAACCTTAAATCTTTTTCTTTTTTTAATTCTATACTCTAATTTTCAAATCCGGGACAACCATACCCGTTTTTTTCATATTCACAAGTTCTACAAATATTTTTTATCTTTCTCATCCTCAAAAATGAGAAAAGTCCGGCAACATTTATACAAAGTAAAAATAGTAATAGCCGTAAAAAGAATATCAACGGTAAGGAGAATATCCCAATAGTGAAAAAACCTATACCTATTCCCAAAAAAATCTTTATCGATATCTTACCTAACTTATTATCTGAAATACTTGTCAAACTCAAAAATTGAAGAGTACCTGAAATTAATCCTATACTAAAAGAATATATTGTCGGTATGTCTATTAAACCAAATAACCAGAGTGTAACGATCAAAAGTGCAATCGGATATGCAGTAAAACATCCAACACATAAATTCTTTTCAAACAACTGGTAGCAGTCGTCTTCGAATTTTGAACAGTCAGGATGATGAGATAATAGATAATCCTTATTTTCACGAAGAAACTGGAAAAACTCTTTGAATCCGTTCTTTTGATATCTTTCCATCGTTCTACCCTTTACGTTTAATAAATCCGATAATAAACAATATCGCTCCAATCAATACAAATATGATCAACATAAAAGGAGTGAAATATCTGCTGGATAATATAATGGTGGTTTCTTCCTCTACCACGGATATATTTCCCATGATCCATCTAAAAAATACCCATGCTATTCCGTACCAAATCATCAGAAAAGATAAAAGAAAATATATCCTAGGATCGGATACGATTTCTTTCTCATGACCATCGGTCTGCTCGATGTTCAGACACCTCCTATACTTACTAAAAAGTTATAACTGCCATGTATGAACATGGCTAAAAAAATGAATATGATAAGATAGATCAAGTCATTTTTTTTCCTCCAAAGACCTACCCCGATCCCACCTAATGCACCTCCTATTAGATGAACCGGATTGGATAACCTCAGTAGTAAAAGATACAAACTGTCTCTCGTTGAATAAGCTCCATAGAATTGTTGGAAATAAGAATAATCCTCTATCAAAGCGAACCCAAGTCCAGCGACCATTCCGAAAAAAGACCAATAAAATAGGGGGACCTTTGGGGCCTCTTCCTTATCCGTAAGGAAGAATCCAGCAACCTTAGAAGGTTCTTCTGTCAATGGTGCGATCACTGTCACTAGGAAAAGTATGAATCCCGTCGGACTTATAAGACCGATGGGGGAAATGATAGAAGCATATATCGTATTCGAAACAGCTGCTATGAATCCAGAAGTGGCCCCGAAACAAAGGAAGGAAAAAATCGAAGTGAAAGTTATATATTTCATTTTTACAGAGGGATTTCCTCCCTTGCTCATACTATTCAGATTAGATCCCTCTGATAATTTATTATGCAACAATACTATCCAAAAAGGAGCAAAAAATCCAACACCTACCAGAGAAAAAGTTAAAGCGAATCCGATGATCGATATGATCGAGAAAGCTAAAAAGAAGATATCATGTCTAAATCCCATCTTGAACAATCCTTCACCATCAGATTTGACGATCTTTGATATTTTATCTGGTTGTGATATTCCATCTCTTGATATTTCTTCCTGAATATATTCGATGAGTTTCATCTTCTTCGATATCCTATATAGGCCATAATAAAACAATATAGGCCAGATAGGTGTCAGTGAAAGGATCAAGAACCATCTTTCAGATATCCTCTCTTCTCTTAGTTCGTATAAAACTCTACTTATCGTATATATATCCGATATCAATTTATATTCGTTATAATTATCTAGCCTCTCACTTTCTGGAGATCTATCTGTGTATCTATTCAACCTCCTGACCTCTCTAACCACGAGTTTATCGATCCTTTTCCTATATCGAAAAAGATATGGTAGATTTACCGCGTATATGGGTCCAGTCAGAAATACCATTAGGAGAAAATACGTCGATGGTGCTTGTGTCAAAAAAAGGATAATCCCTAGAAAAACAGTGATGGCCAACGAAACGAGATGTACACCGATGACTTTATGTATCTGGGGGAGGTCGTTTTCTGTACTCTGAGATCCGATGTCAGGATTTCCTATCGCCATATTGGACATATTGGTCATCTATCCTACCCTATTTTAATTTTTATTTGTACTCTTTACACTCATCGCAGTACCATCTATCATACTGGTCGATATACCTCACCTTGCTTCGACAGTCTGGACATGTGTTTCTTGATGGATAATCAATCGATCTAGATTTCTCTTTTTCACTAGCTGGACCATACTCTTTACACTCATCGCAGTACCATCTATCATACTGTTCGATATACCTCATCTGGTCTCCACAATTAGAGCATCTATTTTTAGTTTGATCATCGGATACCGATGACTGTCTCGGTCTAGATGAAATCCCATGGTTTACACCTCTCTGAGCAGTTGGCCGAGCATATCCTCCCTGACCATACATAGGAGCCGATCCACTAGCCATCTGGTCTTCAAATCTCCACTGGTTCTTAAAATGTTCATTATAGTCTTTTATTATAGAATACATCCAATAATACATGAAAGGAGTACAGAAACAGGATATCAAAAAGTAGATGACGAAATTCCTTTCCTCAAGTGTCTTCCAGGATGGAACAACGATAGATTCACCCAGCTTATTGCTGGCGATCCTAGTATTTTCCATGAATGCGTTTATCCTTTGATGGTGAGAATATATATCTTTCATCAAGAAATACAGTACATACAAAATCCCTATCCAAGGGATCACTATGGCCAATACGGTATAAAGGATCGGACTCTTCTCATCTTCCTCAAAATTTGCTTCTGAATAGATCGAACGGAGGGTGGCTAACTCCTGATTTAGATTGGTCCCTGATTGTGATTGTTTTTTTGCCAAATTTTCTATCACACCTTGCATCAGCAGATGATCCTTCTTGAAATGTTCTGTCCTTCTTTTGATCATAAGGTACCATGGATATGCTATCAAGAATACATAGACTACCAATGCGATGACGATCATAATCACCGCTGCGGCTCCTCCAAATAATTCGTATTCGAAAACAAAGCCAATGGAAAAAAAGAGAGTTACAAACAATATTATCCCTCCCAATATTGGAGATAATACCCAAAGAGGTGACAAGATCTTGTCTGTCTCGTGTCTCCTTCTTCTAGCTTCATCTATTTTGGATTGCCCTGAAGGCGTTTTTTGGCCATACATTCCCAGATGGTCGAATCCACTCTTCAATAATAGACCTCCGATTATGTAACATGGATGATAACCAATGTATTTAATAATTAGGTAATCGAATAAAACGGTAAAACTTATGTCGTATTATCTAAATATATAATTCTGATGACCTACGGAATAGGAAAAACATCATTGACTCGATCTCATAAACTTGAAAGCAAATTAGGTGTAGATGAACTTTACTTGAAATTGGAGGGTGAAAATCCAACAGGGACGCATAAGGATAGACTAGCTATACAACATGTAGATGATGCAATAATCAGAAATTATGAAACGATAACTGTTGGTTCTTGTGGGAATTACGGAGTTGCAATGAGTTTTGTGGCAAGTAAGTCAAAACTTGACTGCAAAATATTCGTTCCAGAAAAATATTCTGGGGACAATATCGAGAAGATGAAATCGTATGGCAGTGAAGTTTTCAAAGTAGAAGGTGGGTACGAAGAGGCTGTCGATGAGAGCAGAAAGATGGCTGAAAAAAATGGCTGGTATGATGCAAATCCAGGTAATAAAAACACTCCGATATCGATGGTGGCTTATGTAGATATAGCAGAAGAGATCCAAGAAGATCTAGGTGAAACCCCAAAAACTATATCCGTACCGGTAGGGAACGGTACAACTCTAGCTGGAATACATCTGGGTTTCAGACTACTCTGGAGGAAAAATCGTTCAGAAGATATACCTATCATGCTAGCAGGTTCTAGCCAGGGAAATAATGCCATAATCGAGACGATAGCAAAGGGAAGTAAAAATGTTTTAGAATTGAATCCAAACGATATAATTGAGACTAAAGTCAACGAGCCCTTACTCAATTGGAGGTCTCTAGACGGCCAGGAAGCGGTCAATGCGATATACGATACCGGGGGTATCGGTGTAGGATTAAAGGATGATGAAATGACATATTACCAAAAAGTATTAGAAGATGATGGGATAAAATGTTTACCAGCCTCTGCAGCGGCTCTAGGGGCTTTAGAAGAGTATTTAAAGAATAATGAAATGGATGGAAAACATGTAGTTGTTCTAACTTCAGGTGTTAAAGATGTTTGTTGAAGAAGATATACCCGCACTGATATATGCGGAAGGTGAGTTTGGAAGGATCGACGGTAAAACAGCCAATGGACTGGTTAGATTTTCAAAAAAATATGATATCGTTGGTGTGATCGACAGTACGATAGAGGAAGAATATGCACATGAAGTGGTAGACCATGTGAAAAAGAAGATACCTATCTTTTCAAGTATAGAGGACGCAATAGGTAAATTGGATAGGAAACCCAAAGCGTTCATCAACGGTATCGCTAGGGATGGAGGAGGTTTCCCATACGATAGGAAAGATGTTTTTCTAAAAGCTATTGAAAACGGTATGGATATCGTACATGGATGTCACGATCATATTTCCCAGGAAGAAGAGTTCAAAAAGAAAGCAGAAGAACATGGTGTAGAGATCTGGGATACGAGAAGGGAACCAGATGATCCACACTTTTTCACCGGAAAACTCAGAGATATCGACTTCCCGCCACGGATATTGATCTCCGGCACCGATTGCGCCATAGGTAAGCGAACATTTAGTGCGGAACTATACAAAGAACTACAAGAACGTGGTTACAATCCTATCTTTGTAGCTACCGGACAAACCGGGATAATCCAGGGTGCGAAATATGGATTCCCATTGGACGGTATCCGTGGAGACTTTTTAAGTGGCGAAGCTGAACACGTTGTCTGGAAAGCATCTACAGAAGAGGATGCTGATGTGATAATCATCGAAGGCCAGGCCTGTATAGCACATCCCCAGGGAGGGAATCCTCTAGCTTTGATGAAAGGAGTGCATCCTCACGGTATCGTGCTTATCCATGCCCCAGGAAGGAAGGAAAAAGACGGACTCCCGGAATTTGATCCTCCAAATATAGATGAAGAAAAAGAAACTATAGAATTCTTTTACCCGGATTCTATCATATCCATAGGTATCAACCACGAAGGCGGTATCGATGTGGATGAATATATCCGCAAGTATGAGGAGAAGTACGGAGTACCTGTTGAAGACGCTTTACTGAACAGACCTACTAAAACAGCCGATATTATAGAAAATGATTTTATATTGAAATACAAGGATAAGTGATGGAGGATCATGTTGTAAAATGTCAGATATCAAATACTTGCTCTATAAGGGTAAAGAATCCGAAGAAAAATTCGACGATATAGTTGATCTACTTCATCGATATCTACGTGAATTTATCTCTGAGCAAGCTCTAAGAGAGGACCTTAGTTACTGCACTGATAAAGGTAGAACTATGTTGGCATATCATGAAGAAGAACTAATAGGTGCTGTTACAGGGGTATACACTCCCTTTTTTGATAAGTTCCATATCGCTCATCTAGCTGTGGAAAAAAAATACCAAGGACGGGGTATAGGTAGTGAATTGGTTGGACGGGTCGTACCTGAAGATATGTCACCTTCAGTACATCTTAACACAGATAATCCAGGTATAGAAGAATTCTACAAGAAACTAGGTTTCCAAGCTACACACATACGTTACAAGCGGATCCGATCTGAAGATCAAAAACCTAGTGATTAAAAAAAGAAAAAAGGTTTGTTTAATAACCGTCGATACCTTCGTCAACGGTCAATTCATCCTCTATTACTACCTGAGCTGCAGCTATCCTTGCTACTGGAACTCTATAAGGTGAGCAACTCACGTAATCTAGATCGTTTCTATAGCAGAACTTGACAGAACTCGGTTCACCTCCGTGTTCTCCGCAAATTCCAACACTGAGATCTTCATCGGTTTCTCTTCCTTTTTCGGTTCCGATCTGAACCAATTGACCGATACCTTCCTGATCTAATACCTGGAAAGGATCCTTATCGATTATCCCTTTATCTAGGTACTCGGGAATAAAGGTTCCAACATCATCTCTACTGAACCCGAGGCCCATCTGGGTAAGATCGTTTGTACCGAATGAGAAGAAATCAGCCTCTTCTGCAATTTTATCCGCTGTCAGAGCTGCTCGTGGTATCTCAATCATCGTACCGACTTCGTACTCCACTGCTGTATTCTCTCTAAATATTTCTTCCGCAACAGGAGTCACTATCTCATCCTTGATGACCTTTAGTTCTTTAACATTGCCGATCAATGGCACCATGATATGTGGTTGAGCATCGATGCCTTTTTCCTGTGCTTCTGAAGCAGCCTCTAAAATGGCTCTAACCTGCATCTTATATATCTCAGGGTATGTTATACCGAGTCTGCATCCTCTGTGTCCTAACATCGGGTTAGCTTCTTTCAATCGCGCTACTCTTTTCTTGATCTCATCCAACTCGATCCCTAATTTTTTCGCAAGTTCTTTTTGTGCATTCTCATCAGTCGGTGCGAATTCATGGAGTGGGGGATCTAATAATCTGATAGTCAATGGATATCCATCCATAACTTTGAACAATTCTGTAAAATCCTGTTTCTGCATAGGCATGAGTTCATCGATCGCTTTTTGCCTATCATCCTCATCCTGAGCAATGATCATCTGATGGACTACTCCCAAACGTTCTGGATCGAAGAACATATGTTCAGTCCTTGTCAATCCTATACCTTCTGCACCAAAATCCAACGCTTTCTGTGCATCTTCAGGGGTGTCAGCATTCGTCCAAACACCCATCCTTCTGATATCATCCGCCCATTCTAAAAGGGTCTCGAATTCCTTGGTGAATTTCGGCTCTATCAAAGGTGCTTCCCCGAGTATGACATCTCCAGTAGTCCCATCAATAGTGATGATATCTCCGGCTTTAACTTTTATATCACCAACGGTAAAGTTTTCATCTTCTAGGTCTATCTCGATCTCCTCAGCACCGGCTACACATGGCTGACCCATACCTCGTGCAACAACGGCTGCATGACTGGTCATACCACCTCTACAAGTTAAGACACCACGAGAAGCGGCCATCCCGTGGATATCATCAGGTGTGGTTTCATCCCTTACCAGGATGATATCTTCTCCCTCTTCACCTCTGAGCGCAGCTTCATCAGTGTCGAAAACTACTTTTCCCGAGGCTGCTCCTGGAGATGCGTTGAGACCTTTGGTCAATTTTTCTATATCCGCTTTTGGATCCACCTGTTTATGTAGGATCTTTTCGATCTGTTCGCCCTTCAATCTTAACAAGGCTACTTTTTCACTGATCAGATCTTCTTCCGCCATATCGTGAGCTATTTTGACCGAGGCATTAGGTGTTCTTTTACCTGTCCTAGTTTGTAAGATGTATAACTCTCCATCTTCGATGGTGAACTCAAGGTCCTGCATATCCTTGTACTCTTCTTCCAAGATATGGCATACTTCCTCTAGTTCCTCATATATATCAGGCCAGATATCTTTGAGGTCTTCGATATGAAGAGGGGTCCTTATCCCAGCAACTACATCCTCACCTTGTGCATTTCGAAGGAATTCACCATATATCTTGTTCTCCCCTGTCGATGGATCTCTGGTAAAGGCAACACCGCTACCAGAATCGTCACCTGTATTACCATATACCATAGCCTGTACATTGACTGCGGTACCCATATCGTGAGGAAGGTCATTCAGCTCCCTGTAACTTACGGCCCTAGCATTGTCCCAAGAAGAGAATACCGCTTTTGTAGCTTCCATGAGTTGCTGCCATGGATCATCCGGTATGTCTCCAACAAGGTCTTTATATGCATCACACACCTCTCTCATACCGTCGGCATCAATATCCACATCTTTGTCCACGCCTTTCTTTTCCTTTATCTTATCGAATTCCCTCTCGAACTCCCTATGAGGAATCCCTCTAACGACCTCTCCAAACATGTTGATAAAACGACGATAACTATCATAGGCAAATCTTTCGTCGGTCTTTTCAATAAGGGCTTCTAAACTCTTTTCATTTAGTCCCAGATTAAGAACGGTGTCCATCATACCGGGCATGGATACTGCTGCTCCAGACCTTACGGATACAAGTAAAGGATCATCAGGGTCTCCAAATTCATGTCCCATATCATCCTCAAGTTCCTTCATCTTCTCTCTCATCTGTTCTTCAACTTTCTCTGGCAGTTCAGAGTCATCTAAATACTTTAAACAAGCTTCAGTCGTAACAGTAAAACCGGGTGGAACGTTCAATCCTATAGAAGTCATCTCTGCAAGGTTTGAACCTTTTCCACCTAACAAATCTTTCATATCAGCGCTGCCTTCGTCAAATGAATACACGTATTTTGTCATGATACCAAGATGTTAGCGATAGAACTGCTATAAAAAAATTATCATGGATGTCTAAAAAATGAAGATAAAGGGGTTTGATTTCTACCTGTTTAGTCATCAGTTTAATTCATCCCAGGCTATTATCTCTATCGAAGTCGGTAATTTAGGAACGTTACTTACTTTACGTGCAAGTAATAACTCCGCATCGATCTCTTTGGCAATATCCACCAAACGTTGGGTAACGATCCCATTGAATATGATCTTCTTTGCTTTGCCTTCAAGAGATGTGAGCTCATCTGCTAGGTCCCTGATCGGTACTTCTTCAATTATTTCGTCATCTTTGTCCAGGATTACCGCTTTTTTCTCTTTCTTTATATCTTTGATTATGTCACTGTATTTATCGAATCTAGATTTTGGTTTCTGTTTTTTAGGTTTCTTTTTTTTTCCTTTGCTAGATCGTTTTTTTTTCGTTTTGTTCTTTTGTTCCACATCATCGCTTGGTAACTCTAGGTCGTACATCTCTACATATTGATCTTTCGGTATCTTGGCCCTTAAAGATTTCATTATCTGCTTCTGGGTCAATTCCTCGACTTCACTGTTCTCAGGTGCGACCGCTACATAATCTACATCTGCGGTCTCTAGTAATTCCTTCAGTATCAAAGATCCACCTCTATCACCATCTACGAAAGCTGTTGTGACTCTTTCTTTTGATAATTCTTTGATAGAATCTGGGATGTTCGTTCCTTCTACTGCTACTGCATTCTTTATCCCATATTTGAGGAGATTTAACACATCTGATCGACCTTCCACTACGATAATGGCATCGGATTCTTTAACGTTAGGTCCGGCTGGAGATTTCGAATCACCGTATCCACTGATCTCCTCCATCTGTACTTCCTGTCTAACAGATTCAGTAAGATTCCCCGAGGTCATCTTTCCAGATTCCATGACCTCCGAGAGGAGTTCTTTTGCCCTATCGACTATCTTCGTTCTTTTTGCTTCTCTGACATCCTCGATCTCTTCGACTTTAATTTCAGCTTTACACGGACCTACCCTATCTATGGTTTCAAGGGCTGCTGCCATGATGGATGTTTCAACTAAATCTAAACTGGAAGGTATCAACACCGTACCGGATGATTTTCCTTTGGAAGAACTAACCTGTACTTCTATCCGACCCATCCGTCCACTTTTCTGCAGATCCCTGAGATCTAGTTCATCACCGAGTAAGCCTTCAGTTTGACCGAAGATGGCACCTACCACATCAGGTTTTTCAACGACTCCATTAGCTTTTAATTTAGTTCTGATCACGTATTTTGTTGTACTTGGGTCAATATCCATATTGATCACCTAATCTTTTCTATGATTTTTTGAAAACAGTTAGTAAACCTCTTGAGCGTGGTACAAGTGAATCAACTATTAGATATATGTAATATTTTGGCGTATTATGCTCGATCTTTAAGAGGATTTTAATATGATTATGATCTGTGAATTGAATGATTCTAATCTATGATTTTCTAATACTAACCGTTTTCATGGAATCAAGGGTCTATTGGCATATATATAACTTGTGCTTCTTATTTTATAATAGGGAAGGATAAGCTTCCCTTATATCTTTGACAGTCTGAAAATTCATCAATCCTGTATCTGTTACTGCAAAAACATAAAATTCAGCAATATCCATATGATTTATCGACTCAGATATAAATTTTCTAGCGCTGATCATGTCCCTCCCCTCTGAAAAAGGACTGAAAGCGGATAAAACGATCACCTTTTCATTATCATTGTATAAAAAGCAAGGTATCTTTACCAAAGAACCCATCTCATCCCTTATCTTAAGGGAAGGATGTTCATGGCCGATTATAAGGATATCATGGTCTTCGACTCTCTTATGACCGTGTGTGATCGTTATATCGTCCAGTATCATGTACTCCTCATAAAATACTACACCCCTTTTTTCGGTTATACTCTTCAAAAAATTGTCATGATTTCCACGAACGATAACTAATTCACTTTGTTCATTAATAAAATC
>Ga0207421_10004287_pt1 | contig 16493 bp, 17 predicted proteins | sample SodLakKL_010_SED_4_FD_187542 | JGI IMG/M metagenome (GOLD analysis project Ga0207421, IMG submission 187542) | Alkaline sediment microbial communities from Lake Tanatar, Kulunda Steppe, Russia - 8KL_010_SED (SPAdes) (version 2) | ecosystem: Environmental > Aquatic > Non-marine Saline and... | reverse complement strand
GGGGGGGGGGGGGGGGGAGCCGCGACTTGATCCGCGCCCGGTAGTTGATGTTGCCGAACTCGGTCTCCACCACGTTCGGCATCAACTCCAGCACCCAGCCGCGGAGTTCCTCCTGGGTCGGGTTGATCGCGACGGACCTGGCGGACGGCAGCTCGATGGTCACCGGACGGTCTCCTTCGCGCCAGCTTCGGGGGCGCATCGTGCTCGGCGGGATGGCCGGGCGTTCTTGACGCTAGCCAGGATCACGATCCGAAACCAAGCCCGCCAGGGCCGTCCGGCCCGAGGAACCTGGACCTTCGCTTCCGGCCCGATCTCGGGTCGCTCAGATCGGTTGAGATCCAGACTAATGACTTTACGTGCTTCTGCCGATACTCACAGTGACAGACCGGCATCGGTCGGTCTGGGCCCCATGGCTTGCCCCCCGAACAAGGAGCCATCATGACGCACGTCACCGACACCCGGATCCGCATCGCCGCCCTGATCGCACTCGGCACGTCGCTGCTGGCAGCGGCCGTTCCCGCGATGGCCTCCTCGCCCTTCGTCGCCGGCTGGATCTGGATCCGCTGACCGAGAGAGCTCGCCCCCGGTCAGGTCCTGTCGCATGGCCTAGAGTCAGCCAGGACCGACGACGAGGACCGGTGACCACGAAGCGATCCACGGCGACGTACCTGAGGGGGCTGACCCTCGGCGCTCTTGGCGCTGTCGCCGTGACCGTTGTCCTGTTCGACGATCCCCCGTTCGACGTCCGAACCGCACTCAGCCTGATCGCGGTCATCACGGTTGCCGAACTGGTCATCGTCTCCGTCGACTTCGAACGGACCAGGGCAGCCTTCACGCTGGGTGAAGCCGGCATCGTCGCCGGTTTGCTCATCGTCGCTCCCGCCTACGTCATCCTCGGCGCGGCCGTCGCCATGGTCGTGGCGCATCTCCCGCAGCGTCCTGGACTCTCGAACATCCTGTTCAACGTTTCACAGGTCGTGGTGTCAACCACGGCTGGCAGCGTCGCGATCATGCTCGTCCCTTCGTTCGGACCGGTCGTCGGACGGAGGACGCTCGTCCCGGTGGTCGTGGGCATGGCCGTCTATGCCAGCGTGAACACGCTGGCGTTCCGCGGCCTGATCACGCGAGTTGCAGGTCCGGATGGACGCAGATCCTTCCGGGACCAGATGCCGTTGACGCTCGCCTCCATGTTCGGGACCGTGGCGGTCGGGATCGTCGCCGCCCACCTGTGGGTCACCCAGCCCCTCCTGATCGTCCTGCTGCTGGCTCCCCTGCTCGCCATCCAGATCGCTGCGCGGTCATCGTTGCGAGCCGAAGCGCTGGTCGCGACGTTGCGGGAGGAACGGGACCAGCTCGAGCAGGTGGTCCTCGGTGCCTCGGACGGGATCCTCCTCCTCGATGAGGAGGCAACGATCCGGCTGTGGAGTCCGGCGCTCGAGCGGCTGACCGGGATCTCGGCAGAGACGGCGGTCGACCAGCCCGTGGAGCAGGTGCTGACCGACGACACCCGTCAGGCCGACGACGTGGTCCGCGGCCGGTGGCTCATGGATCGCGACGCCGAGCGCCGGTCCCGGATCGACGCCCGCTGGGCCGGACCTGACGGCCAGGTCAGAGATGTCCAGGAAGACCACGCCCTGCTCCACGATGCTCGCGGACGCTGCACGGGGGATGTCGTCCTGGTCCGCGACGTGTCCCGCGAGCGGATGCTGGAGCGATCGCGTGGCGACTTCGTCGCTCGCGTCTCCCACGAGCTACGGACCCCGTTGACACCCATCCGGGGCTACATAAACCTGCTTCTGCGCCGTGGTGACCGCCTGACCGATGACCAGCGGATCGACGCACTCAACCGCGTACTCGAGCGCACCGACCGACTGGCGGAACTGATCGAGGATCTGCTGCTGGTCACCCAGCTGGAACGCGGCGACATGGACAGCATCGTCGCCCTGCGTCCCTGCAAGATCGGACCGATCGTCAACCAGGTGGCCAGCACGATGAGCGAACGTTTCGAGGGCCGCCAGATCACGATGGACCTGGACCCCGCGACCCCACCCGCGATGGCCGACCCCACCCGTGCCAGACAGATCATCTCCGCGCTCGTGGATAACGCGCTGCGCTACAGCCCGTCAGAGACCCCGGTGAGCGTCAACCTCGATCACCAAGCTGACACGGTCCGCGTACAGGTCACCGACCGTGGACCGGGCATCCCGGGTGCGGAGGAGGGACGGATCTTCGAACGCTTCCAGCGGCTTGAGGACCCGCTCGTCATGCAGACCTCCGGCGTGGGTGTCGGCCTGTTCATCGCCCAACGGTTGGCCGAGGCGATGGGTGGGGAGATCGAACTGCGACCGAACCCGGACGGCGGCTCGGTGTTCAGCCTGACGCTGCAGGCAGCCGAGCGAGAGCATGCGGACGTGGAGGCGGACGACCACACACACCCGGGACCGCTCGATCGATCCGCCTGACCCGGGGATCGTCTACCGGGGTTCCGGGCAGAACCGCCCCGCCGCGCTGGCTGCCGGGCCTGACGTCTGGGTGATCGTGGCGCGACTCCAGGAGCTCGAGGGCAGCGAAGAGGAGCGGATCGCGATGCTGGCGTGAGGTTCCTTCTCGACGAGATGTTCCCGGAAGCAGCTGCCACCATGCTGCGCGACGAGCACGGCCATGATGCGCTGCACGTCGGCGACGTGGGTCCGCACGGGACCGACGATCTGGCGGTCGCAACGTTCGCGCGCAGCGAGCACCGCGCCGTCGTGACCGAGAACGTCGCGGATGACGCGACGGCACCTGACCTTGCGCTGGTGTGCGTCCTCAAACGCGAACAGGCCTCGAGCGGGGGCCAGCACTGCCCCACGTGACCGTTCGGGTCGGGTGAGCTCCAATGCGGACGCTGCTGGAGCCTGCACGCTGCTGTATCGAGCTCCCTGGAACCCGTCAGCCTACAGACAATGGATGGCGTGCTGATATGGTCCTAGGTGAGAAGGTTCTCTTCCACATCTGCGAGGTGGCACGATGGCGAAACCCATGAGCAAGGAACACAAGGAGGCCCTTGCGAAGGGGCGTGAGCAGGGCAAAGCGGTGCGGGATTACCTGTCTGCGCTCGAGAGTGAACGCAAGCCCGGGCGCCAGGTGGACCGTGGCACCGTCGAAGCCCGGATCGCCGACGTGCAGTCATCGATCGATGACGAACCGGATCCAGCGAAGCGTGTCACGCTGATCCAGAAGCGATTGGACCTCGAAGAGCAGTTGATCTCGATCGATGAGGAGCCGGACCTCGAAGCACTTGAGGCGGCTTTCGTCGATGCGGCGGCGCCCTATTCGGAGCGGAAGGGGATCAGTTACACCGCCTGGCGCGAGGCTGGTGTCCCCGCTGCGACGCTTAAGCGAGCCGGCATCAAGCGGACCCGTCGGCCCACGACCTGACCGGCACGGTCGGTCGCGCCCGGCTCGTTCCGCACGTCGATCCACACGCCGACGACGGGGCCGTCAGGCTCCGACGCCGGCGGCCATGTTCATCTCGCCCGGCGCGACCGCGCGGCGGGCACGCGTGGCGCAGGCCTCGAAGGCGGACTCGAACCGGACGGCGTCACGCCGGTAGATCTCCAGCGCATCCGGCTTCTGGCTGATCGCCTGCACCAACTCGAACTGCTGGTAGAGGTCGTGCGCGAACGCTCGGCGTCGTCGTTCCACGGCCGAGCGGACCGTGTCGACCGCGGCGACCACCTGACCGTCGACATCCTTGACGAGCGAGGCGGCGATCTCATCGAGCCGCTCCATGATCTTGGCCCGGACCTGCTTGACGCTGCGCGTGGTCGCCACCACGCTCGTCATCTTCCACCCGACGAGCGCCCCCGCCACGAGTCCGATCGGGCCCAGAACCGCCCCTGCCGCCATGAACGCGGCACCACCACTCGCCAGGCCACTGGCAACGGCGACACCCGCGCTACTGGATTGGGACTTACGGTGACTGCGTTTGACCGCCTGCAGTTGATCGGGCGTCACGAGCAGCGCGTTGGCGGACAGTTGCACCTGTGGCAGGTTCGGGGCCAGGTCGGTCATGACCGCTTCGAACTGCTCCGAGAGCTGTCCCTGCAGGGTCGTCACGGTCTTGGAGAAACCGGCCTCGAACTGTCGTGAGGCCAGCTCTCCAGCCACCTCGAGCTGGCGCCGGAACCGGCTGCTGAACTGCTCGATCTCATCCAGGGTCTCGAGGCCTTCCAGCTCCTTCTTCGCCTTGGCGAACGGCTGGAGGACCAGACTCCTGATGCGCATCCGGAGCGGAGCGACCTCCGTCAGAGACATCGAAACCGCGTCGTCGAACCGACGCTCGAGCGCCGCGATGTTCCGGTCGAGTTGGCGACGGAACTGGTCGAGTTGCTCAGGGTCATCGAGCAGTTGCTGTCGCACACGGACCTCGGAGATCGCCATGTCCGCCACGTTCGCGATCCGCTCAGCAGCCTCTTCGAGCACCTGCCGCCCGGCGGAACCGGACAGGTAGGTCTCGACCTCGCGCAGGAGGCGATCGGCACCCGATCGCTTCCACAGGTCGATGTCATCGGTCTGCCGCGCCTGCCATGCCTCGATAGCGCAGACCGGGTAGATGCGAACCTCACCGGTCCGGCCCGTGGCCTTGGCGGCCTGCACGATCCGCTCCCCGACGTAATCGAGGACGGCCGTGCGCGTCTCGGTGTCGTGGAAATGCTGCGGGTACATGTTGCAGACCAGGAACGTCTGTTTGAGGTCGCGGGCGACGACCTCCTCCAGGAACTTCATCTCGGTCGCACCCACGGTCGGGGGTGAGAGGAACAACACGACACCGGCATCGACGATGTCGAGTTCCTGCAGGGTGCGCTCGGTGTAGACCTCGTCGGCTTCGGCATCGTCGAGGCCCGGAGTGTCGATCAACCGGGTGCCGTTGCGCAGGAAACCGACCGGAACCTGTTGTTCCACATGGGTGACGCCGAGGTGGTTCTGCGGGTTGTGCTTCTGCGACGTGTACTGCTCCACCTCCTCCACCGCGAGGTGACGTGTGGTGCCGTCGGCCAGGTGCACGGTCGCCTCGGGCGTCTCCCCGTACGACACGTACACGGGCACCGCCGTCTCCGGGGTGACGTGCATCGAGGAGACCTCGCGTCCGATCAGGCCGTTGATCAAGGTCGACTTGCCCCGCTTGATCAGGCCGAAGATGCCCACGGTGAACTGCGTGGCCTGCAGATCACGACGCACGAGCGAGAGCTCACCAGCGATCAAGGAGTCGGAGAGGTCGGTGCCTTCGACCTCCAGCCCCCGCCGTTCCTGGAAGCGCGACCAGACCTCTTCGACCTGGCCGAGCGCGGCCATCAGGCTCTCGCGTTCGACTGCGAAGCTGTCGAGGAACTCAGCCACGGGCGCCCCCCGGGGAACGGATCGGATCGGGGTCCGCCACCGGACCCTCGGTGTGAACATCGGCCGGGGCGGCCCGGGACTTTAGACCCAGGCCGGCCGCCACGACACGGCCACCCAGCCGTTGACGCGACCCGGTCGCACTCACGGAGGCGATCCCGCCCCCTGCGTGATGAGCACTGCACGACCATCCTCGGCCCAGCGGAGCTCACCCCTGTCGACGAGGACCGCCAACGTCGCCCGCGTGGACGCTTCCGCGGCTCCCCACACCCGAGGGTCGACCTCGGCGTAGATGCGGGCGACCAACGCCGCCGGAGTCGCCGGCCCCTCGGCCAGGATGGCGGTGATCTGTGCCTCTCGGAAGGCCCGGTGCTGCTGGTAGTAGAGGAGCACCGCCGTCGGATCCTCGGTGAGTTCCGGGCCGTGCCCCGGGAACAGGGCATCCGGTCCGAGCTCCAGGAGCCGCCGCAGACTGCTGAGGTAGGCCGCCAGGTCACCATCGGGATGCGCGACCACCGAGGTGCCCCGCCCGAGGACATGGTCACCGGTCAGCACGGCGCCGGTCGGGAGCCGGAGCGACAGGTGATCGCGGGTGTGGCCCGGTGTCGCGATCACCTCGACGTCGATGCCACCAACCCGGAGTCGGGAACCGTCAGCGATGATCGATCCGCTGGATCCCGCGACGTCCCGGGTCGCCGCCGCGACGCGGCAACCGAAGGTCCGCGACCAGGCCGCGGCTGCCTCCGCATGGTCGAGATGATGGTGGGTGACCATGATGGTGACCGGCTGGGCATCCCGATCGCGGAGGGTGGTTCGGACCCGCTCCAGGTGCGCGCCATCCGGCGGACCGGGATCGACGATGATCGCCTCACCGCTACCGGACGGTCCGATGACGTAGGTGTTCGTGCCGTCGAGAGTCATCGGTGAAGGGTTCGGGGCCAGCACCCGGACCGCCAGTTCGTCCAGGGACGCCACGGCCGGCAGGTCCCCGACGGCCGGAAGGTCCCAGGACGTGCGGGGGTCCTGCGGCGGACCGCTCTGATCGGACGTGGGTGCGTTCATCTGTGCAGCGTAGATGTCGCGGCCCGCGAGCGTGTCGCACCCACGCCTGCGCGCATGGCTGAGCCCCGGTTCGGTGCGGTGAACCGGGGCTCAGCGGATGCCGCGTCGCGGCAACCAGCGGCGGCGTGCTGGCGGAGGTCGCGCCTCCCGGCAGGTGAACCCGTCCGAGGACGCGCAGCACACCGCCGCCGGTGGATGCGGACTCTCATCCGCTCACCCAACGTTCGCGGGCGCGGCGGCGCCAGGATGGGTCCGTGTCGCGGAAACTTCGTTGGGAGGATCAACGAGGTTCGATCGGAGCCCCCGGCCCCGCGAGCGAGGGCATCGCGTGAGCCAGGCGCGCTCGGCGTGCGCAGGTCGCTCAGTGTGGCCCGCAGCGCGACGTCCTTCACCTCTCCCCCTTCCATCGGACACTGTCCACGCGGTAGGGTGACGGTCGTCGCGGAGGGAGCGGGAGCCGTCCGGGCGGGAGACATGAACGGCGGTCCGGATCCGGACCGCCGTTCATGTGTCGACGGGCAGACGCGACAGCGCCGACCCCCGGGCAACCACGTCCGGGCACGTCGGGCCCGAACCGGCACCGGACGACGTCAGACGATCGAGGGCTCGTCCTCGAACGGGTGCTGCACCATGACGCGGCCGTCGACCTGCAGGATGGTCGGTTCGATCCGTCGCGCATCCACCTCACCATCCCGAGCCGCCGCCCATGCACTGCCGGCATCGGGGAACCGGGCGAGAGCCTCGAGGTTGCGACGCGTCGGGAAGATGACGGTCGCCTGACCCTGCTCATGCGCTGACAGGGCGTCCTCCGGCTGCATCCAGGCCACGCCGGTGGCCTCGACATCATCGTGCGCCGCGATCTGGCCCGGCAACGCCCGAGCGATCAAGAAGCGGGTGTCGAACCGCTTGTGCTGACCACGTGGCGTGACCCACCAGGACCACATCGCCAGCGCGTCCAGGTCCAGGGTCAACCCCTGTGCCGCCAGGAACGGACGCCAGTCCCAGCGTTGCCCGCGGGTGGCCAGGTGCTGCCGGGCGTCACGGAAGGGGGGGCTCGACAGATCCTCTGCGGTGACCCACGACCCATCGGACCGTCGAGCGAACAGCAGCCCGACCTCCTCGAAGGTTTCGCGGACACCGGCGACGAGCAACCCGAGGGCATCCGCGTCCGACGTGACCCCCAGCACGGTCGACCAGGCGTCGAGATCACCGACCGACCAGCGGGACGGATCCAGTTCGCGATCCGCGACATCCACCTTGCCGCCGGGGAAGACCAGGGCGCCACCGGCGAAGTCCGAGTCGATGTGACGTTCGAGGAGCAGAACCTCGATACCACCGGACGCGGCGTCCCGGACCAGCACGATCGTGGCAGCGTCGACCGCTGGCACGTCAGAGGACATCACAGCCCTGACCCCCTGGTCACCGACCGTCCCGATGCCGCGGTCACGGACCGACCATCTCCAGGATGGCTTCGACCTCGACCGGGCTGTCCATCGGTAGCGAGGCAACCCCGACGGCGGACCGGGCATGCACCCCGTGGTCTCCGAGGACCTCGCCGATGAGGTTGGACGCACCGTTGGCCACCAGGTGCTGCTCGCTGAACGAGGGGACCGAAGCGACGAAGACGGTGAGCTTGACCACCCGTACGCGCTCGAGGTCTCCGGCAGCGGCCGCAGCGATGGCAAGGACGTTCAGACCCGCGGTCCTGGCCAGATCGAGACCTTCATCGGTCGTGATCGCGTCTCCGAGCTTTCCGGTCCGGACCAGGCTGCCGTCGACGATCGGAAGTTGGCCGGCCGTGAGCACCAGGGCGCCCGACACGGCGTACGGCTGGTAGGCCGCGGCCGGGGCCGGCACCGCGGGAAGTTCGAGGCCGAGAGCGGCCAGGCGGTCGGCCGCACTCACGCCTGACCCTCCCCCGCCAACGGCCGCTTGAAGTAGGCGACGTTGTCGACGACGCAGACGAGTTCCCAGCCGTCGCCACCCCACTGGTTGAGTATCTGTTGCAGGGCATGGCTGATGAGTGGGGCGGTGGCGTATTCCCAGCGGGTCACGATGGACTCCTCGAGCAGGCGATCACGAGCGGTTGGCGGCGAGCGATGGTCGCAGGGAGCCGACCGCTCGGGTGGCCAGCCTACTCGTCATCGCCGGGTGACCGGCCGCACGGTCCGGGCCCAAGGGGTAGCTCAGACCGCCGTCGCGATACCGCCGCCCGCGGTGAGCTCGCGCCGATCCGTCTCGCCGAGTCCGCCCCAGACCCCGTACAACTCGCCGCTCGTCAGGGCGTACTCGCGGCACGCCTGGAGGCACGGACAGGTCGCACAGACCGCCTTCGCCTCGGCTTCCCGGGCGAGGCGTTCGCGCTTGGGCTCGAACCGGTTCGGGCCGAAGAACAGGGCGGGGTCGCGGGTCCTGCACCTCGCCTGTTGGTCCCAACTGATCTCCGCATCGAGGTTCTGGGCCAGGCGCAACCCCAAGGACCCGGTCGGACCGGGATCGAGGTCAGCGGAGACAGCCGGAGCGGTGCCGTCATGGGAACTACGATCGGAACTGCGCAACGCGTGATCCCCTCGGTCTGGTTCGCGTGGTCGCACCCTACGCCCGGACGCCACGCGTGACTAGGCCCTTGCCGCTTGCTGACTGCGCGCAGATGATCGCAACATCTCGCGCTCCCGTGCGGCGGCCTACGCGTCCGAGCTGACCACCTCGGAGGGATCGAACGGCTCGACGAGCACGACGGGCCCTTCCACGGCGTGGACCCGGACCGGCGTGCCGACCTTCGCCCGCTTCGCGTCGCCGGTCCACCTCGCGCGCCACAGCGCTCCGTCGATGTAGACGTGGCCCTCCGGGTTGAGCACCGATCGCACGATGCCCGGCTTGCCGACCAGCTCATCGAGGGACAGACCCTCAGGTCCAGCCTGGGCGCGCAGGACCGTGGTCATGACGAACACGAAGAAGGCCGCCACGGTGACGGTCGTGGCACCGATCAGCCAGGGGTTGAGCGCGAGGGCATCAGCAGCGTAGAAACGGATGGAGCCGATGACGAACGCCGCGGTCGCGCCCAGGGTGATGGGTCCGAACCCGGCGACAGCGGTATCCACCGCGTAGAGCAACAACCCCAGGACCACCAACGCCACGGCCCACCAGACGACCGGGAGGACGGTGAGCCCGAACGCACCGATCGCCGTCGTGATGATCCCTGCGAGGCCAGCCACCCCGAAGCCCGGCTGGAACGCCTCGAACAGCAGCATGCCGAGCCCGACGACCAACAGCAGGTAGATGAACGGTGCGGTCGTGGCCGCATGCAGCACGCGCCGCACCAGACCGAGGCTGTGGAAGCGCACCTCCAGCTCACAGGCCCGGATCTGCAGGGTCCGCTCGTCCCCGCCGCCGGTGGCCACGGTGCGTCCGTCGAGTTCGACGAGCAACGGTTCCAGTCCCTGTGCGGTGAGGGTGACCGCTCCTCCCTCGACGAGGGTGTCGGCGTCGACCCGCTCGTTCAGGAGCTGCTCGAGAAGCTCCGGGGCCGTACCGGCATCGTCGAGCAGCCCGCCAAGCACCGCCGCCTCGTCGAAGGACCCGTCCAGGTCAGACAGGTTCGACGGCGACACCGGACCAACGGTGGCATCTGCCGAGATCGCCCGGATGTCCGCGGCGGCCCAGACCAGGCCGGCGGCACCGGCGGCCTCCGCGCCCGTGCCGAGCGGCCCGACGAGCGCCGCGATCGGGACCGGCGATGCCTCCATGCTGCCGAGCAGTTCGTCGAGGTCGACCGAGACCCCGCCGCCCGAGGAGTACTGCAGGACCACCAGCTCGGACCCGGCCTCCTCGGCCAGCTCGATCACATCGGTCACCTGCGCCGCGACCGGCGGATCGAAGAACCCACCCCGCAGCGGCAGCACCTCGACGGTGCGCACGTCCTGCTCGTCGATGGGGGTCGGGCAGCGTTCCAGGTCACTATCCAGGGTCGGGTCGACCTCTTGCGCGGCAACCGACGACGCCGTCAAGCCGAGCGCGACGAAGGCGAGCACGGCACAGGCGAGGGAGCGGCGGACGGGCCCGCGGGAGAGGGAGAACATGCGGACGGAAGCGTACCGAGGCCGGCGGCTCCCACCGGCCACGGCGATGCCCCGTAGGCTCTGTGGTCATGGACACCTTCACCAACCCAAGTGGCCTCGCCGGGTTCGACGAGTGGCTGTCGTCCCATGTGGTCCTCGTCACCGGCAAGGGCGGCGTCGGCAAGACCACCGGCGCCGCCGCGATCGCCCTGGCCGGCGCCGCGTCCGGCCGGCGCACCATCCTCGTCGAGGTTGAGGGCCGCCAGAGCTTCAGCCGGACCTTCCGCACCGCCCCGTGGGACTACACGGAGCGTGAGTTCCGACCGGGACTGTGGGGCATGGCGGTCGATCCCACCGATGCCGTGTACGAGTACCTCGATCACTTCTACGGGCTCAAACGCGTGCAGTGGGTGATGGAGAAGTCACATGCCCTCGACTTCGTGACGACCGCCGCACCGGGGCTGCGAGATCTGCTGCTCGTCGGCAAGATCTTCGACCTGGAGGTCCGCAAGCGACCGGACGGGCGACGGGCCTACGATCTGATCGTGGTCGACGCCCCACCGACCGGTCGGATCGTGCCGTTCCTCCAGGCCCCCGAGGGCGTCACCGAGATCGTCCGCGTGGGACCCATCAAGCGCCAGGCGCGCCACATGCGCGAGATGCTGCAGAATCCGCGGAGGGTCCAGGCCACGATCGTGACCCTGATGCAGGAGATGCCGGTGCGCGAGACGGTCGAGGGGGTCGCCGCACTGCGTCAGGCCGGCGTCGCGATCGGCCCGGTGATCGCCAACCAGGTCGTGACCCCACGACTCCAGGCCGATGGCTCGGCCGCGATCGCCGCCATGGGACGTGACGGCCTGCAGCGGCGCATCCAGGACGCAGGCGCGACGATCTCCGGGCGCACCAGCGATCTGCTCCTCGAACTCGTCGAGACCCACCGGGCGCAGGTCGAGCAACAGGATGTCCTGCGCGATGAGCTGGCCGCGGACTGCGCGACCCCGGTCCTGACGATGCCCCTGCTGACCGGCTCCAGCTTCGGTGCCGACGACATCGAGGTGCTCGGCGACATCCTCTCCATGCAGGTCGGGGAAGACGGCCCCCACGCCCGGGAGCAGCTCGGCGACGACGACGTGCAGCTCCTGATCGACAGTGCCCGTCCCGCGCCAGGAACAGACGCATGACGGCCGCGTCGCAGGGAGCGGTCGGCGACCTCGCCGAAGACGTCCGATCCGCCCACATCCTGGTCGCGACCGGATCCGGGGGTGTCGGCAAGACCACGACGGCCGCAGCGATCGGCCTGGCGGCTGCACGGGCTGGACGCCGCACCCTGGTGCTGACCATCGACCCGGCACGACGCCTCGCGCAGGCCATGGGACTCGACGGATTGGACGATGCACCCCGCCGCGTCGAGGTTCCCGACCTGCCGGAGGGCGGGGAGCTGTGGGCGATGATGCTCGACATGCAGACCACGTTCGACCGGCTGATCGACCGCCATGCGACCTCCGAGGAGAACGCGGCGGCGATCAAGGCCAACCGCATCTACCGGACGATGTCCGGCTCGCTCGCCGGGACCCAGGAGTACATGGCGATGGAGCGCCTCCACGAGCTCCACGATGCCGACGAATGGGACCTGTTGGTCGTCGACACGCCCCCGACGCGGTCCGCGTTGGACTTCCTGGACGCGCCCAGGCGGATGAGCTCGTTCATGGAGGGCCGGCTGCTGCAGTTGCTCATCCGGCCGGGGATGGCGGCCGGCAAGGGCGTGGGCCGTTTCGTCGGCGCGGGGGCGAGTGCCTTCATGCGGGTCGCGGGCCGCGTGACGGGCATGGACCTGATCGAGGACATCGGTGACTTCTTCCGGAACTTCGAAGGCATGTACGAGGGCTTCAAGCAGCGCGCCGACCAGGTCCTGGCCCTGCTCCGTGAGCCGACATCGAGGTTCGTGGTCGTGACCTCGCCCGAGCCACCACCCTTGCGGGAGGCGAAGTTCTTCCTCGAGCGGCTGGAGAAGGAGGGCCTGCACGCGGCCGGGATCGTGGTCAACCAGATCCGCCCGGAACTCCCCCGTGACCCGACGGACGCGCAGATCGACCGGGCCATCACGGCCCAGACCGAGGACCGCGACGGCCAGGCGGTCGCCGGGGCCCTCCGCCTGCTCATCGATGTGCGCAACGTGGCGGCCCGGCAGCGACGCGACGTGTCAGCAGCGCTCTACGGTGTGAGCGTCCCCGCGCGACTGCACGTGCCCCTGCTGGCCGGCGACGTCAACGACCTCGCCGGGCTGGACCGCATCGCCACCGCGCTCACCACAGGAGAAGGCCGATGACCCGCGTCGACGGCCCCGAACCGACGCCGGAGGAGCCGCACGCAGGCGAGGACCGGGAGGGAGACGCGACGCCACCGGAGGACGACGACGATCGGGGAGCAGCGGGACCTCGGCGGGACGAGGGCGGGCAGGCAGACCTCGCCCTCCGTGCGTCGGGACCGGCACCGACCCGCCCACCCCGACGGACCGGTGTCTTCCTCGATCCCGACGACCTGCGGGTGCACGTCGGCGACCTGTTGCGCTCCATCCTCGGTGGGTACGAGGTCGATGCGTTCGGGAACTTCACCTTCACCCACGAGGGTGCGCGGGCGTTCGTCACGGTCGGCCCGAGCCCCGTCGGTCCGCAGGTCGGCGTGTTCTCGGTCACCAACCTCGACGTGGACCTGACCCCTCCGTTGGCGGCCTTCCTCCTCGAGACCAACCACACGCTCGGCTTCGGGGCCTTCAGCTACGACGCCCCCAACCGGGCCGTGTGGCTCCGCTATACGCTCCACGGGTCATCGCTCGACCTGCCCGAACTGCAGTCCGCGGTGGCTGCCGTCGCGACGACCGCCGCGGCGCTCGACGACACGATCCGCGATCGGTTCGGTGGGCGCACGTTCCAGGAGTCGCCCGAGGACGTGCAACGCGGGGTCGGACCTCCGGACACCGTGCAGCCCGGCCGCCCCCCCAACGCCAGCGGCTATCTCTGACGCACGGCCGCCCGTCGACCGGGCTCGCGCTGGGTACCCTCGGGTCCACCTCGACCGTCGTTGCGGTCTCGAGACGTGATCACTTACTTATCCCTGCCGCCGCGGAGGTTGCGATGAGCCCGGGTCCGGGTCAGAACCCTGTCGTGCGGGTCGCGGGCCGCACGGCCGCGGTGATCACCCGGATGGTCTTGATCGCGATCATCGCGGTGATCACCGGCACGATGCTCGGGGCGCTGTTCCTCCCCCTCGGGCTCGCAGCCAACGACGTGCTGGCGGCGGTCCGGACGGACATCCTCGACGTCCCGCCGCTGGGCTCCGCGGATACACCCGCCCAGAACTCGTTCATCTACGACGCCGAGGGCCAGCAGCTCGCGGAGCTGACCTTCGAGGAGAACCGCCGTCCGGTCAGCCTCGACGAGATCCCGGATGTCGCGATCGATGCCGTGCTCGCGACCGAGGATGCCAACTACTACGAACACGAGGGCGTCAACCACCTGGCGATCGCCCGTGCCGCGCTGACGAACTTCACGGCCGGCAGCATCGAGTCCGGGGCATCGACCATCACGCAGCAGTACGTCAAGATGGCCTTCCTCTCCCCGGAACAGACGCTCCAACGCAAGATCGAGGAGGCGATCTACGCGATCCAGATCGAGGATGAGCTCACCAAAGACGAGATCCTCGAGCTGTACCTGAACCGGGCCTACTTCGGCGCGGGGACCTACGGGATCGGTACGGCCGCGGAGCGCTACTTCTCCAAGGACATCGGCGATCTGTCCCTCGGGGAGGCGGCCATGCTCGCTGGACTGCTGCGGGCACCGGAGGCCAACAACCCGATCAACAGCCTCGAGAACGCCCAGGCACGTCGTGACATCGTGCTGCGCCAGATGGCCTCCGCCGGCTTCGTCAGTTCCGATCAGGCGTTCGCGGCCATCGATCAACCGCTCGAACCCCGCATCTCGGAGCCGCCACCACCCGAGTTCCCGTACTGGACACAGTGGGTCTCGCGACTGCTGACCTCGGAGAGCGCCGCGACAGCGCTCGGCACCCAGGTCGATGCCTTGGAGGCGATGGGGGCGACACCCGATGAACGGACCCGGTTCGTGTTCCAGAGCGGACTCCGGATCCACACGACCCTGGATCCGGACCTGCAGAACCACGCGGAAGCCGCCCTGACGGAGCACCTCACCTACGAGGACGAACCACTCGACGAGATCGCCCGTGAACCCAGCGGCGCGATCGTGAGCGTCGAACCGGGGACCGGTGCCGTGCGCGCGATGGGTCTCGGGCCACAGACGTTCGGTTCCTGCCTGGACGACAACAGCTGGGTCGGTGAACCCAGCGAGACCGGCCAGCTGTTCTGCGATCGCACGACGGTCAACCCCGCCGTCCCGGGCATGGGCGGCTCCGGCCGGCAGCCCGGATCGGCGTTCAAGCCATTCGTCACCATGGCCGCCCTCGAGGAGGGGTTATCCGCGGGCCTGACCCTGGACGCCCGCGGACCACAGGACATCGAAGGCATGTGCGCCGAGCCCTGGACGGTCCGCAACTCCGGCGGGGACGGCATCCTCAACATGTACGAGGCGATGGCACAATCCAGCAACGTCTACCACGCGTTGCTCGTCGCCGAGATCGGCCCCGAGAAGCTGGCCGACATGTCCGCACGGCTGGGTTCGCCGGTCGCGGACCGGGACATCGTCTGCCCACTCGCGCTCGGGACCACGGACACCACACCGTTGGCGATGGCGACCGCCTACGCCACCATGGCCAACCGCGGCGAGTACTGCGCCCCCTTCGCCATCACCCACATCGAGGATGCGCAGGGCAACCTCATCTGGGAGCACAGCCCGGACTGCATGCAGGTCGTTGACGAGGAGATCGCCGACCGCGTCATCGACATGCTTGCCGGCCCGGTCGAGGCCGGCGGCACGGCACCGATCGCCAACCTCGGCGAGTGGCCGACGCGGGGCAAGACCGGAACGACGCAGAGGTTCGTCGACGCCTGGTTCGTGGGCACCATCCGGCAGCTCTCGACGGCCGCCTGGATGGGCTACCCCATGGGCCCCCGCTTCTTCGTCGATGAGGCGGCCGCTGCGGACGCCTGCGGCAGCGAGCGGATGGGCACGCAGTGTCCGCCGGAGGACCAGACCCTGACCAACGTCACGATCGCCGGGGCGAACTACTCCCGGGTCTTCGGTGGCACGATCACCGCGCCCATGTGGAAGACCTACATGGAGCAGGCGGCCCAGAAGTACGAGCCCGAGGACTTCCCCGACCCCGGCCCGATCCCGACCGGCCAGGTGCCGAACCTCCTCGAGGCAAGCTCGCAGAGCGAGGCGGAGGAGATCGCGGTCGATGCCGGCTTCCGGGTCCGGTTCGAGGAGGTCGACGACTGGCGGGACACGGGCACCTTCCTGGAGCAGCGCCCGTCCGCCGGCAGCCGGCTGGAACTCGGCAACGTCATCGTCGTCGACGTCTCCACCGGTCGGGGTGACCTGCCGACGGTGCCCGACGTCATCGGCCTGACCCTGGACGAAGCGGCCGAGATCCTGTTCGATCTGGGCTACGACGTGGGGCGCCGCACCCGGACGGTCGACGATGAGGATCTCGACGGTCGAGTGATCGAGCAGAGCCCGTCACCCGGAACCCCCCTGCGACCGGGTGAGCGGATGATCGAACTGGACATCGGAGAGTTCGTCGAGCCCGAGCCCGAGCCCGAACCGGAACCCGAACCGGAACCCGAGAGCCCACCGCCCGAAGGCGGCGAGAACGGCGACTCCAACAGCGGGTCGGGCAGTGGATCGGGCGGCAACTCCGGCAGCAACCAGGGCGGTGGCTCCAGCAGCAGTGGCTCGAGCGACGACGACGGTGGCGACTGAGTGGGCGTCACCCGCGTCCTCGCCGCCGGTGCAGCCGGCGCTGCCGCGTGCGTCGCCTACGGCACGCTGATCGAGCGCCGCTGGTACCGGCTCCGTCGGG
>Ga0207421_10004286_pt1 | contig 16497 bp, 12 predicted proteins | sample SodLakKL_010_SED_4_FD_187542 | JGI IMG/M metagenome (GOLD analysis project Ga0207421, IMG submission 187542) | Alkaline sediment microbial communities from Lake Tanatar, Kulunda Steppe, Russia - 8KL_010_SED (SPAdes) (version 2) | ecosystem: Environmental > Aquatic > Non-marine Saline and... | reverse complement strand
TAGTAATATTGAAGAAGACCCAAATATTCAGGGAGAGATAGATTATTATATTGGAGCGTTGAATCAGCTTATTTCAGAAGAGACCGGCGGCAGGTTTGATGATATTAGAGAACCGATAGCCAGAACCGACTATCCAATTGAGAAAGAACCTTATAAATCCGAGCATCCAATGGGGAACTTTGTGACAGACGCAATCAGGCTTATTTCTGACCAATACCTTGAGGAGGATGTAGATATAGCTTTTCTAGGGAATGGCCAGATTAGAGGAGAATTAATTCCAGCAACTAATACTGGTGAAATTGCATTGTATGATTTAATTAAGCCTGCTACTATGGGGACTGGCCCAGAAAACAATTATGGATTTCCATTAGTTGGGGCTTATTTAACTGGTGAAGAAGTAATAACTTTATTAGAGGTGGCCGCACTGGTACCAGTAGTGCAAGAGGATCGTCATTTCATGCAGTTTTCTGGTATCAGATATAGTTATAACCCTGAGAATACAGTGCTCTTTAATATACCTGTGCTAGATTTTCCAGTGCCAACGACCAATGCAGTTTTATCAGCAGAGAATTATACTGGTGATGGTTATCAATTAGAGGACTCAAATCAATATGAAACTTTTGATGAGGATGAATTATATTATCTGGTTACAGATTCTCATATGCTCTCATTAATTAGCCTGGCTGAAGAGACTATACCCTGGCTGGATTTAAAACCTAGAGATAGTGACGGGGAGCCAATGGTAATTGATGAGATGGAGGAGTATTTGATTCAAGGTGAAACCGGTAATTTAAAAACCTGGGAGGCTATAATTGAGTATGCTGAGAGCTTTGAATCAGGGGATCAACTCCCTGAAATATCAGATTATTATCAGGCAAGTTCAGGAAGAATTAATGAGGTAGATTCAGTAAGTTATAGCCAGGTTATATTAATTATACTGGCAATATTTATTGGAGCTATAGCTTTATTTAAGTTAAAAGCTTAAGCAGGTTTATAATAGAGAGGGTGAGATATATGTTAAAAAGCTCATTAACAATAATGAAAGTTGCTGGCATACCAATAAGGATTCATGTAAGTTTTTTAATTATTCTCCCCTTTTTTAGCTGGGTTATTGCGACTAATATTGGCCAGATAGCCAGGATGGCTGCAATTGATCCAGGAAATGTTGCTTTAAATCCACTTATTATCGGTTTTATTCTGGCGGTAATGCTTTTTATCAGTGTGACATTTCATGAGATTTCCCATTCGCTGGTTGCCCAGAAGAAAGGGATCAAAATAAATAGTATAACATTGATGTTACTCGGTGGAGTAGCCCAGATGGATGATGATCTTCAAAATCCAAAAGACGAGGCATTAATGGCTGCAGCTGGGCCATTATTTAGTCTGATCTTTGGCGGTCTGCTTCTTTTTATTATTCGGCCTATGATTACAGGATTTAATGCAGATATTAGATTGATGGTTTATTATCTCGGCTATATAAATATTTTTCTAGCTATATTTAACCTGTTGCCAGCCTTTCCTTCAGACGGTGGTAGAATACTCAGATCATTAATAGCCCTGAAAACAAGCCATTATAAGGCAACTAAAATCGCAACGGCAATTGGCAAAGCATTTGCCCTTCTTATGGGCTTTTACGGTTTTCTATATGGCCAGATAATTCTTATGCTAATAGCATTCTTTATCTATATAGGTGCAAGCCAGGAGAAAGAGACCAGTCTGATGCGGGATGTCTTCGGTCCATTTAAAGTTAAGGATCTGATGACCGAAAAGGTGATAACAGTTAGAGAAGATATTACTATCTCGGAGTTATTAGATAAGATGCTTAAAGAAAAACATTCAGGATATCCAGTTGTTGATAGCGAGGGCAACTTATCAGGTTGCGTGACTCTTGAAGATATTAAGGATATTTCAGAGCAGAGCCAGGAATTAAAATCAGTTGAAGAAGTTATGGCCTGCAATATTATTTCAGTTCATCCTGAGGAAGATCTCTTTGAAGCCTTTAAGAAAATGTCCAGGTCAGAGATCGGGAGATTAATGGTAATAGAAGATGGTGAGCTGATAGGTATTTTAACCCGCTCGGATATTATGAAAGCCCATCAGCTCAAGATAGTTAAAGATAAAAAAGAAAATAAATAATTTATCCAGTTTAATCATCGTCTTCTTGTCAGATAGAGGTTTCTCAGATAGTTTATTTTCTCTCTTAATTTAGATTTTTCTGATTCAGATATTTCAGGTTCTGGTCTGTCAGTATCTTTTAGTTTTCCTACAGGTTGGAACCTTTTATTATTAATTAAATAAAGATGGTCCTGATATAAGACCTGGGGTACTTCATGGAAATAAAGTATTGGATACTCCTTATCATCAAATATCGACTTTCCTAAGAATTCCTCAGGCATTTCTTTTTTGCCTAATAAATCAAGAATAGTTGGTGAAAGATCAAGGATACTAACTGCTCTTTCATCAATCGCTGGTTCGATATCTGGATGCTTGATAAACAGGGGGACATGTTCAGGCTGTTTAATATTTCTACTTAGTTCATATTTTCTGCCAGAGCTGTAAGATTCCCTATTTATTAATGATTCGTGATCTGAATAGATAATTATCAGGCTATTCTCCTTTAAGCTTCTGGCTTCAAGCTCATTAATAAACATTTCAATAGAACTATCGACAAATGATAAAGAATTATATAAATTCCTTACCAGTTGGTCATCAATATCTTTAAAAGCTTCGACTTCTTCAGATTGGGGATAGTAGTCAAAAGGATTATGACTGGTGACAGTTATAAAGAATCCGAAAAAAGGTTCACTGGCTTCTTCTAAAAAATCAAGGGATTGTTTAAAGAAATCATAATCATTAACTCCCAGGTCCCTATCTGTTTCCATAACAATATGATCAAATGAGTAATCATCCTCAGTATAGAACTTATCGAAGCCGAGTTCGTTAAAAGCGACATCTCTATTAAAGAAATCACCTTCATAACCGTGAAAAGCCAGGGTCTGGTAGCCGGTTTGATTTAAAATATTTGTAATTGATTGAAATTGACTCATATCATTTATTCGATAAGTATAATTTTTATTAACCGGGTATAAAGATGTTAAAAAAGAAAAGTCAGCATTAAAGCTAGCTCTAATATGCTGGACAATAAAATTAGGAAAGTAGAGGCTTTTATTTTTTAATTTATTAAGGTAAGGGGTGATTTCCTGATTATTATGTTCGTGATTGATCATCTTCTCATCTAAGGATTCAACCTGGATTACTATTATATTTGTTTCACCATCAATTAAACCACGGCCTGCAAGTTCATTATCAATAAAGTCTGGAACAGGCATATCGTATTCAGATTTGGCCTGATAAGGGTTGACTTGTTCGTATATTTCCATCAGATATAGAGGAAAATAACCATAGACATTAACAAATTTAGAGCTAGATCTATGATAAAGTTCCTGGGGGCCATAACCATCAAATATATTGTTGGTATAATAAACCTGGCCAATCAGAAGCAGTAAGACCATGATTAGATAAACTGTCAGACGCTTTTTGCTGTATTTAAAACTTAAGGTTTTCTGGAAAGACTTTCTATTATTTTTAAACTTATAATATAGAAATGAAATAAAAGAAATATCTAAAAAGAAACCAAGCAATATTAAAGGATTTATATTTTCAAAGAATATTCTCATATTACCATAACGGCCTGTATTCTCACTCATTAGATAATCTATAATACTAAAGTAATTACCGAAATAAGAATAATAGAGGTAGCCAACAAAAAATATTATTGAAAATATGATATATGTCCAGTAAAGTTTACTTGATTTTCTTTGCCTGATAAACGGAGTTATTATCAGGAGATAGAATAAAATTATTGTCAGATTCCTTATAATCAGGCCGAGATAAGAGGGGACATTAAAAAATATCAAGAGAATATAATTATATTTAAATAAAAAAGCTAAAAGAATATATAATTGAAATGAATTATTAATATAATAAGAAGTTTTTGCTTTATTAATAAGTATCAACTCCTTTAGAATCAAATGAATAATATACTAAAAAAATGAATATTATTCGCTTTGTATTTTGTTTATTATATATGATTGCCGGTTACCCGACGGTTACCAGGTGGTATCTTTTAGCAAATTTCACAAAGTAATAATTATGCATATTTATCCTTGATTAATGCCTTGTCGTGGTTGCCAATTAAATCTTCTCGACCGGCTTTTTGCAATGCTTCGTAGACCAGATTATAATTTCTGGAATACCTATACTGGAGCAGTGCTCGCTGCATCTTCTTTTCCTTACGGGATTTTGGGACATAGACCTGTTCCATAGTTTTAGGGTCGTATCCGGTATGATACATTGTAGTTGATGAAGTTCCTGGTGTCGGATAAAAATCCTGGACCTGCTCAGGCTGATGGCCAATATCCCTTAAATATTCAGCCAGTTCAATTGCCGATTTCAGAGTGCTGCCAGGATGGCTGGAAATAAGATAGGGTACCAGGTACTGCTCTTTATCAATTTTATCGTTAATTCTATAAAACTTCTCCCTAAATTTATCAAAGACCTGGCTATCAGGTTTGCCCATTAATTCCAGGACCTCTGGTGAGATATGCTCTGGTGCCACTTTTAGCAGTCCACTCACATGGTGTTTGCAGAGCTCTTCAAAAAAGGTATCGTCATTATCAGCCATTATATAATCAAATCTTAATCCGGAGCGGATAAAGACTTTCTTAACACCTTCAAGATTTCTTAAAGTTCTTAAAATATCAAGGTATTCGCTATGGTCGACCTTAAGGTTGCCACATGGCTCAGGAAAGAGACATTCTTTATCCTTACAGACACCTTTATGAAGTTGCTTTTCACAGGCCGGATTTCTAAAGTTAGCAGTCGGCCCACCGACGTCATGGATATAGCCCTTAAAATCATCATCAGCAATTATCTTTTTTGCCTCTGCAACAATTGATGATTTGCTCCGGCCAACGACCATCTGGCCCTGATGAAAATTTAAGGCACAGAAAGAACAGCCACCATAACAGCCCCGGGAGCTGGTTATACTAAATTTAACCTCCCTGATAGCCGGTACCCCGCCAGCAGATTCATATGCTGGATGATAATCTCGCTGATAAGGTAGAGAGTATACTAAGTCCATCATCTCCCTATCTAAAGGTTTAGCAGGGGGATTTTGAACCAGATAGCGATCTTTATGGCGTTGAATTAAGATGTTTCCCCGAATGGGATCTTGTTCATCAGACTGGATCTTAAAACTTTTAGCATACTTTCTCTTATCTGCTGCAACTTCTTCATAGGAATTCAGTTCAATTCCACCATAAAGATTGTCCTTATCTCCGATAATATAGCAGGTACCTGGAATATGTCGGATATATTCTATATCAAGGCCACTATCAAGATTCTCTGCAATTTCAACAATCTGTCTTTCACCCATGCCATAAACTAAGAGATCAGCCCGGCTGTCAAATAAAATCGACCTCCTAACTTCATCATCCCAGTAATCATAATGGGCGAAACGTCTGAGACTGGCTTCAATTCCACCAATTATAATCGGGACATCTTTGTAAGCTTCCTTTAACCTATTGCAATAAACGATGGTAGCCCGATCAGGTCGCCTGCCAGATTGGCCACCAGGTGAATAGGCATCATCCCTCCGCTTCCGTTGATTAACTGTATAATGGCTGACCATTGAGTCCATATTGCCAGCAGTGACTAAAAAGCCAAGTCCAGGTTTACCAAGTTTTTTGAAATCCTCGATAGATCGCCAGTCAGGCTGGGCAATTATACCGACTTTAAAACCGGCATCCTCAAGTACTCGGGCTATGATTGCTGTTCCAAACGAAGGATGATCAATATAGGCATCACCGGTAACTATTATAAAATCCAGTTGTTGCCATTCTCTTGCTTCCATATCTTTTCTATTTATAACCATAAACTGGTCACGATTCATAAAATTACACTCCTAATTAAATTACTTAAAACAATAATGTAGATTGTTTTTAATTATATCATTTATAATAATTCTCTACAATTGCAGGTATTTTTGATTATTTAGAGAAATAAGATAATAGGCCTGATTAATCATGAGAGGAGATATAATTATGGTTAATAATAGTCAGCTTGATATTTCAAGTCTACCTGATATTCCAAGCGAAGTTGCTAATGAATATAAAGATAAGTTAAATCTAATTATCAATAGAGTTAATAATACTTTAAATAGTAGAGATGATATTAATAAATTAATCGGTTATAATTCCCTAAGTACCATGCATGATCTCAATGAAAATAATGCAAAATTCATGAGTAATCTTTTCCAAATTAATGACTATCAGCTATTTAAAACAACGTTACCCTGGGTATATAAGGCTTATTATAATCAGGGTTTCAGTTATAAATATTTCCGGGTTGAAATTAAGGTCTGGATTGAGGCAGTTAAGGAATTCATAAAACCTGAGTTCAGAGAAGAGATAATAGCTGTCTATAAATGGATTTTAGATAATCATGAAAATATCATTCAGCTTTCAAAAGAAGTAAAAGTAAATAATGAAGAGATTCCTGAGAAATGGCAGAAGACATATAGCCAATTTTTACAGTATCTTTTAGCTGGAGATCATCTTGAAGCAGATAAACTATCTAAAGAAATTATAGAAACAAAAGAAGATGCTAGAGATTTTTTTGAATATGTAATTAAAAATGCTCTTTATGAAGTTGGCGAACTCTGGGAAAATGGCAAAGTATCAATAGCAGAAGAACATATGGCTTCTTCAATTTCTTCAAGAGTTCTCTCAAATATTTACATGAATTTTTTAGATAATATTTCCGAAAAAGGTAAGATTGTAATTACATCAATTGCCAATGAATTTCATGAGCTAGGAGCAAGAATAATTGCAGATTCTCTGGAATTAGAAGGTTGGGATGTTAAGTATTTAGGGGCAGATACTCCTTTAATTGATTTAATTAAGTTATTGGTCGACCATAAGCCATTTGCTCTAGGATTATCAGTTTCTATGAGTTTTAATTTAGAAAATCTTATAAATGCAGTTAATAAGATTAAAGCTACTCCAGAGCTTGAAGATTTAAAAATTTTTGTTGGTGGTAAAGTCTTTAATGAAAATCCTGGACTCTGGAAGAAGACTGGGGCAGATGGATGGGCCAGGAATTCAGAGAAAGCAGTTGAGATTGTAGAAGATTGGTGGCAGGAGGAGAATAAATAATGATAGAAAAAATTCATCAAAATTGTCCTCATCCATTTGACACCTATCTTGACAGGTTAACTAATAATATTATAATTTTTTATGATAATCAGCAGAAAATATTAGAATTTAATCAGGGGTTTAAAAAAGCAGTTAATATTTCTGAAGAAAAGTTATATAATCAAACACTGGGAAACATTTTTACTGGTAATAGCATGGAACTATTAAGTTTTCCAACAAAAGAAAATTATAATAAATTTAATTTAGAATTAGATCAAAATATTACAATTAAAAAAGTGGAAAAAGAATATATCTGTCATATATTCAAGTTAGAAAATTACTATTGTCTGATCGGTGAAGATACAGGTTCAGAGGGAGAAGAAGTTTTGAATAAGATATCCAAATTAAATAATGAGTTATCCAGTATTACCAGAGAACTAAGCAAAAAAAATATGAAATTAGAAAAAGCCAATCAACGGATTAAAGAACTTTCTAGAAAAGATTCACTAACAGATCTCTATAATCGACGAGCCTTCATGGAATATTTTGAAAAACAGTTAGCTCAATCCCAGCGGCATCAGCACAGATTATCTTTAATCATTGCAGATATTGATGATTTTAAAGAAATTAATGATACATATGGCCATTCTGCTGGAGATGATGTTTTAGAAAGTTTAGGCCAGTTACTAAATCAGGAAACTAGAAAAGAAGATATGGCAGCCAGGGTTGGCGGTGAAGAATTTGCAATTTTACTCACCAAAACTGATACAACTAATGCATGTAATTATGCAGAAAGGTTTAGACAGAAACTTAAGAGTATAAAATTAGAATCTATTCCAGAGACTGTAACTTTAAGTTTTGGGATAACTGCAATAAGACCTGATGATGACCTTGATAGTCTTTATAAGAGGTCAGATGAAGCTTTATATAAAGCCAAAGAAGCTGGCAAAGATCGGATTGAGATAATAGAATAATTATAGAAATTAATTGCATTAGTCGTCTAGCCTGAAAAATGGCTAGATTTTATTTTGTATATATATTTATTATACATACAATTCTAAAAAAACTTAAAATTTTTAAATTTAATAACCTCCTTGACTTAATGTTATTGGTGTTAGTATTAAGCAGACATTTAGATATGGTATTGCCAGAGGTTTATTTTCTAATGAAGCTGGAATGGGATCAACTCCTCAGGCTCATGCAGTTGCTAAGGTTAAGCATCCAGCTCAACAGGGTTTAGTTGGTATTTTTGGAGTTATTTTTGATACATTTATTGTCTGCACAATGACAGCAATGGTTATTGTTACTACAGGAGTTTTTAAAGCAACTGACGCTAGAGGAGCAGCTTTAACTCAGGCAGGTTTTGTTGAAAGTTTTGGAAATGCTGGAGAAAACTTTATTGCAATTGCATTATTCTTTTTTGCCTTTACAACTATTATAAGCTGGTATTATTTTGGAGAATCAAATATAAAGTATCTATTTGGTAAATCAGGATTAACTCCTTACAGGATAGGCGTTTTATTATTTGTAATTGTTGGTGCAACTCTTGAAGTTCCAATAGTCTGGGAAATGGCTGATACTTTTAACGGAATAATGGTCATACCGAACTTAATTGCCCTAATAGGAATGGTATCATTAGTAGTTGATATCTATGATGATTATGAGGATAACTTCTTAAAGAATCAATCAGCAAAGTATGAAAATAAAAATTATAAGCAGGCTAAATAAAATATTAATTATATAATAAATTAATACTACTAAATTGGCAGGGCTAATTACCCTCCTCTTTATATTATTACCTACTTTAGGTTTTTTAGCAGGAATTAGAGGAGAAAACGAGAATTATATAATAGATAGAGTGATAAAATGAAAATAATGCATGTAGTTTAAATTACTGGTAGAGAATGCTGAATCAGGCTTTAGAGGCAATTCAGTTCAGATAGAATATAGTTAATAGGTATCTGATTTTGAGTGAAATTAATCTCTATAATTTGAATTAAATAAAACCAAAATAATTTTACTTATATCTATGAATCAAGGTAGTAGAGATGAAGGAGGAGGTAGGAGGGGTGCTGAATCAATTAAGAAGAAATTTTATTCTAATAGTATTTATATTATTTCTTATTGCCTGTATTTCTGGGAACAGCAGTGCAGCCAATATATGGAACTGGCAGAGTTATGAAACAGACCATTTTGAAGTATTTTTTCAAGAAGGTTATCAGTCTCAGGCTATTGAAACTCTTTATTATTTGGAAAAGCATCGCTCTGAAATTGCAGGATTAACAGGGAATGAACTTGACTATAAAATAAGTTTAACCCTTGAAGATATTGGACTTTTTACAAATGGTTATGCCAACCCTGTCTTTAATAAGATGGGTATATTTACTAATAATCCTGCCAGTATTGCTGGCAGAGCCACTTATGAAAATTGGTTGAGAAGACTGGGGATTCATGAACTTACCCATATGGCTCATCTCCAGAATGTTTCTGGAGGCAGCAAAGTGACTACTAGAATATTTGGTGATATAATGTCACCTAATATTCATAGTCCTCTCTGGTTGATTGAGGGTCTGGCCATCTACATTGAGTCTCAACAGTCACCAGCAGAAGGAAGGTTAAATGGTGGCTATTATCGCTGGTTTGCAAACAGAGCAGCTGCTGAAGAAAGTTTACCAGAATTAGAGGAGATAATTTATAATCATAATTATTTTCCTGGAGGCCAGCAGTATTTATATGGTGCTGTTTTTATTGATTATCTTGCCAATCAATATGGTGAAGCTAAGTTCTCTGAATTATTTAATACCTATGGTGCTTATTACTGGGCGGCAATCACTGGTAATTTTTTCCCTGGGATTGGACTGGATAGAGCTGCTAAAGAGGTTTATGGCAAGGCTTTTTCAGAGTTATATCAGGATTTTAAAGAATTTCTTATCGAAGATAATTGGGATTTTGAATTTTCAGGTCAGGAAATTTTATCTAATGAAAATGGCTATCTGTCCGGGATGACATCTAAAGATGAGAGCTTATATTATTTTAAATCCAATAATTATAGTTCAGCTCCATTTGAATATCACAGGATTAATCGGCTGATAGAATTTGATTTGATTAAAGGTCAGGAGAAAGTTCTATTAGAAACTGTAGCAGGTATTCATGGTGGCATAGAGGTTCAAAATGGTTATGCTTATTTTCTTTTAGGTGATAGCAAGTCTGGCTATCCAAATATTTATAATAATACCAGAGGTATTGTTACTAATTTATATCGATTGAATTTAGAAACTGGAGTTAAAGAAAAGCTTATAAGAGATGAAATTAGAGATTTTGCTGTATTAAATGACAGCATATATTTTGCCACTGCCAGGAAAGATAATTATGGCTCATATGTATATCAATATAAGGATCGAAAAGTTGAAAAGGTTGGCTATATTTCAGAGTTAATCGGAGAATTAAAAGCCTATCAGGATATGCTAATAACGGTGAGCAAAGGTAATCAGTCTGCCTGGAATATTAATTTATTGGATCCTGAGAATCTTGAATTGAATCCGATAGTGGCAACTAAAATGCCTGAGAAACAGATAAGTATTGCTGGAGATATTATTTATTATGTAGCTAATTATTTTGATTATGAAGCCATTTATAGTTATGATTTAAAGTCAGGCAAATCTTATCAACTAACAGATGATATCTATGCAAGAAATCCAGTAATTGCAAATGATCAACTTTATCATTTAAGCTTTAACCTGGATGGAATGGCGATTTATAGACAGGATATTAATGAAGTGAATTATGACCAGGCAAGACCTGTTGAAAATTTAACTGTTGGCTCGGAAATTAATTATGATCTTGCTGAGGTTGGCCAGGAGCTTAGAGTAAACAATGGGTTCACCAGTAATATAGGTTATCTATTAAATCCTGAGGTTAGATTGTTGCCAGTATTTATATATAGTGAAGATGGAACCGGGCTTAATTCTTATCAGTTGAGTTTAAATCAGGCAGGAAGCTTTGATTTTAATATTACCAGTAGATTGCTGGCACCATTAACTATTAGCTATAATAATTTTGGTCAGGAATCAGGGAGATATAATCAGTTGAGATTTAATTATCCTCTGTATCGTTCTAATTTAAATGGCCTTTCAGTAATTGATCTTTTTTATCAGACTGATTTTAATTATCATAGATTTGGTTCAGGAATTGGTTTTAGGTATCCTGGCCACCGACTATCATTAAATCTTCAGGCAAATTTCTCTGGCCAGGAATATTTTGGCCGCATAAGATATCAGAAACTTTTTTCAAAGGGCAGGTTGACTATTGATACATCATTAAGTCAGGAATTAAAGCCAGGTTATTCTGCCAGAGAGTTTGAGGTATCAGGGAATAGTGGCTATAAAATAGGCGCTGATTTAACATATAAATTAATTGAAATTCACCAGGGAAGTTGGAATCCAAATATATTTTTTGGGGATCTTTTTATTAAACCATTTATTGATTATCAGAGTTATGATTATAATCTGTTAAGTGGTGGATTTGAGCTACTATTAGAAACAGGAACTGCCAACTGGTTGCACCTGGTTCCTAGACTTGGGCTGGCAGCCAGTTCTGAAGAGGTAAAGACATATTTCGGTTTAGAACTTAAATTTTAATATCTGAGGTGTGAAAATGACAGAAAGATTATATTATAATGATTCCTTTAAACAGGATTTTAAAGCAAATATCATAGATTATTTTGAAGAGAAAGGGAAATATCATATTAGATTAAATAAGACTGCTTTTTATCCAGAAGGTGGCGGACAGCCAGCAGACAATGGAAGTATAGGAGAGAGTAAGATCAGTTATGTTTATGAGGATAGTGGCAAGATATTTCATGTTGGGGATAAACTACCCTCTAAAAAAATCGATTTGGATTGTAAGATTAACTGGGAAAGACGTTTTGATTTAATGCAGCAGCATTCAGGTCAGCATCTTCTTTCTGCAGTTGCAAAGGACTTATATCAGGCAGAAACAATAGGTTTTCATTTAGGAGAATCAAGCCTTACTATTGATACAGATATTAAACTTGCTCAGAAAGAGATAGAAAAGATTGAAACTAGATGTAATCATTTTATATACAAAAATAAGGATATCTCAATTGAATATCCTGGTGACAACGAAGATGATATCAGGATTGTAAAGATAGCTGGCCTCGATAGAAATCCCTGTGGAGGTACACATCTTAAAAGTACTGGTCAGATCGGAATCATTTCAGTAATTGGGTCAGAAAATTATAAAGTAGGTACCAGATTTCATTTTTTGTGTGGACAAAGAGCAGTTGAAGATTATCGTTTCAAAAATAATTTAACAGCTTTTTTAAGAGATAAACTATCTGTTAATAATAAGAAAATTATAGCTGAAACTAATAGGTTATTAGAAGAACTAAATAATAAATCAAATACAATAGATAATCTTAAAAGCCAACTTTTAAAATATAAAGAAGCTGAATTAATTAAGGATGCAGAGGAGATAGGAAAGTATAAACTTATTATTAATAGTTTTGATAATCTCGGGTTTACAGAAGTCCAGGAGTTGGCCAGTTTGCTTGTTTCAGTTAATCAGCGAATAGTAGTTTTCGGGCAGCAGGATGGCAAGACTGCAAGAATGATACTGGCAAGATCAGAAGATATAGCTGAGTTTAATTTGAACCCAGTAATTCAAAAAGTAATGCCTATATTGGATGGTAATGGTGGAGGACAGCCCGATTTTGTTCAGGGAGGAGGCAGTAATCCAGATAAATTACCAGAAGCACTAAGTAAGGTTAGAGAAATTATTTTAAAAAGTATCTAAAAAAGAGATGATAGTATGAGCTCATTTCAGTTAAAGATAATAGCTATTACAACAATGTTAATTGATCATATTGGTTATGTTATTTTCCCTGATCTTATTATTCTGAGAATCATTGGGAGACTGGCATTTCCGTTATTTGCTTTTTTAATAACTGAAGGTTATTGCCATACTTCAAATTTTAATAAATATCTGGCCCGGCTAGCTATACTTGCAATAATATCCCAATATCCATTCTGGCTGGCCTTTGGTTTTGATTCTGGATTAAATATATTTGTCACTCTAGCTTTAGGATTAATTGCAATTGCTCTTAGTGATAGATTTGGAAGTATCATACCAGTTGTATTGCTAGCATCTCTGGCAGATATTATTGGTGCTGATTATAGGTTTTTTGGTGTTTTTTTAATCTACTTTATTCATCATTTCAGGTATGATTATAAGTATATGTTAATATCAGTAACAGGTTTATATGGATTTTTTTATTTATTTATTGGATTAATGAATCCTGGAGATTCAACATTTTATTATATTCAGCTTTTTGCTCTTATTTCATTTATTCTGATAAAATTTTATAGTGGTAAACAGGGGTTAAAATTAAAATATTTCTTTTATTTATTTTATCCTGTTCATTTATTAATTCTTGGGTTATTCTTTTGAACGTAAGTAGTTTATAATAAGTTAGGAAAATTATAAAATAAAAATTTTATTATATTCTAGTCCTAAAAAAATTAAAATTTGGCAATAGAAAGTCAGGTGATAGGAATTAAGATATTAGTCGATGGAGATGGATCTCCAGTAATTCAGATAACTGAAAAGATTGCAAAAGAATTTAGCTATAAATTAATTATTTTTACTAATTATGCCCATCAGATAGAATCTGATTATGCTAAGATTAAAAAGTTAGATATAGAATCTCAGTCAGTTGATATGGAGATAATAAATAGAGTCGAAGCAGGTGATATAGTTATCACTCAGGATTATGGACTGGCTGCTCTGGTTTTAGGAAAAGGAGCTACTGTTCTCAATAACTCAGGCAATAGATATACTGAAGAAAATATAGATAATCTTCTGGCTAAACGCCATTTATATGCTAAAATGAGGAGAGCAAATAAACGTCACCCAACTCATAGCAAGAGAACTCCAGAGGAAGATAAAAATTTTAAGAAATGTTTAATTAGGTTATTAGAAGGGCGGGATTAATATCTTTAGAAAAAATAAATTTTTAATTTTAATATTCGCACTCGCATTTCTGCTGATATTCAGTTTTAATGTTGCAGCAGAATTAACAGTTCATTTTATCGATTTAGGCCAGGGAGATGCTATTCTCTTGCAGCATCAAGAAGGTGATACAGTTTTAATTGATGGTGGTGATAGATTTGCCAGTGTTGAAGAGAAATTAATTTCATATCTAAATGAGGCCGGCGTTGATAGATTTGATGCGATTATTGCTACTCATCCTCATGCTGATCATATTGGAGGTTTATCTGCAGTAATTGAAAAATTTCCAGTTGATGCTATTTATGATAGTGGTAGAGTCCATACATCTCAGACCTATGAAGATTATTTACTTTTAATAGATGAAAAAGATCTTACTTTTAAAACGCCTAGAAGAGGAGATAAAATAGAACTGGATAATCTGACATTTGATATTATTCACCCTGGCGAAGATACAGAAAAATATAGCTTGAATGATTCTTCTATTGTAACTTATCTTCAATATGATCAGATATCATTTATATTTACCGGTGATATTGAGGAATTTGCTGAAAGAGAAATCTTAGGTACTGGTATTGATATTTCGTCAACTATCCTTAAGGTGGCTCACCATGGCAGCAGAACTTCTACTAATAATTATTTTCTTGAAGCTGTAAATCCTGAAATAGCTGTTATCCAGGTAGGCGAGGATAATAGATTTAATCATCCAGCGCCAGAAGTTATAAATTTACTCGAGAAAAATGATATTGAGATTTATAGAAATGATTTAGATGGTGATATAATTGTTAATACAGATGGGGAGTATTATTCTATTGAAACAAATAGATTAAATCAAGATGATTTAGATCAAGCAGAGGAATCTGAAATAAGCGAACCTGAAGATTCAGAAACTAATTATAGCCAAATTAATATTAATCAGGCTTCTAAGTCTCAACTTGAATCACTCTGGGGGGTTGGACCTGTAACTGCTGATAATATTATTGAATATAGAGAGGACAATGATGAGTTCCAGACAATTGAAGAAATAAAAGAAGTCGATGGAATTGATTCAAACAAGTTTAATAGATGGAAAGATCAAATAACTATATAATCCAGGAGTTGTATATTATGAAAGTAACAGTCGATAGGATTGAAAATGGAATTGCTATTTTATTAATTAGACCAGAAGAGAAATATAGTTTTGAAATACCAGTTGAATATCTTCCAGAAAAGTCAAATGAAAGTGATATTCTTTCATTAGAATTTAAAAAGGAGATAAGTGAAACTGAGGAAGCAAAAAAAAGGGTGAAAAATCTTATTGAAAAATTAAAAAATAAATAGCAAAACCCCATCTGAGGGTACAGATGGGGCAAATGAAAATTACTGATGTTATTATTATAACACTAACTATAATTTATGGCAAGTAGTTTAATAAATTATAAAAAGATAATATTTAAAATTATCCCAATTAAAAAGGCAACTGATGGAGTTCCAATCCAGCCAAAGAGAATTTTTTTAGCCATTTCAAAATCCATCATATTAGTGCCTTTGACCAGACCAATCCCTAATACTGCTCCAACAATAGCCTGGGATGATGAGACGGGTATACCTATTCTAGCAAAGATATAAAGTGTTATAGAATGAGCTATGACTGTTATTAAAGCAGTTAATGGCGTTAAAGCAGTAATTCTTCTGCCAATGGTTTCCATGACTCCTCTACTAAAAAATATACCAAGTCCAATAGCCATACCACCTATAATACCAGCAAGTTCTGGTTCAAACATGCCAGCTTCAACAAATACACCTACAACATTGGCGACATTATTGGCCCCTAATGAATAGGCTCCATACATTCCTGCCAGTACAAGTCCAACCCTAACAAATGTCTCAAAATATTTAAGATTATTAATTCTATGTTGTACAAATATTGAATATAACTTATATAGAATAAAAGAAATCACAAGGCCTCCAATCGGAGTTAATATCCATGCAAATAAAATTGGTATAAGTGGCGAAAAGTCAACAGTTCCTGTTAAGATGTTGCCACCAATTATGGCTCCAACAACAGCCTGTGATGTTGACACTGGCAATTCCAGTACGGTCATTAAAGTAACAGTAAGGGCAGCAGCCAGTGAACTTAAAAAGGCTGTTAAAAGTGTCTGTTCTGCCAGGCCACCAAGGGTTTCCATGCCTCCAGCACCCTCAAGACCAGAACCGATAATAACAAAAATTACACTTAATAGAGCAGCTGTTTTAAATTTAAGAGCTTTAGTAACAACAGCAGTTCCAAAGATGT
>Ga0207421_10004285_pt1 | contig 16502 bp, 16 predicted proteins | sample SodLakKL_010_SED_4_FD_187542 | JGI IMG/M metagenome (GOLD analysis project Ga0207421, IMG submission 187542) | Alkaline sediment microbial communities from Lake Tanatar, Kulunda Steppe, Russia - 8KL_010_SED (SPAdes) (version 2) | ecosystem: Environmental > Aquatic > Non-marine Saline and... | reverse complement strand
CTCTTCCAGCGTTAGCTCGAGGCTGGCATCTTCTTCCGTCAGATCACCCTCCCAGCCTGTAAACTCCCAGCCCGGCAGGGCTTCTGCCTCCAGCTCCACCAGTTCTCCAGGGTCAAAACTGTGAACTCCTGGTGCGGGTGACAGCTCCCCTTCCCCCTCAATATTTAGAGTGAGCTCAACCTGTGCCAGAAAGAGATCAGTCAAGAACATAGCCCCGACTGCCACAATAAATAAAATTACCAGGACAAAAATCCCCTTTTTCTTTTTATTTTGCATGGAGTTCACCTCTCAAAATTGTTATGTAATTATGTAATAATTAGCCATTAGTTTGATTTCTATTATAGAATATTCTTCACAGGCAGCCAATCTCCTTCATTATACAGATAATGAAGGAATTAAAGGGGTTAGATGGAGACCTTATTGAATATAATGCTTCGGCCTGAAAATTATACCAGAGGAAATCTTGCAATTCCGGAACTGTATAGCTATAATTGACACAATACAAATTATTGTCAAAAATGGAGGTTATACTGCCATGGACAGAGCCGATTTTGATCTGGAAAAAATAACTGAAGGCAAAGAGTATTTTCCTTCTCCCCAGGCCTGGGAGGAGCAGATACTGTATTTTCTGCTGGTCGATCGTTTCAATGATGGCGAAGAATACCCTCTCTACAATCACGATCAGGATTACGAAAACGCACTTCAGAGCGAAGAAACCCGCAATGCATGGGAGAACAGCGGAAGTACCTGGAATGGAGGAAATCTGGAGGGACTAATAGAGAAGCTGGATTATCTGGAAGAGCTGGGGATTACCGGTATATGGATCAGTCCAGTCCTTAAACAGGCCCCCTTTGCCGACACCTATCATGGTTATGGTATACAGAACTTTCTGGAAGTGGATCCACACTTCGGCACAAGAGAAGATCTTAAAATGCTGACAGAAGAAGCCCATAAAAGAGATATTCTGGTAATACTCGATGTGATATTAAACCATGCCGGTGATGTTTTCTCATATAAGGGTGAAACACCGTCATATGATGGCAGCCAGCACCCTGTGGAGGGTTTCAGGGATGAATCAGGTCAGCCCTCTCTCAACCCGGAATCTCCAGATTTTGATCGGGCCTGGCCCGATGGAGGTGTCTGGCCCGCTGAACTGTTTGAACTCGAAACATTCAGCCGCAAAGGCTATATCACTGACTGGGATGATTACCCCGAGTATATTGAAGGGGATTTTCATTCTCTTAAAAACATAGATACCGGCAGGGGTGAACTCGAAAATTTCAGGGCTTCAAAAGCTCTTGAGGTTCTGACAAAGTGTTATAAATACTGGATTGCATATGCAGATCTTGATGGTTTCAGGCTCGATACAGTTAAACATCTTTCTCCAGGAGCAACCAGATATTTCGTCACCGAAATTCACGAGTTTGCTCATACTCTGGGAAAGAAAAACTTCTATATAATCGGTGAGATAACAGGAGGCATGGAATTCGCGCGCGATATGTGCAGAAAAACCGGCCTTAACGCAGCCCTCGGCATAAACCGAATACCGGAAAATCTCGAAAAGACCGCCAAGGGCTATCAAAAACCAGAGGAGTATTTTTCTATATTTAAAAACACCCAGCTTATGGGAGAAGATGAATACAAATGGTACAAGAATAATGTCATCACAATGTTCGATGACCATGATATGGTCTACAAGCAGAATCATAAAGAGAGATTCTGCGCCGACAGAAAAACAGCTCCTCTGCTTAAAAACGCCATATTTCTCAATCTATTCACACCTGGAATACCCTGCATATACTATGGAACAGAGCAGGGCTTTGACGGTGAAGGAGATAGGGATAAATACGTGAGAGAGGCGATGTTTGGCGGAGATTTTGGGGCCTTCCGCACTTCCAGCAGAAATTTCTTCGATGAGAACAGCGATATATACCGGGAGATGTCAGAACTTGCCTCTCTGCGGAATGATCATTCTGCCTTACAGATGGGCAGGCAGTATCTGCGGGAGATATCCCACGACAGTGATAATTCCATTGAAGATTTCCAGCTGCCGGGAGAAGATTTCTCGGAAAGATATGAGGGTATAATCGGCTGGTCCAGAATATTCAGCCAGAAAGAGTATCTGCTGGCGGTAAACAGCAATCTGGAAACAGAGCTGGAGGCAAAAATAATGATCGACAGTGACCTGAATCAGCCTGGAGAACATTTTAAATGCCTTTACTCCTCCGATTCTGACCAGAAAAACGACAGGGTAGAGATCAGGGAGCTCGATCCGGAAAACTATTTCATAACGGTAAGTGTTCCCGCACGGGGCAGAGTCATATACAAAACCGAGAGATAAAGCTAACGACAAAATCACAAAATGGCCCGTTTGGAGCACCGGGCCATTTTGTGATCCACATTTATAATGATCAATCTGAAGCTCAGACCACCAGGTCATCACTCCTGGATTTTTTCAGGTAGTTCATGCAGCCTTCATCGTTGCCCAGCAGAGTCTCGGAGGCTGTCATCAGCGACATGAGGTGATCGTCGAGGGGATCGATTATGGCACTGTCCAGTCCTCTGCTCATGGCCAGAACGGCAAAGGCTCTGTTGAGAAGGGGGCGCTGTGGCATGCCATGGGAAATATTGCTGAGACCACAGGTTATATGTATATCTGGATATTTCTCCCTGATCTCCTCAATGGCATTCAGTATGTGAAGTCCCATCTCCTGATCTGTGCCGATAGGCTGTATCACGGGGTCGAAAAAGATCCTATCTTCTTCTATTCCATCTTTTTTCAGCTTATCTACGAGGCTGGTGGCTATTCTCACCCTGTCATCACAGTCATCCGGCATTCCTTCATCTTCCATGCAGAGGGCTATAACATTGGCATCATAGTCCTGAATGAGCGGCAGCAATTTTTCATATCTTTCCTCTTCATCTGTGATTGAATTGACGAGGGGCTGTCCAGCTTCATCATCATGCTTTTCCAGGCCTCTCTTTACGGCCTCAGGATTGGGGCTGTCTATGCTCAGAGGCACATCAACTACCTCCTGAGCCTTCTCTACCAGCCATTCCAGAGCTTCTTCCTCTTCCTTGATAAGTGTCCCGCAGTTGACATCGACAAAGGACGCACCAGCATCAGCCTGCTTTTTAGCCAGATCCTGAATGAACTCAGTATCACGCTCTCTGACTGCCTCTTCCAGTCCTTCCCGGCTTGTGTTTATCAGTTCGCCGATTACGATCATATAAATACCTCCCCTGTTTAATTAATCCAGATTTAAAGCATTTTTTCTTTTTTCCTGTGATTTGATAAATTCACCTGTTCATAAATTATTATAATCTTTTTTTCAAAAAAAATAAAGTATATCAGTGATTAAATTTTGTTGCAAAGAATATTTCAAATTGATATCATTAGAGCACAGAAGCAAAATTAAAATTCAAAAAAGTCAGGGGGATGAGCGTATGGATGAGCTCACCAGAAAAGAAGTCAAAGAATTATTGCATAAAGATCAGGAGCCCTGTCTCACACTGCTTATGCCCACAGAGATGATAGCGGGAGATGCAGTCGAAAAAATGAAAATTCGCTTCAAAAATCTGCTGAAAGAGGCGGAAAAAAAGCTGGATGAAGTCTGGGGTTTTGAAGAAGATGAGCGTTCAGAATTTATGGAACCACTTAAGGATTATCTCAATGACAGAAATTTCTGGTTGAATCAGAGCCAGGGCCTGGTCATGTTTCGTTCAGCCGAAGACTTTGCATTTTACAGGCTGCCGCTGGATTTCACGCCCCAGGTCAGACTGGAAAAGCATTTTTATATAATCCCTCTCATCCCTGAAATTTTCTCCGAAAAGAGATTTTACCTTCTGGCTATAAGCCGAAAAAACTCGCGTCTTTTCCAGGGAACACCACAGGAAATCGAAGAAGTAGAGCTGGAAGAACTCCCCCAGGGCATTGAAGCGATAATCGATGATGAGGACAGGCAGAGCTCGACTCAACAGCACTCTGCAGCCAGGGGTGGGACCTCAGTTATACATCATGGACATGATGACAGAGATGAAAAGGTATCATCGGAACTCCTTCGCTATCTGCGCGAGACCGAAAATGCCCTCAACCAGAGATTGCAGGATTCAGACCAGCCCCTGCTGGTGATGTGTGTGCAGGAATTATTTCCACATATCAAGCAGGTATTCGACTATCCCCACCTGCTGGAAGATTTTGTCCAGGGCAACCCTGATAGGCTTTCCCGTCAGGAAATAATGGAAAAAGCCAGGCCGGTAATAGAGCCTCATTTCAAGCGCCCCCATCAGAATATAGCCACAGAGTACAGAGAACAGCGGGGAAGTGAGAAGACATCCCAGGATCTGGATGAGATAGTACCCGCTTCCCATCAGGGGCGTATTCGCACGCTCATGCTGACTGCAGACGGTGGCAGAGAGGGAATATTCAACATGGATGAAGACAGTATAAAAACGGGTGTAAAGCCTCCTGAGGGATATACACTTGAGAACTATGCCGCAATCAGAACCTTCAATACCGGCGGTGAAATTTTCCTGCTGCAGGAAGAGGAGATGCCGGTATCTTCACCTATCTGCGCCATATTTAGATATTAGTTCTTTTCTCAAAGAGCTGAAGCCAGTCAATTCTGGCTTCAGCTCTTTTTAATATGCAATCCTAATCCCACTGTCCATCGGTGTTTTCAATATATCTTTCCCATGACTCCTCCCTGAACCCGGAGGAAGTTCTCCCGTAAATCCAGCCGAATAGATTTCCCATATTGGCGTGAGTTTTATACTGATAAGCCCCTGTGTACAGATCTCCTTTTAAGGCATCTTCCCAGCCTTTTAAAAATGCCCTTTTTCTCTTTTCATCCGGGACTTTCCTGATATCGATAAAATTTTCATCCCTCTGACGCTGGGACTTTCCCAGGCTGTCAAAATCGACATCTTCGTATTCAACCAGATTTATACCCCGTTCTCTGCAGAAATCGGCAAGAGAAGTTCCTATTTCAGAGCAGATCAGTATCTTTTTTACCTCGGAAGGAGAAAATTTATCCTGGACTATAGCTGCCTCAACCATTATCTTGCCAATTTTATCTGCACTGGCTTTATGACAGCTTTCAACTATTTTTATCTCCTTCCCTCTCATCCTCTCAAACAGCCGGCTGGCCGTGTAATCTTCGGGTAGATAAGCCTCCTTATTTTTACCCTCAAGCAATAGCCCTAAAAGTGTGATGGAATCATCTTCCCCCTCATCAATTTCAACTTTAAGATAGAGTATCCCACCGTGTTCATTGTGATAGTTTTTTAACAATTTTTCTTCAAAAGTCACTGGCTGCCACATTTTATCCCCTCTTTTATGTTAATTTAGGAGGCTGCCGGGAAAAAAGACCTTTTTAAAATATTATAACAATTGACGGCTTTTTCAGCAAGCAATTTCTCCGGGTTTTTTCAGATAAAAAATCCCTGCCTGAAAAGGCAGGGATGAAGACTTAACTGCTATACTGCAGATAGAAAAGAGCTCTAATGTAATATTATATTTTCTTCCAGTGTGACAGTATTAAAACTCCCAGCCGGCTTTCTCCAGGGCGGACTGAACAGCTTCCATCCACATCTCTGAGCTGCCGGTAGCACCGGTATATGCATCTACATCAGGACTATCTGCCTCGATAAACCTTTCAGGCATCTCTTCTCTGGCTTCGTGGAACTCATCCCATTGATAATCCTCATCTTTAAATTCTTCGCCATCTGTAACCTCTTCCAGGCGTACATCGACTATGTTTTCCTCTTCAACTGTGACCCAGGCGACACCCCAGCCACCATTGTCTTCTGCAGAAGTGCCCAGATAGGTGCCGTCGAAGGTCTCAATTCCTTCTGCTTTCATTAGAGCCATCTCAACAGCACCCATAGCCTTTTCACTGGTGCCGGTGGCGCCAGAAACAACATCAACATCGGCGCTGTCAGCTTCTATAAATCTTTCCGGCAGAACTTCCATAGCTTCATGCCATTCGTCCCAGGGATAATCTTCGCCTTTTGCCTCTCCCAGATCGGTATACTCTGTCAGTTCGACCGCTGTTATCTCACCATCTTCCAGGGAAATGACTGCTTCCAAATACCCGTTATCATCCGCTTCAGAATAACCTGCATATTCCCCGTCCTCTAAATGAGATGCCGCCTCGGCTGCAAAACCAAAGCCCAAAATAACAGCAAAAGCCAGACCAAGTGCTAAAATCTTTTTCACGTTTAACCACTCCCAGTAAATTATTTCATATTGACGATAATAATTATATGGGAATGTGATGAAAATGTCAAGTTATGTGATATAAATTGTTAACTTAACCGGTTTATGACCCTATACCACTGCATACCGATTATCTCATGAAATATTCTCGTCGAAGTTCGAAGGCTGTAAACCCTTGGCATAAAGTCTTTTATGCCACCCGGATTATCCTGTGAGATGAATTCTGCAGGAATAGCTGTTATATGATTAAAGTAACGAGAGAATTCAATTTCAGCTCTTCTGAGGTGCCAGGCCGAGGTCACAACCCCCAGCCTCAGATCACTATCGACACCCTCCAGCTCAAGCAGTTCCAGGGGATGTTCTCTGGTGTTGCGAGAATCGGGTTCAAGCTCAATTCTCTCCTCCGATACTCCCATCTTCTCCGCCTGGGCCTGCATGAGCTCAACCATTCTTTCCGGATGGCCCTCACTCAGCCTGCCCTGCATTATGAGCAGATCAGCCCCGCTTTTCTGAAAGGCTTCCACACCCCTATATACCCTGTGAACTGTGCCATCGCCGGGCAGATCCATGCTTTCATTGAAACCTCTGTAAATTCCTCCGCTCAAAACAGTGACCGCATCGAGTTCAAGCTGTGAGATCTTCTCCATATTCATCCCGGCCTGTTCCCGCTCCCACAGCTCTGCCAGGCTGCTGGCAGCAAAAGGTGTGCTGACAGCCCAGAAAAGCAGTGTGATTAACAGCAGCAGATTTAACAAGTGTTTATTACTCCTGGCTTTTTTCAAGCTGTTTAAGCGCAGATATAAAAGTCCGACCAGCACAGCTGCAGTTGCCAGAAAGAGCGGTGAGAGAAGTGTTTTAAGCATAAATTCAACCCCTTAATTTCTGTATTAAGATAGATATTTCAGGCAGGAAAACACTGCAAAGAGACAGAAGTAAAAACCAGGGGAGATGACATATGATTTGCTCAGGAAGCAGGTTCAAAACAATTCTCTACAGCCGGCAGCCGGGCAAGGAGCTGGCCAGATTGAACAGAGAAAAATATTATGGATGCCTCTATGAACTCTATCAGCTGAAGGATATCAGACAGCCCGAAAATGGACATCCTGAGGGGGATGTCTTTCAGCATTCACTGCTGGTTTTAAATGAGGCAGCCAAAATCACCTGCAGCGGTATGGTCAGATATGCTGCTTTACTGCACGATTTTGGCAAAATAGATACTCCGGTAAAAGAACAGCCCCACCACTACGATCACGAAAAAAAAGCAGAACCCTATATAAAGAGATTCTCCAGAAGGCTGGGTATAATACCCCGCTGGGAGGAGGCAGCCCAGAAAGCAGCTAGGCTGCATATGAAAGGTCATTATTATCCACGTCTGCGTCCTGGCACCAAGGTGGATCTTCTCACAGAGGTCTACAGATCCCCCTTCAGCTTCGAGCAGTTCTGCCAGGTTTTAATAGCCGATGCCCGGGGCAGGGGTAAGGCCTCCTATGAACCTCATTATCTGCAGGAGATGGTTGAAACAGGCAACAAAATGTTCAGGCTCTACCCCGAGAACAGCAGCGAGGATCCGGAAAAGCTCCGCGTTGACCGCTGCAACTGGATCGCCGGCAATCTCTAAAATAGTTTTATCAACTGAATTCTCCCAAAAAATCAGATTTTCCGGATCCTGGCCAGAGCAGAAACTCCCTGCAGCAAAAATCCACCCGCAATCCAGTAATAGACAAGAGCCGGATAGGCAATGATCAGCAGAGCAGCTCCCGTATAGATAATCCCCGAAAAAACAGCTGCCACGCGGTCAGTATCACTGGCCTCCTCCGCAGCCCTGTCTACACCTCTCACCACGGCATTTCTCCAGTCATGTGAAACCCCCGTCAGTCTGCGGGGATCAGCGTATATCAGATGGCCCCTGACCTCAGACCAGAAAGAGGGAAAATATATAATATTTAGGAATATTCCGGCCAGCAGCAGACTCAATATATAGGTTGTCGCCGACCAGTAATCACCCCAGGATAAAAGCAGTCCAATCTCATCCATGAAAAGCCCCAGACCGATACCGTAGATAATAGCCAGCTCTCCCCTATTTAATCTGCTCCTGCCGGTTATGGAAAGCCAGCCGGCCAGTGCGATCAAAAATATCCCAATAAAAAGATGATGGATATGATACCCAAAGAGTATTATATTTGTGCCCACATAGAACCGGAGTTCACCGGCTTTAGCAGCCTGTGAAGCCGGGCTCTGTACCGAACCGGCTATTATGACCAGTATTCTTATCGTCAAAAATGAGAGCAGATAGGAGCTGGTGATCAAAAAGGGGATCTTTTTATCGATATTATTCTGGCTGCTGTCAGAATTTTTCCCTGCCCCGCCCTTTAAATTCTCTGAATTACCTGCAATCCCCTTCACCCCCCTCTTAAAATCAGCCGGATAACTCCTCCAGCACATCTCTCAAATTTTTTCTGTCCCAGTCCCTGCATATCAAGGTTTTGCCTGTGTCGGCCGGCAGGGCGAATTCCACTCTACCACCACGGGATTTTTTATCATTTTTCATGATCTCGATCAGCTCATCCGGCGAAAAATCAGCAGGTATCCGGACAGGCAGATGATATTTTTTTAGCAGATCTCTCAATTCGGCCACATTCTTCCCGTCCATCATTCCTTCAGCAGCTGACAGCATGGCCTCAGCAACCATCCCCACAGCCACAGCTTCACCGTGATTAAATGTGGAATAACTGTGGGCTGCCTCCAGGGCATGACCAACCGTATGTCCCAGATTCAGCCTGGCCCTCACATTTTCCTCTCTCTCATCCCTCTGCACGATATCCTTTTTTATCTGACAGGAGCGCCTGATAACTTCTGAGAGAACATCGGGCTTAAGGGATAGAATATCCTCCCGGTGTTCACACAGATATTTGAAAAAATCAGCATCAAAACCCAGCCCGTGTTTGATTATCTCGGCCAGACCTGATCTGAATTCCCGATCAGGCAGTGTTCTCAAAACCTCCATATCCATATATACCATCTCGGGCTGATAGAATGCCCCGATGATATTCTTGGCCTTCTCGTGATTGACAGCCACCTTACCACCAATACTGCTGTCAACCTGGGCCAGAAGTGATGTGGGAATAAGCACAAAATCTATACCACGCATATAGGTGGCAGCCACAAAGCCACTCAAATCACCCACAACTCCACCGCCCAGACCGATAACAGCTGAACTCCTTTCAAAACCCTGATCGAGCATTAGATCATAAAATTCTGAAGCCGAGGCCAGAGATTTTGATTTCTCCCCCGGTGGGGTCACCTTTTTACTTACTTTCATTCCAGCTCTTTCCAGACTATCATATACCGTTTCTGCATATAGAGCATCGACATTTTCATCGACCGTAAGAAGAACCTTATGGGAGCCACCGCTGCACTGTCTTCTAATATATTCGCCACAGCTGCTCAAATTACCTGCACCTATATAGATTGGATAGCTTCTCTCACCTAAATTCACCTTTAATTCCTGCACAGATATCCTCCTCACCTAAACTCAAAGATTCCGGATATATTTCCAGTAATTTTTGCAGTTCCTCTCAATCTCCTCCATGCTGTCCCCTCCAAACTTATCCGCAAAGCTTCTGGCAATCTCTATAGCTGTAACTGCTTCACCGACTATGCTGGCGGAAGGAACGGCACAGACATCGGCGCGCTCCCGGGCTGCTTCCTCAGCTTCTTTGCTGATGAAATCCGCAGTAGCCAGAGGATTGGCCAGCGTGGGAATGGGCTTCATAGCCGCCTTTAATTTGAGATATTCTCCATTTGTCATACCACCTTCAAACCCACCGGCATTATTGGTCTTTCTATAAAATCCTCTGCTGCTGTCATAATATATTTCATCATGAACTTCAGAACCGGGTCTTTCCGCCCCGGCAAAACCGGCCCCTATCTCCACACCTTTAATGGCCTGAATACTCATGAGAGCACGGGCTAATTTGCCGTCAAGCTTTCTATCCCAGTGTACATGACTGCCGAGACCTGCTGGAACACCGGTCACAACAACCTCAAATACTCCCCCAACCGAATCTCCCTGCTGACGCCATTCATCTATCAGATCTTTCATCTTATCCTCTTTCTCCGAAGCGACACAGCGCAGTTCTGAATCGTCAGCTGCCTCAAAAAAGTCTTCAATATCAGACTGACCGCTAAACCCCTCCGACTCAACGCTGCCTATCTTAATCACATGGCTGTAAATTCTCAGGCCGAAGTTTTTAAGAAACTCTCTGCAGACCGAACCGACAGCGGTTCTGGCGGCGGTCTCCCGGGCGCTGGCCCTTTCCAGTATATTGCGCATATCGGTAAAACCATATTTTATAGCACCGGCAAGATCGGCATGGCCCGGTCTGGGCTGGGTCACTTTCTCCTCAGGGGTCCGAGCAGATTTATCATCACCTTTCTCAAAAACAGCCATAACCTCCCGCCAGTTCTCCCAGTCCCTGTTCTCTATTATCATTGTGAGCGGGCTGCCCAGCGTCACCCCGCCTCTCAGACCGGATTTAACCTCAACGCTGTCGGATTCTATATCCATCCTACCTCCCCGGCCATAACCCTGCTGGCGCCTTCTGAGCTGTTCGTCAATGTCCTCTTTATCCAGTGTCAGACCGGATGGCATGTTTTTTATGATGGCAGTCACCTGTGGTCCGTGAGACTCTCCAGCAGTTACATATTCAAACATTCTTTTCCCTCCTGATTTGGCCCAGTTTTCTGCGCACCCGGGCTGATCCGGCAAAAAGCTCCTCCAGCTCTTCCGGTTTATCTCCCTTTAATGCTGATTTAATCTGTTCCAGACTGGACTGAAAACAGTCCAGAGCATGTAAAATCTCCTCCCGGTTGGAAAGAGCTATATCCTTCCATAGCTCCGGGCTGCTGGCAGCTATCCGCGTGGTATCAAAAAAGCCATCCCCCGCAATCTCCAGAAGATCACATAAATCTTTCTCTTCCTGCAAAGCTCCCGCGAGCGCATAAGCCACAAGCTGTGGCAGATGGCTAATTAAGGCCATATACCTGTCATGCTCCTGTGGAGACATAAACCTGACATTGAACTCTGTAATCTCCAGGATACGTCTGAGCTCTCCGCTTAAATTTTCAGGAGGCGAGTGCCGTGAAGGAGGAGTTAATATGAAATCCGCCCCCACAAAGATGCCGGGATCACAGCTTTTTATACCGCATTTTTCCGACCCTGCAACAGGATGTCCTCCCATAAAATATATATCGGGACTTGATTTTAGAATTTTTCGGGCTTCTTCCATTATAAACCCTTTACAGCTGCCTGTATCAACTATCACAGCACCTTTCTTTACGCATTCTTTGATATCGGCCAGCACCTCAGGTATTCTCCTCACAGGGACAGAAATTATGATCAGATCCGCTTCTTCCAGCCCTGGATAGCGGGAGCAGGCACTGTGATAGCTCTCATCTATGAATTCAACCTCCTCTGCCTCAGAGACAGTATCAGAACAGATATCATATCCCAGAATTCTGCTGACAGACTCCTTATTCTGAAAGGCTGCGGCCAGAGATGAGCCGATCAGCCCCAATCCGATCACGGCAGCGGTTTGAAATCTATGATCTGGCAAATGATTCACCTCACAGGGCAGAGCTAATACTATTTTCAACCTCTGCCAGCGCTCTATTCATCCGATGCAGCTCATCCATTAGATTTTCAAATCTCTCGGGCTTAAGCGACTGCTGCCCATCTGAGAGGGCTTCTTTGGGCCGGGGGTGAACCTCCATCAGCAGACCGTCAGCACCTCCCGCTATAGCGGCTCTGGCCATGGGCGCCACAAGCTCCCAGCGACCCGTGCCATGACTGGGATCAGCGATAACAGGCAGATGGCTCTTCTCCTGCACAAGCGGTATTGCACTGAGATCCATAGTATATCTTGTATCCTCGCAGAAAGTCTTAATTCCCCTTTCACAGAGCATAACCTGATGATTTCCCTCTGACATAATATATTCGGCCGCCAGCAGCCAGTCTTTAATAGTCGATGCCATACCCCTTTTCAGCATAACCGGTGTATCAAGTCCGCCCACCTTTTTCAGGAGCGCATAATTTTTCATGTTGCGGGAACCTATCTGGATGATGTCGGTATATTCATTGACTATCTCCAGATGTTCAACATCCATCAGTTCGGTTATAACCTTTAAGCCGGTTTCTTCCCGGGCCAGGGCCAGAAGCTCAAGCCCTTTCTCTCCCAGGCCCTGAAAAGAGTAGGGAGAAGTACGGGGTTTAAATGCACCGCCCCTGAGGACTTCGGCACCTGCCTCGTTGACAATTCTGGCCGTTGTCAGAATCTGCTCTTTGCTTTCCACCGAACAGGGGCCGGCCATAACCACAGGCTCTTTGCCGCCAATTCTCACTCCGTCAAGATCTATGACAGTCTTCTGGCGCGAAAACTTCCAGCCGGTGAGCTTATAGGGCTCCAGAACAGGTATTACCTTTTCCACCTGTTCATATGCTGAAAGCCTTTCCTTCAGCTGTTCTTTGCCTTCTCTGTCGCCGATCAGACCAATTATCGTCTTTTCCACACCCGGGGAGAGATGAGCCTCAAACCCCTCTTCTTCTATCAACTCCAGTATTTCATCCAGTTCGGATTCTGTAGCATTGGACTCCATGACAATTATCATATTATCATTCCTCCTGAAAGAAACGATTTATTTTATCTGCAAAACCCGGAAAAGAAATATCTACTACCTCGCTGTTCTTGATTTCCAGCGGCGAATCGGCAGTCAGACCGGCTACAGCCAGGGCCATGGCTATCCTGTGATCATGGTAACTATCAAGCTCAAGTCCTCCTCTTAGTGAGGTCGGCCCCTCAATCACCAGTCCATCCTCTCTCTCCTCGATCTCAGCTCCCATCTCCTTCAGAGTCTGCGATATTGCCGTCAGACGATCTGTCTCCTTGTATCTCAGCTCCTCTGCATCCCTGATCACCGTCCTGCCATTGGCCTGGGTGGCCAGCACGGCCAGCACCGGGATCTCATCAACCATCCGGGGTATTATATCTCCACCTACTTCCACTGCTTTCAGCTGGCTGTGTGTGGCTGTAATATCAGCTGCAGGTTCACCCCCGATCTCACTTCTGTTTTTGTAACTCAGGTCGGCCTGCATATCATCTAGCACATCGAGAAGGCCGCTGCGGGTGGGATTAATGCCGCAGTCAGTCACAGTAATCTCCGTTCCGGGCACGATCAGAGCGGCGGAGATAATAAAAGCGGCTGAGGAGATATCGCCGGGAATCTCTATATCCAGGGGGTCAAGGGGCTGCGGACCGGCCGCTAGTGTGATGGTATTACCATCCTTCTCTATATCGGCACCGGCAGCCTGCAGCATTCTCTCGGTATGATCTCTGGATACTGCCGGCTCTCTGACAGCAGTCTCACCCGCCGCCGACAGACCTGCCAGCAATATTGACGATTTTACCTGGGCACTGGCCACCTCCGGCTCGTATTCTATCCCCCGAAGATTACCTCCCTTTATGCTCAGAGGGGCCAGCCCCTCCTCTCTGCACCATATTTCCGCCCCCATCATCTCCAGGGGTCCTCTTATTCTGTCCATAGGGCGTTCTCTCAGTGAACCATCGCCACTCATAACGGAATAGAAATCCCTGCCGGCCAGAAGACCGGCGATCAATCTCATGCTCGTGCCGGAATTGCCACAATCCAGCACAGCGGCAGGTTCTGTTAGCCCCTCCAGACCCCTGCCGAATATTCTGTACTCATGAGAGGCATTTTTTTCTATTCTCACTCCCAGCTGTTTCATTATCTCCAGGGTTCTAAAACAGTCTTCACCTTCCAGAAGACCTTTTATCCTGCTCTGACCTTCGGCGATAGAACCAAGTATAAGGCTGCGATGTGATATGGATTTATCTCCTGGAATATCGAAACTTTCCTCTATGCCCGTAGCCGGTTTTATCTTCATTTTCATGGCTTCCTCCTTCACAGATCCAATCTATCAGCAACTGTTTTAACATCTTTATCTCCCCTGCCGGAGAGATTGACAACTATTATCTCCTCTTCCTTTAATTCCTGAGCCAGGCGGGGAAGATAAGCGAGGGCATGAGAGCTTTCCAGGGCGGGCAGTATTCCCTCTAATTTCGAGAGCTCACGGAAGGCTTTTACAGCCTCCTCATCTCTGACAGATCTATAGCTGGCCCGGCCGCTTTTCATAAGAGCACTGTGCTCCGGTCCCACACCGGGATAATCGAGACCGGCGGCGATGGAGTGGACCGGAGATATATCACCATTTTCGTCCTGGAGAAGATAGCTTTTAAAGCCGTGGCCTATACCGGTCTCACCGCGGGATAGGGCTGCAGCATGCTCACCCGCTTCTTCACCTCTGCCGCCCGCTTCCAGACCGATAAGCTCCACCTCTTCATCCTCAATAAAATCGTGGAACAGACCTATGGCATTGCTCCCCCCGCCCACACAGGCCAGGAGATAATCCGGCAGTCTTCCCTCTTTTTCCATAACCTGCTCTCTCGTCTCACGGCCGATTATGGATTGAAATTCCCTTACCATGGTGGGATAGGGATGAGGGCCTACAGCAGAGCCCAGAAGATAATATGTATCATCGAGATTTTCAATCCAGAACTCCAGGGCGGCATCCACGGCATCTGAAAGTGTGGATGTGCCCCTTGTCACAGGTATAACCTCTGCTCCCAGAAGTTTCATACGGTGTACATTTAGCTCCTGCCTTCTGACATCCTTCTCTCCCATAAATACCCTGCAATCAAGGCCGAACATGGCGGCCACTGTGGCCGTGGCAACTCCATGCTGGCCGGCGCCGGTCTCAGCTATTATCTTTTTTTTGCCCATGCGGGAAGCCAGAAGTGCCTGACCGATTGTATTGTTGATCTTATGTGCACCCATATGGTTTAAGTCTTCCCGCTTCAGATATATTTTGGGACCATATTTATCTGTCAGATTTTCGGCAAAATAAAGCGGGCTGGGTCTACCCACATTTTCCTCAAGATATGCTGAAAATTCCCGCTGAAAGCCTTCATCCTCCAGCACATCATATAAGGCTGCTTCCAGCTCGTTTAGGGCAGTTTCCACACTTTCTGGCACAAATTGGCCTCCAAATTCTCCGAAAAATCCTCTATCTTCTCCGTTGCGGGCGGCATCCATTTCACTTCTCTCACTCATTATTTTACCTCCTCATACATATGTTTTGTATCGATTGAATGCGGTAAATTGTTAGTAAATAAAAAAATCGGACGCCAGCCCGATGAGATGAAATCATTAATGATCTGAAAAAATAGACCTTCTCATCTTAAGCTCAGCTCGCCTCATCTCATCTGGCCTGGCTCATCTCAGCTATACTGCCTTTTCTGATCGATCATTGTGAATGCATTTCTCCACAGTCGGTTATGATCTTAGCCTCACCCTGAACCTTTATCGCTGAAGTATGCCTGGTAAACTGTGCTACCATAACCTCACCCTCATCCAGTTTCTCAGTGTGATGAAATGTTGTCTCCTCTCCTCTGGTCAGCCCTATGAGTGTAACCCCGTCTTCAAGGGCCTTAACCATGACATAATCTCCGGCAGTTGCCTCCATATCTTCACTCCCCTCCAGAAAATTTATGTTAGTTGCAAATATAATAACTCATTTTTCCCCTCAGGTCAAGACTATTTTGCCCGCAGGGCAGGTTATCGCTTTATTTTTTTGCCCAGAAGTTATATAATTAAATCAGATCAGAACAGCAGTTTCCATCGAGTACTGAAATAAACCATCTCATAAATGAGGGGGAAAATCATGTTTGGACTTGGTGCTCCAGAGTTAATAATAGTGCTGGTAATAGTGCTGGTGATCTTTGGACCCAGCAGGCTGCCTGAAATAGGAAGGGCTATAGGTTCCGGTATCAGAGAGCTAAAACAGGCCAGCCAGGAAGTGGAAGAAGTTACTCAGATCGAAGAGGATGAGGAGCCGGAAAAAGCTGAAGAGGACCTGAATTAACTGACCGAAATTTGATGCCGCCAATATTCAATAACCCAGGGGGAAATGCAGCATATGCCTGAGACAAAATCCAACTCAGAACTGGAAATGACTCTGGTTGAACACCTCACCGAACTACGCAGCAGATTAATTAAAGCCCTGGTATCGGTGTTTATATTCTCTATTCTGGCCTACTTCTTTTCAGAAGAGCTGGTGGATTATCTCTCACAGCCCGTGGGGGAGCTGGTGTTTTTAAGCCCGGCCGAGGCCTTTATAACCCATATTAAAGTTGCCATACTGGCCGGA